>CENJ01171955.1_pt1 | contig 11107 bp, 8 predicted proteins | sample 356161 | NCBI WGS metagenome assembly CENJ01 (sample SAMEA2619531, study PRJEB7988) | marine metagenome | biome: marine biome (ENVO:00000447); feature: surface water layer (ENVO:00002042); material: "saline water (ENVO:00002010), including plankton (ENVO:xxxxxxxx)" | depth 5 m
CGGTCACCTATCGCATCGTCGGAATAATGAAGGACTGGTCGCCAATATCGCCTTCCGGCCAGCGCTGTGTCACGGTTTTGACCTTAGTGCAGAAGCGTACACCATCCATGCCGTACTGGTTGTGGTCGCCAAAAGCAGACCGCTTCCAGCCGGAGAAGCTGTGATAGGCGACCGGCACGGGAATTGGCACGTTTATACCGACCATGCCGACATTCACTTTAGACGCAAACTCGCGTGCAGCCTGACCGTTTCGCGTGAAGAGCGCAACGCCATTGCCATACTGGTGCTTGCTTGGAAGCTCGGCGGCTTGTTCCAGCGTTTCAGCGCGCACGACTTGCAGAACAGGGCCGAAAATCTCTTCTTTGTAGGTCTTCATGCCCGGCTTCACATTGTCGAACAGGCTCGGCCCTATGAAATAGCCGTTTTCATGTCCCTGTAGCGTGTGTCCGCGTCCGTCCAGCAGCAGGTCTGCGCCTTCGTCCACGCCCATCTGGATGTAGTTTTCGACCTTTTCCTTGTGGGCAGCGGAAACGACCGGCCCGTAATGGGCGTCTTTGTCCGTCGATACACCAACCTTCAGGGCGCGTGCTTCGGCAATCATGCGTTCAACGAATTCGTCGGCTGTTTTCTTACCAACGGGAACGGCCACCGGTAGCGCCATGCAACGTTCGCCTGCAGAGCCATAGGCCGCGCCGACAATATCTTTGACGACCTGATCCATATCCGCGTCCGGCAGGATGATGCCGTGGTTTTTCGCCCCGCCCATCGCCTGAACGCGCTTTCCGTTGGCCGTGCCGCGGGAATAGACATATTGGGCAATGTCAGACGAGCCGACAAAGCTGACGGCCTTGACGTCAGCATGATCCAGGATTGCATCAACGACTTCCTTATCGCCGTTTACAATGTTGAGAACGCCGTCCGGCGCACCCGCTTCAAGGAACAGCTCTGCCAGGCGCATCGGCACGGACGGGTCTTTTTCAGACGGCTTCAGGATGAAAGTGTTACCGCAGGCGATCGATACGCCGAACATCCACATAGGGATCATGGCCGGGAAGTTGAACGGGGTGATGCCCGCCGTCACACCCAGAGGCTGGCGCATAGAGTAGACGTCGATGCCAGGGCCAGCGCCTTCAGTGTATTCGCCTTTCAGCAGGTGAGGGATGCCGCACGCAAACTCGATCACCTCAAGGCCGCGCTGAACATCGCCAACTGAGTCCGCGATCACCTTGCCATGTTCTGCAGAGAGCATGTGCGCCAGCTCGTCCATATTGGCTTCAAGAAGGCGTTTGAACTCAAACATGACGCGGGCGCGTTTTTGCGGATTTGTCGCCGCCCATGCCGGTTGCGCGTTCACTGCTGCCTGCACCGCGCTATCGAGTTCTGAAGGCGTTGCGAGTGACACACGTGCCTGAACCTCACCGGTATTCGGATCATACACATCGGCAAAGCGCCCTGATGTGCCGCTGACCGACTGTCCGTTCACGAAATGATGGAGTTCACGCATGGCTGTTTCCCTATGACCTGATCTTTGCGCGCCAGTCTAAAGCCTGTAAATAATCAAATAAACATGTGCTTTCGCAATTTGAATTGGCATTTTTGCAAATGAATATCCATTGGGACGACATCCGCTTTCTGCTCCACGTAAGCCGTTTCTCAAAGCTGGCAAAAGCAGCCCAGCATATGGGGCAGGATACCTCAACGGTGAGCCGGCGTCTGAAACGGCTTGAAAGCGAGCTGGGCATGCTCCTCTTCGAACGGACACGTCAGGGGCATGTGCTCACGCGGGACGGGCAGAAAGTCGTCGAGCGGGCTGAAATCATCGAGCAAAACATTCAGGATATCGTCGCCCTGTCAGAACGGGCGGATAATCGCGTATCCGGTCGGGTGCGTATCGGCGTGACCGAAGGGTTAGGCGCTGCGGTGCTCGCGCCAGCCATCGCAGACTTTTCGCGCGAATATCCGGCGGTTGAACTCGATCTGATCGCTATGTCCGGCTTTGCAAATGTCTCCCGCAGAGAGGCTGATCTTGCTATTCTGCTCGCGCGTCCAACGGCGGGGCGTCTGCGCGTGCGAAAGCTCTCTGACTACACGCTGAAGCTCTATGCCTCGGCGGATTATCTGGCGACGGCGAATGCGCCCAAGAGAGAAGCGGACCTGAACGATCACCCGCTGATCGGTTATGTGGACGAGCTGATCTATTCGCCTCAGCTACGCTATTATTCAGAAGTCTCCGCAGACTTGAAGCCGACCGTCTGTAGCCCGAGTATCGTAGCTCAGCTGGAGATGGTGCGATCCGGCGCTGGCATCGCGATCCTGCCATGCTTCATGGCCGATCAGCGCGACGATCTGGTCTGCGTCCTGCCGGATAGCGTCTCCGTTACGCGCTCATTCTGGCTCGTGACGCATGAGGATGTAGCCTCGCTTGCACGCATTAAGGCCGCTTCGGAATTTATTGAACGCACCGTGAAGCGACTGGATTAGCGAGATGAGAGGGCGGCTGGGCTATTTCTTTAATAATTTTGAATTATCAAAAGCGATACTATAAAACAATTTTACCAATAGATGGGCTTCTGAGAACCTTGCCTCAATAAAATAATCAGGGAGGTTTATATGAAAAACCGAGTAACGGGGTGCGTCTCCGTGCTGGCGCTTGCGCTTGCTGTGACGTTGCCAGTCTCCGCACAAGACACTGCTGACAATTCAGAAACAGAAGCATCCAACCGCCGCCTGACGACGGTAACTGTGACTGCGCAGCGCACTGAAGAAACGCTTCAGAATGCGGCCATTCCAGTCAATGCCGCGACGGGTGACGAGTTGCTTCAAGCGGGTGCGACAGATGTCACGCTTCTGAATAAAGTTGCGCCGTCCCTGTCCGTCACAAACGGTGGTGGCGCCAACACCGCCTTCTTCGTTCGCGGCGTTGGTAACTTCACGAATAACGGCTACACGGCCCCGGCGATCGCGTTTAATATTGACGGCGTTTATATCGGACGCCCGTCTTCTACGCTGTCTTCTTTCCTCGATCTGAACCGTGTTGAGGTTCTTAAAGGCCCTCAAGGCACGCTATACGGTCGCAACTCGACCGGTGGTGCGATTAACATCATCCCGAATACACCGGAACTTGGTGAGACGTCTGGTAGCCTGTCCGTCGCGGCAGGTAATTATTCCAGCTATGAGCTGACGGGCGTTGCAAACATCGCTGTGGGCGAAAATTCAGCTGTGCGTCTGGCAGGCTCTGTGTCTGGTCGTGATGGCTATTACGACGACGGTACCGGCGATGCCGAAGATCTGGCGCTGCGTGCTCAGTTCTTCACGGTCATCAATGAAGACCTCGATGTTCGCATTGCAGCCGACTATTCCACGCAGGGCGGTGTAGGTTCTGGCGTGAACGTCGAAGGTGTTTACACATTCGCGCCATTCCAGGGTAACCTTCCGGTGCCGAACTGGCCGTTCATCCCGTCTGGTCTGGATGCTTTCACGGGTCTTCATGATCCAACTGCGCAGCAGTTTGTGACTCAGAATGCGACCGCCGCTCCACTGTTCTCACCGCTTGATAACTTTGCTTATCCGTCCCGTGATGACACGTATTGGGGTGTGAGCGCCGAGATTAATTATGATCTTGGATGGGCCGACCTGGTGATCATTCCGGCTTATCGCCACTCCGAACTGGACAACCAGTTCAATGGACCTCCATTCCGCGCGGCGATCAACCAGGATGAAGCTGAGCAGACCAGTATTGAAGCGCGTCTTTCAGGTTCGGTCAGTGCGATCGACTATATTCTCGGCGCATATTATTTTGATGAGTCCGTCGAGGGCGTGAACTCTTTCAACCAGTTCTCTACGGTCACGTATAACGACTTCCAGAGCGATGTTGAATCTACGGCATTCTTTGCGCGTGCGACGTATAACGTCACGGACGAATTCCGCTTGGTCGGCGGTATCCGCTATACTGACGAGCAGCGTGCGTATGACACGCGAGCAATCTCGGCAGCTGCGGTTTGCCTGATCGAGCCGCCTCCGGGTGTTGTGCCGAGCTGTGCGCATGTGCCGACTCTTCCGACAGGTCTGACAGCTGCTGATTCCCTGTCGCAGCTTGATCCGGCGCTGTTTACTGGCCCACCTCTGCCGGTGCTTCTCGATCAGATCGAGAACAATCCATCAGGTGTTCCGGCATTCACACCATATGGTCCGTTTGGTATGTTTGGGCCGCAGGCTATCCTCGCCTTCACTCCAACAGTCATAGACCGCTCTGCGAGTGACGAGGAAGTGACCTATCGCGTCGCGGCTGAGTACGACGTCACGCCGGATAACCTGCTTTATGCAAGCTATGAGACAGGCTTCCGTGCAGGTGGCTTCAACCAGAGCTTCGGTTTTGAAGAGTATGATCCGGAATACATCGATGCCTTCACGATCGGTTCCAAAAACCGTTTCTTTGACGAGACGCTGGAGCTGAATGCTGAGCTCTTCTTCTGGGAGTATGAAGACCAGCAACTTGCTGCTCTCGGCCTCGACGCACGCGGAGATAACTCATTCTACACGCGTAATGTCGGTTCGTCGTCAATCCAGGGTCTGGAGCTGGACTTCCAGTACGCAGCGGCTGCGAACACGCTGATCCGTGGCATGGTGCAGGTTCTCGATGCGTCTTACGACGAGTTCTCCTATACGCAGGTTGACCTCTCTGACGACACTGACCCACCTAACTTCCTTACACCGGTGACGGGCTGTGATTTCACCCAGCTTGGCGTTGACGGAGATCCGGCAACTCCGCGTGAATTCGCGGTCGACTGTTCGGGGCAGAGCGCGCTGAATGCGCCAGACCTGACGCTTACAGCTGGCATCCAGCAGATCTGGGAGCTTGAGAACTTCGAACTGATCGGCAATCTCGACGCTCGCTATCGTAGTGAACGTCAGATCGGCTTCAGCTATGTTCCTGGTAGCCAGGCAGATGCGGTGACAACAGCAGACCTGTCGCTGACCCTGTTGCGACGATTTATCAGGTTGGCGCCGGCAATGTCGCCGGAGCGAACTATGAGCCACCGCGTACCTTCGGTGTCCGCTTCGGTCTCGACTTCTAACATTCTCCTGAGGCAGGAAGGGCTGTTTATGCGGTAGCCCTTCCTACTGAGTGTGAACTCCAAAAGCCTCTGGCCCTGTGCCAGAGGCTCTTTTTTATCTGAGAGCAGGGTTTAGCCGTTGAGTGTCCGCCAAAAGAAAAAGGCCCATGCTGGTAAAGCATGAGCCCTTCTTCTGTGGTCCGGGGAGAACCAACAGCGTGGTCGTTGAGATCAGACGTGGAGCTCGGTCAGCGCCAGAGACATCTTCTCCTGATCTGCCAGATAGTCTTTCTGGATGAGCTTGCCGAGCACTGATGTGTTGTCGAAGATAAAGTCACGGACCATTGCGACAGGCGCTGGTGCGTGGTGGAAGCGCTGGCCCAGTTCGCGTGCAAACTCTACCTGGTGATTTACATAGTCGACGCGCTCTGCCTCGAAACGATTGAATGCGGCGGTGACTGCACCAGCATCCTCCAGAGAGGCGTTCTTGAATTCGCGTGCAAGGAAGTAGCCGTCCTCAATGCCCATGCCCATGCCGTACGCGGCATAAGGAGACACCGGATGAACTGAATCACCTACGCAGACGATACGACCTTTCGACCATGATTTCATTGATGGACGGTTGTAGATGTTCCACGGGAAAATCTGGCTTTCAAAATTGGTATGATCCGGGAAGCGCGGCAGCGGATCAGCAAAGTCTTTCAGGAGATTACGCAGATACGCTTCCGGATTTTCCGGAACCGGCTGGTCCTCAGTAACAGGCTCTACAATCCACCATTCAAAGCCTGGCTTGCCATCGTGTAGCATCGGGAACCAGCTTGCCTGAATTTTGCGGCCATGGCTGATCGCGCCATAGGTGCGGTCGAGGCCTTCAATATGATCGCACCAGGCAAGCCAGACACGCAGGCCAACATGGAACAGGCCGGGATCGCCAAACGCCTGTTCTGATACTTTTGAACGTACGCCATCAGCGCCGACAATAATATCTGCGGTGACTGTCGCGCCATTCTCGAAATGGGCGATGACCTCGTCGCCTGTCTCTTCGTAGTAGGAGAAGGCGTGATCAGGGACGATGACATTGTCAGGCAGGATTTTCATCATCTTGCCGAACGCAGACTTGCGCAGCACGCCGTAGTGCCAGCCTGGAATGCCAAAAGACTTTTCAATATTCGGGTTAAACGGCAGCGTTGCGCGGAGTTTGCCCTTGTTATTGCGGAACTGTACGCCGGTTTTCGACCCAAAGCTCGGCCCAACATCAATGCCATACTCACGCAGGACCGCGAGCACAGGAACGCTCAGAAGAACCGCGCCGCCGAGTGGTTGCGGCTCGGGGTTCTTTTCGAACAAGCGGACATCAAAACCCTGTTTTAGAAACGCGATAGCGGCGGAAACGCCCGTCGGGCCTGCACCGATAATCGCGACGCGCTTACCTTTGCGCCATGCGCCTGACTCTGCCGTCATGAAATATCTCCCTTAATCCTCGTTTCGCGCTGCTTTGCGAGCCAGGCGGAAACTGAACCTGTATATTTTTTCGATCTCTAGATCGGTTCAGCCACAATCTGGTACATTTCCGCTGTAGCTTTGGAATTATCGATGGCGGGCCCTTTGCCCAGCTGGCCCATGCAGATTGCAAGGCTGTTCTTTACGACATAGTTGCAGCGGTCGAAGCGGCGGTTTCGATAATTTCGGAATGCCTCTTCGACGTTATCAGACTTGCTGAGCTCGTCAGCGATGACGAGGCCATCCTCGATCGCGAGCCCGGCGCCCTGACCCAGATGCGGCGTGGTTGCGTGAACCGCGTCACCCAAAAGGGCGATCCGTCCTTTCGCCCAGTCGCCTTCCAGCATCATGCCTTCAAGCGGACGGTAAACAACGCCGCTGTTGTCCGTGACCTGAGCGGCGAGTTTTCGGATGGCTTCTGACGGGTGGTTTTCAATCCGGCTACGCATTTCTGCGGCGAGCGTGGATGGCTCAAAATGCGGGTTATCCGGCTCGGGCGTCGTCACATACATGTACATGATGTCCGGCCCCATAGGCACGAGACCAACACCCGGAGCGCCATTATAAACCCAGAGGCCCTGTACGTCTTCAACGCGATCAAAATTGTAACGCCAGACTGATTGTCCGGTGAATTGAGGACCCGGAATGTCGGGGAAAATCCGCTTGCGTGTATCCGAGTAAACGCCGTCGGCTCCGATCACAAAGTCATAGCTATCGTTAGTGCCATCGCTGAACGTCACATTTACCTGCGTACCGGTGTCTTCCATATCCGAGACTGTCAGGCCAAGTCTGACATTGGCGCCTGCGCGAGTTGTCGCGTCGCCAAGAACCTTTTGGAGGGCAGGGCGGCCAATGCCAACGCCGGCAGGATATCCCTCGACGAGTGTCGGCTGAGGCACGTGCGCGACTTCCATGCCGTTCGGTGCGAAGATCTTCACGTGATCAAAGCCATAGCCGGAGGAAATATAGTCGTCGAGAATGCCCAGCTCCGCGACCGCGCGGACGACATTGGTTTGCTGGATGATGCCAACACCATAGACCGACCATTCAGGGTCACGTTCGATAACGTCTACGTCGAAGCCCTTCTTGCGAAGAGCGATAGCAGCTGACAATCCGCCAATACCACCACCAATAATGAGTGCGTGGCTTTGTTCCGACCGTGTTTCCTCCATGGTATTACCTTTCAATGCGAGCGGTGCTTGTTCTTGTCTGTCCGCTCTTTGATGTCCTGCGTGTCAGTTTTTGATGACGACCTGGTCCAGCGGGCCGAATAGCGGCTCTCCGTTTAGCGTTTGAGCTTCCATACGGATGCGGTCGCCGAATGACATAAAGGGCGTCCGGACTTCGCCGAACTCGATCATGTCGATGGCGCGGCGCTCTGAAATGCATGACGAACCGACGCTGGCATAATACTCGTTTGATACGGTGCCTGAGCCGATGATTGTACCTGCGACGAGGCTTCTTGAGTGCGCGGCATGCGCAATCAGATCATCAAAGCCATAGGCCATTTCAGAGCCGTTTGCGTTTCCGAAGGTTTTGTCATTCCATTCAATTTTGAGAGGCAGGTGCACGCGCGCATTCTGCCATGCCTCGCCCAGCTCATCCGGTGTGACGGCGATCGGCGCCATGCTGCAGGCCGGTTTCGCCTGAACCCAGCCAAAGCCTGTTTTCATTTCGGCCGGAGCGATTGCGCGCAGGCTCCAGTCGTTGATCTGAACTATCAGACGGATGTGAGCGCGGGCCTCTTCGGCAGACGTGCCCATAGGCACGGCATCAGTAATGACGCCAAACTCGCCTTCGAAGTCGATACCATCGTCTTCGCTTGGCAGATTTACATCGGCGTAAGGACCAATGAAACGGTCAGACAGCCCCTGATACATAAGCGGTTTGTCGGTTTCGATTGGCGGGAGGTTGAAGGCTTGCTGCATCAGCTCGCCATGCTTTTCAAACGCAGAACCGTCGAGCCATTGCCATGCCCGTGGCATAGGTGCGAGGCAGTCTTTGAGGTCCAGTGTTCTGGCGCCTTTGGCCGTGCCAGCGTTTACCGCCGAAAACAGCTCCAGCAATTGCCCCTCAACCTCACTCCAGCGCTCGATGGCGGCCTGAAGTGTTGGCGCGATGTGGGCTGCATTGGCTGCCCGTGTCAGGTCCCTGGAAACGACGAACAACTCGCCGTCAGGGCTGATGCCTTTGAGGGTGGCAAGCTTCATGGCAGCTGCGCTTTCAGCTCTGGCGTATAGGTCCCGTCAATCAGTACAAATGCAATGCGGCACACTTTGTCCGAACGGTTTGCCCAGCCATGGTTGGTGCCGCGCTGAACGACGATGTCGCCGGGGCCAATCGTCGTTTCGCCCTCATCCATGATCAGCACCAGCTCACCTTCGAGAACGATTCCGAAATCGACAGTTTCAGTACGGTGCATGAAGGCATGACGTGTGCTTTTGCCTTCTTCAGCAACGGCATCTTCCGCGCCAATTTCCGCAAAATGGGCTTTGCGCTCTTCAGGTGACATGTCGTCAAAGCGCTGCTCGTCGTCGGGCATTATTTCGAGAACGCGGATACGCACACCGCGCTCGGGAGGGGACAGAATAATACCCTCTTCGTGCGGTTCGCCGCTATTATGATCGATCTCGACAGGCGTGCCGCGTGTGTTCCAGATTTCATGGAACATCGGGCCGTGTTCGCCACCAATCAAAAGTTGGCGCGGCGCAAAACCGTCTTCCTGAATGATGGCCTTGCCGTCAGCATTGTGGCCGGTGACGACGCGCCGAACAGGTTTCCATTCCATTGTTATTCCTCCCAGATATCAGGCTGTGTGTCCGCCGAGCGTCTCGGCAAACCAGTCTGCGATATAGTGGCGGCCAAAATTCATATTGTCTGCGCCGACATGCTCCACGCCGCCCTCACGCTCGGTGAAGATTTTCAGCTCGCGTTTTGGACAATTGGTCAGCTGGTCATAGGCCTGATAGGCGTAGTCGACGCTGATCTGACGGTCTTTTGCGCCGTGTGTGACCAGGAATGGCATAGTGACTTTTTCCATCACGCCATTGAGGTTCATGCCTTCGATCTTTTTGAAGAAGTCGTCCATGTCCTTCGTGCCGAATACCCACATGACGTGGTTCCAGTAATGCGGCACCGGGTTTTCGCCTTCACTCTTCAAGCGCCCTTGCTGGACTTCCGCCCAGTTATGGTTGGCACCCCAGACCGCAGCGGAGGCAAAGCGTGGTTCAAAAGCTGCGGCACGACCGACAAAGTGTCCGCCGAGGGAAATGCCGGAAATGCCAATGCGCTCAGCATCTACGTCATCGCGCGCGGCCAGCCAGTCGAAGATCGGGGTTGCCCATTCTTCGGTAAATGGCGTTGCTGGAAGGTCTTGTAGACGAATGGCTTCGCCCGTGCCCGGCTGGTCAATGCACAGCGTTGAGATGCCGCGACGGGCAAGCTCGTGCGGAAGGTAGGTCCAGAAAAGGAGCTCTTTACAGCTATCCAGGCCGTTTGTGAAAATCACACATGGCGCTTCGCCTTCTACGCCCTCTGCGCGGGTGAAATAGGCTGGAATGACTTTGCCCTGATACGGAATTTCAACGCGCTGACAGTCTTCGCCGCTGAATTCTACATACTTGTTGAAGGCATTGAGTCCCTTGGCGAAGGTTTCTTCGCGGCCCGGATGACCATGACCCTGCATGCGCTCGGCGGTGATGTAGTAGAGCGCGGCGCGACGAAGTTTGTCACCTGCAGAGAATTTGCGGCCTTTATCCAGATCTTCCTGTGCAAGGCCGTCGAGCTTTTCGGCCATTTTTGCCCATTCCGCCATGAATTGCGGCGTGCCAGCATCTGCGCCGTTTGCGGCTGCATCCTTGATTGGCTGGCACATATCGATGATCTCGCCCATCTCCGCACCGGATTGGATGGCGATAGAAACCGACAGGTTCCAGATATAGTTCGGGAAGTACTCAAATAGCGCCACGTTTTAAATCTCCGGAGCTTTGAAAAGGCCTGCGTCTGGTTTCGGATGCGGCATGGTCTGCGGTCCGCCGATACCTGTGCCCCACTGATCCATGGTTTCCAGACTTGGCTGGTGAACTTTTGCGACCCATGTCGCATCATCGACTTTCTCAAGATCGGACGTGTATTCGACAGCCCATCCGCCGGGGGTCAGATAGTATGAGAAAATGTTGTTTCCTGCTGTGTGGCGACCGACGCCCCAGACGACATCATTGTCCATGTCGCGCAGACGCTTCAGGCCTTTCATGACCGCATCCACGCCTGGAACATCATAAGCGATGTGGTTGAATGTCGGCGGTCCGGGGACGACGGCCATACGGTGGTGCCATTCATTGCATCGCAGGAAGCACATAAAGTCGCCGAGCCAGTCGGAGACTTTGAAGCCAAGTGCGGCTTCGTAGAATTTTACCCAGGCTTTATGGTCTGGTGCGTGGAAGACCACGTGCGAGATTTTCTCAGGGCGTGGCTCACCTTCGCTCAGCGTTTCAGGCGTGCGACGCTCGAATTCTGTGGCGACCTCAATCGTGAAGCCGCTGACGTCGAAGAAG
>CENJ01062811.1_pt1 | contig 11096 bp, 9 predicted proteins | sample 356161 | NCBI WGS metagenome assembly CENJ01 (sample SAMEA2619531, study PRJEB7988) | marine metagenome | biome: marine biome (ENVO:00000447); feature: surface water layer (ENVO:00002042); material: "saline water (ENVO:00002010), including plankton (ENVO:xxxxxxxx)" | depth 5 m
GACATCTTCAGGGATATTATGTTGAAAGAGATGAAATCATAGGAAGATTAAATTATTTTAATAATATTAAGGTTTAAATTATTCCCAACCACAAATAGTTTTAATTTCTAAATATTCTTCTAAACCCCAATCACCGCCTTCCCTTCCATTTCCAGATTGCCTGTAACCACCAAAAGGAGTTCCAGGGTCTGCAACGTTACCATTAATGTAAACACCTCCAGATCTTAATTTTCTTGCTACTCTTTTTGCTTTTTCTTTGTCTTGAGTTTGAATATAGTTTCCTAAACCATATGATGTATCGTTTACAATTGATAATGCCTCATCTTCATCCTCAAATGGAATTATAGAAAGTACTGGACCAAAAATTTCTTCTTTTGCAATTCTCATATTATTAGTCACATCTGTGAAAATTGTTGGCTTAACAAAATAACCCTTTTCTAATCCAGCTGGTTTTTCAGGGCCGCCAGCAACAAGTGTGGCACCCTCTTTGATTCCACTATTTATTAAATCTATGATTTTATCATATTGAGTTTTAGAAATAACTGGGCCTATATGATTTCCTTTTTTAGAAGCAATATCAACTTTAATTCTATTTGCTTCATCAGCAGCCTCTTCTATTGCTCTTTTATAAATTGATTTTTCAACTAGCATTCTTGTTGGTGCATCACAAGATTGACCAGAATTACTCATTATATTTCTAACCCCTTCTCTTACTGCTTCTGAATGTGAATCACTAAAAACAATATTACCTCCTTTGCCACCTAATTCTAGACAAACTCTTTTAATTGTATCAGCAGCATTTTTAGAAATAAGTTTTCCTGCTCTAGTTGATCCTGTAAATGAAATCATATCAATATCAATATGAGACGATAAATCTGTACCTACCCCATCACCATCTCCATTAATTAAATTAAAAACACCCGGAGGAAATCCTGCTTCATGAACTATTTCAGCAAAAAGCATTGCAGATAAAGGTGCAACCTCAGATGGCTTTAATATCATTGTACATCCAGTAGCTAATGCAGGTATTACCTTTAATGTAATTTGATTTATGGGCCAATTCCAAGGAGTGATCAAACCACATACACCAATTGGTTCATATAAAATCTTGTTGTTTGAATTTTTTTCAAAAGTTCTTTCAAATTTAAATGTCTTTAATCTTTTAATGAAATCTTCAATATGATCACTTCCTGATGCAGTTTGAGCTGATGAAGCCCAATCCAAAGGTGCGCCCATCTCTTCAGACATAGTAGATGTTATTTCACGCCATCTAGATTGATAAATATCATATAATTTTTCTAAAAGAATAATTCTGTATCTTATATCTGTGTTACACCATTCTAAAAAAGAATTTTTTGCTGCACTTACCGCATTATCTACATCAGTTTTATTTCCAAGAGTAATAAATGCATAAGCATTTTCATTAGAAGGGTTTATTACTCTAAAATCATTGTTTTCTGATGGATATACCCATTTGCCATTAATATAAAATTTTCTTTTATCTAACATCACAAATTAATTAATACATTGCATATTAAAATTAATCATTTAATTTAAATTTATTACTAAATTAGAATATATAATACGAGGTAAATTTGAAACTAGAAAATATTAAATTAGATCTAAAATATGTCAGATCTCAGTTTCCAGCATTCAAAGATCCCTTATCAAAAGACTGGTCATTTTTTGAAAATGCAGGAGGAAGTTATGTTCCTATTAATGTAATTGAAAGACTCTCTGATTTTATGACATCAACAAAAGTTCAGCCATATGCAGAATACCCAATGTCTAAAATTGCTGGAGAAAATATGGATAGAGCTACAGATTTATTTGCTGAAATGATAAATGCTAAAAGTCAAGAAATTATTATAGGTGGGTCGACTTCGATAAACTTATATGTTTTATCAAATGCTCTCAAGCACTTTCTAAAACCTGGTGATGAAATAATAGTTACCAATCAAGATCATGAAGCTAATATAAGCCCATGGCAAAGATTATCTGAAGTCGGGGCTTTGATTAAAGAATGGAAAATGAATCCAGAAACAGCAGAATTGGAAATTAAAAATCTTGAGAATTTACTTACCAAGAAAACAAAAATTGTAGCTGTAACACACTGTTCAAATATAGTAGGAAGTGTGAATAACTTAAAAAAAATTTCTGAATTAGCCCATAAAAAGAATGCTATTGTAATAGGTGATGGAGTTTCATATGCCCCTCATGGTTTTCCTGATGTTAAAGAACTAGGTGTTGATTTTTACACATTTAGTTTGTACAAAACTTATGGACCACATCTAGCTCTTTTATATGGAAAGGAGGAAATATTAAAAAAATTACCAAATCAAAATCATGAATTTTTAAATGGCAATTATCCATATACAATTAACCCCGGAGGGCCTAATCATGAAGAGCTTGTTTCATTATTGGGAATTTATGATTATATTATAAATTTATATAATCATCATTTTGATACAAAAAAATTAAATATCAGACAGAAAATTAACAAAATAAATTATTTAATTGCACAACACGAAGAAGATATAGCTAATCCAATTTTAAAATTAATTTATGAAAGAAATGACTTAAAATTAATTGGAAAAAATAAAATTATAAATAAAAATAGAGCACCAACAATATCATTTATTTCAAAAACCAAGTCATCAAAAGATATTATCAAAATTTTAAATCAAAATAAAATAGCTACAAGAAATGATAATTTTTATGCTTGGAGGTGTTTAAAATCACTTGGCATCAATAATGAAGATGGTGTTGTAAGATTAAGTATTGTTCATTATAATAATCATCAAGATATAGAAAAACTAATTTCTGCACTAGATCAGATATAAAATTAAATAAATTAATGATTAATTTAACTAAATATAATTTTATAATTTTTGATTGTGATGGTGTGATTTTAGATTCTAATTTAATCAAATTTAAAGGTTTCTATTTTGCAATTAACGAAGAGGATAAAATTGATTACAATAAGTTTGAAAAGTTTCTAATAGATAATCCACACTTATCTAGATTTGAAAAATTTGAACATTTTTTTAAAAAAATAAGAAATAAAAATAATTTTAAACTGGAATTAAACAACGCTCTGGATAATTACTCATTATTCACATTAAAAAATATAAAAAAAGCACAATTTGTTTTGGGTTTTGAAAATTTTATTAAAAAATTAAAGAAATTAAATATTCCACTTTACGTTATCTCAGCAACTTTTGAAAACGATTTAATAGAAATTTTAAAATACAAAAATATTCTAAAAGAATTTAAGTGTGTTTTGGGGAGCCCAGAAAATAAAGATATTAATTTTAAAAAAGTTTTAAAATTTGCTAAAAGTAATAATGGTTTATCTTTTGGAGATAGTAAAAATGATTATCTTATTTCAAAAAAATATGGTTTAGATTTTGTATTTGTTAATTATTTTCCTGATTGGAAAAATTTTAAAAAAGTGAAAGATTTAGATTATTTAATAAAAGATTTTAATTTAAAAAATTTTAATTTTTCTCAATACACTTAAATACAATATCTCTTATATTGTTTTCATCCATATCATATATCTTATCTTTTAAATTATTTAATGTTTGATCAATTTGATCCTTTGAAGCAAAAATCTCACTGGCAATAAAAATATCTTTGTTGGAAGTATTAAGTAAATTATTTCCTATCAATAATTCTTCATGAAGTTTTTCACCAGATTTTAAACCAGTAATTTTAATTTCTATCTCTCCATCCGGATATTCAATATTTTTTATTGTTTTGCCTGAAAGTTTGATCATTTTTTCTGCAATTTTCATTATATTTATTGGATTACCCATATTTAAAACAAAAACTTCCCCGCCATTTGAGATTTCACAAGCCAGAAGAACTAAATGAGCAGCTTCTTTTACAGACATAAAGTATCTCGTAACTTTTGGGTCAGTAACCGTGATTGGCCCTCCTTGAAGGATTTGTTGATCAAAAAGAGGTATAACAGAGCCTGTAGACCTAAATACGTTACCAAATCTAACTATAGAAAAAATTGTCGAAATTTCATTAACACTTTGTTGTGAATAATTTTGTATTAGCATTTCGGAAAATCGTTTTGTTGCACCCATGAAATTAGTTGGTCTAACAGCTTTATCAGAGGAAATAAATACAAAGCGCCTACAATTTGTATGATGTAAATTTTCTAATAAATTATTTGTACCTAGAATATTTGTCTTTACACTTTCGGATATATTTTCCTCAACTATTGAAACATGCTTGTAGGCAGCAGCATGAAAAATAATTTCAGGTTTGTATAACTTGTATATATTTATAATTGAATTTTTATCTCTAATATCTATAAGTTTAGAAATAATTTTTGTATTTTGGTTAATTTTCTTATTTAAATTTTCAAGCGATATTGAAATATTATACAAGTTGATTTCTGAATTATCAATTAAAATTATTAGATTTGGTTTAGAACTCAAGATTTGTTTTGATAACTCTGATCCAATTGAACCTCCCGCACCTGATATCAAAACAACTTTTTCTTTTATCAATTTAGATAAATTATTATAAGAGTATAAATTTCTAGGATTGATGTCCTCTATATTAAGTAAATTGTTTTCAAAATTATAAACATCTTCATCTGTATCTTTACTTTCGTTTAAAAAAATAATTCCTACATTAAATTTTTCAAAATTTTCAAGAATAGATCTTCTTTTTATATAATTAATATTCGCAATAGATATCAATATTCTTGTAATTTTATGTTCATTTATAATTTTATCTATTTTTGTGGGATCATAAATAGTTAAACCATTTATTTTCAAGTTCCATTTATTTGGGTCATCATCAATAAAACAAATTAAGTTAAATTTATCTATTAGCTTTAATGCTCTAATACCATGGCTGCCACAACCATAAATTATTGCATTATGTTTATTTATTAAATCTTGGTTTATTTGTTTTGTTGAAATTTGAAAAATAAAACTTGGAAGTGCTAATCTAAATATTGAGATTAAAATAAAAAAAAATAAAATTTGCAATAAAATAACAGAAATTGGAAAATTTAGAGATATTAGAATGTAGAAAGAAAGAATTGAGATACCATATAAGAAAGATGCAATAAAAATGTTTTTAATGGAATTAATACCTGAATAACGAAAAACTTCCCGATACAAACCGAAAACTATAAAAAAAGGTATGAAAGATATTGTTGTAATTAATATTAAATTTGAGGTATTAAAATTTGGTATTTGGAGGTTATTATATTTTACATAAATGGAAAAATAACATGATAAGACTGATAAATTAATATCAATAAAAAAAACAATTAATTGTTTATATAATCTTTGTAAATTTAATAATCTGACTAATAAATTCATATTAATGATTTATATTTTTTTTTAATAAAACCTTAATTATAGTAAAAAAGATGATTTTTACATCTAAAATCAATGATTTGTTTTTTAAGTAGTAGTAGTCATAATTTATTTTTTTAATAATAGAAATTTCATCTCTCCCATTAATTTGTGCATAACCAGTTATACCTGGTTTTAACTTATGTATATTTTTTTTTGTTCTAAGATTAATAAGATTATATTGGTTATATAATGCAGGTCTAGGACCAATAAGGTTCATTGTACCATTTAGTAAACAAAATATTTGGGGTAATTCATCAAGACTATATTTTCTTAAAAAAGAGCCTGTAAATATTAAGTATTGATCTGGATTTTTTAATAAATGTGTAGCTACTTGAGGTGTATTTATTTTCATAGTTCTAAATTTTGGCATAAAATAAATTTGATTATTTAAACCTACTCTTTTAGACCAAATCAAAATTGGATTACCATTTAAGAAAAAAATAATTAAAGCAATTATAATCATTGGTATTAAAAAAATAAGAAATAAAATTATAAATAAAATATATTTACCAAGCACAATCATTTATTAACAAATATTTTTTTTAATGATTGAGAGATACTATATTTTGGTGCCCATCCAGTATTTTTTAAAGTATGTGAAATATCGATTACGAATCTATCATTCATTTTGTCAAATAAGTATTTTTTATTCAAAATTTTTAAAATAAATAAAAAAAAAATAGGACTGATTTTAATCTGAATTTTCTTTCTATTTAAGCTTAATACAATCAATTTAGAAAACTGTGATAAAGATACATCTTCATTATCACTAACAAGATATATATCACTTGGAACGTTGGGCGTAGCAATTATATATTTGATGAAATCTACTAAATTATAAATGCTGATCATACTTCTCTTTGAATAAAAACCAAGAAGTGGATTTGGTAATATATTATTTAACAAAATTGTAAGAAGTTTAAAATTACCTTTAGCGTCTGGACCATAAACTAGTGGAGTCCTTAATATATAATAATAAACTGAGGTTTTTTTAAGATTTTTTAATATAGCATTTTCAGCTTCATATTTAGACAAAGCATAATCATTAGCTGGATAGCAATTGGAATTATTATCTACTTTATCTAAAGATCTATTTTTTTCACCGTAAACTTTTATTGTGCTTAAGTATATAAATTTTGTAACTGTCGATTTAGCAATTGCTTTAGATAATTTTTTTGTAGACTCATAATTTATTTGCCAATAATATTTCTTATTAAAATTTTTTTTCTTATGTTGGGCAGCAGCTAGATGGATAACTATATCAATATTTTTGAGATATGAATCCCACTCAAAATTATGATTTAAATCACAATAAATATAATTGATCTTAATAGGGGTATCTATATTTTTATTTCGTGAAACTAATGACAAATTGAAATTAGAATTTTTCAGTAAATTTTTTGCTAATTGCCTACCTATAAATCCACTAGAGCCTGTAATTAATATATTCATTTATTTTTTTTAAAGGAAAATAAGATCAATATAAAAGGTAATATTTTTAATCTATGCCTTATTGCTGTTCCATAATTTGCTGTTGTGATAGAAAAATATATTAACATTGGTATCATTAATAATAAAATAATTTTACCCTCTGGATATTTATAATAACTTTTAAAATTCTTAAATAAAAATAGAGTTAAAAAAATATAGAATACTGAATCAATTACTCCTATCGATTGTTTTAAATTTTTAATATCCCAAATGAATGGGGAAAAAAGAAAATAAATTATTTTTATTGGGGTTAATAATATAAATACAAGTGGGTTTTCGTTGTATAAAAATTCCGGAAATTTAGCATATCCGATTGATCTATTTAAATATTGTTGAGATAAATAATCAATTGAAAATAAATAAGATAAATTTTGAATTTTTCCAAAAATTACATTTTGAAAAGTGTTATAATAAATAAAATAAATAATTAAAATAATTAGTATTAAAAAAAATATTTGTAAAATAGAATTTTTAATTAAAAAGAATTGTTTTGAGAACTTAAATAAGGATAGGAGTAGATATAATACTAGTACTCCAAAATAACTTTCATGAAATAAAATTGCAAAGAATAGTGATAAAATTGAAAATATAAAAAAAATGATTTTTAATGAATTAAACCACTTTAAAAAAAGTAATAAAGATATTAATAAGAATAGAATTGCAAAACTCTCTCTTAATATCAACGATGAATAAAGAATGTGCGTTGGAAATAAACTTAAAAGAATGATTGGGAAATAAGAATAGTCGTTCTTTAGAATATTTTTTAAAATTATGTGGATTAATAATATACTTAGAACCCCAGATATTACACTTAAATGAATAATGAGAAGGGGTATTCTTCCAAATAAATAATATATAAATGAAATGAAATAACTAATAAAATAAGATGATGAAAAATGAAAATTTAGAAGACTATAATTTTGTAAATTTTTTGGTACAATAAAATTATTGTTATTATAATCTAAAATACACTGACAATTTATAGCCTCATTATTTGTAATAAAAGTATTATCAAAGATTATATATGCAACTGCTTCAAATCTGATAGCATCAGATGCACTCCCTTCTATATCTATGATAAAAAAATTTATATTTGCAAATATTACTCTAATTAACAAAGCTATAAAAATAATTATTGTTAATTTTGAATTTTTTCTTATTAAGAATAAAATACTTATAGTAATTATAATAAGTACATTAAATCCAATAATATTACTCATAAATTAATTTAAAATATTTAATTTTTTTAATTTAATATCAAAATCTTCTAATAAATTGTCTGATATATGTTGATTTTTTAATATATCTAAATTGTTTAAAGCATTTAACAATGTTTTGTAATTATCAATTTCAAATATAATTTGTCTTTCATAGCCATATAAAGATTCTTTTAATCCTCCTTGATTTGTATGAATAATACACTTTTTTAATAAACGACCCTCTTTAGCTATCAAAGAAAACCCTTCTATATCTAATGATGGAATGATTAAAGCTAAACAATTTTTTTTTAAAATTAACAAATCATTTTCAGAAACTTCACCAATTAAATATATATATTTTTTATTAATAATTTTTTTTTTGATTTTTAAGTAATTTTCACCAGAACCTGTTATTACAAAATTAAATGATGAAAATTGATCATCATTATTAATAATTAAATCAATTAGTTCTAAAACTCCAGTTCGACCAACCAACCTTCTAGAAATTAAAATGTAATTTTTTGGAATTGTTTCTAAAATAATTCGATTGTTTTCAATTTTTGAATTATTAATATTTTTCAAGAAAATGCTTGGTGAAACTAAAATTTCTTCTACCAAATTATTTTTTGATTTAAGAAATTGAAATTCTTTTTCACAGGATTGTTTGACATAATCTGAATTATATTGAATAATATCAATATTTTTTAAAGCATTTTTAAAAATATTTTTCATTAATAAATTATAAAAGAATTTAAAAAATGGATTTTTATATTTTTTTTCTAAAAGTAAAGGTCCATGACAAGTATAGACTGATTTTTTAAATGTTTTTAAAAAATACGAAAAAAAAAACCAAGGAAGAGGAGAATGAGCCCATATTTTTATTGAATTAAAATTATTATTCAAGAATTTAATTGAATAACTTAAATAAAAAAAAAATTTAAATATATTCTTTCTTATATCTGGAAGTTTAATAATGATGACTCCATTTTTTTCATATTTATGAAAATCAGATTTCATATAATTAAATGTCAATAATATAATTTTTATATTATAATTCTTCAGATATTCTATAATGGCATTTACTGCTGCAAATGAGCCCCCGACCTTATCATCAAGTAGTGTTGTATTGAAAAAAATTAAACATTTCATAAAACTAATATTTCATAAACCCTCTAATAAATGCAACAATTCTTCTTTTATACATTCTTTTTTTTATAGTATTAAAAAAATAAAAACAAATAAATCCAATTATTGGTCTAGAAAAAGATAAAATCAAAAAAAATACTTTTTTTATTAAATTTAACTTTTGAAACATATATCCTTGACCATAGGAGTATCTAACTATTTTATTTTCATTTATTATCTCAGTTGGATGGTATATTAATATATTTTTTAAATATTTTACTCTAAAATTAAAATTAGCTAAATGAAAATCAATATCTTCTGAACTTCTAAATTTTGTGCCAGGTCCCAATAATTTGTTAAATTTACTAGTAATAATATTTTTTTTTATAATTAAAGATGGACCACCAATTCTAAATAAATAGAAAAAATTAAATATACCCAAATTATGTATTTTTACTCCTACATTTATATTATTATAATTAATTATTTGTAAAATAAAAATATTGTGTAATTTATTTTGTGAATTTATTATTTTTTTATATAATTTTTTCAGATCTTTATTATAAACAAAGCAATCATCATCAAGAAACCATATAAATTTTACATAAGACTTATCCTGAAAATAATCTATTCCTAAATTTTTTGCTTCTGAATTATTTTTAAAATTTACATTTAACAATTTGACATTTCGTTCATTAATATCCAATTGAATATTATTATTTTGATTAATTATTAAACATCTATATTCATTTTGACATTTTCCTATAGATTTAATCAAAAGTTCTAGATTCCTTTTATCTTTAATAATTGTTGCTATAATTATTCCAATCATTGAAAGATTTTCTCCCAATTTTCTAATACAAAATTACTTTTATTTTTTTTAATTAATTTTAATGAACTTGATTCCAAATTATCTAAAATTTTTTCAATAATTAATATAATATTTTTTTTATCCCACCGATCAATAATAAACATATAGTCGTTGAAAATTTGTTTTAATTGATTACTTCCATTATTATTACTAGCTAATACTAGAGCACCTGAGCTAAGTGCTTCGAGTTGGGCTAAACCAACTGAGTCACCCCTTGACGGGAATATTAAAATATCTATTAATGAGTAAAATTGTGCTATTTCTTTTTTATCATATAATATTTTTTTAGATATTATTTGTTTATCAATAATTTTTTTATCGCCATAAGCATAAAAATTAAATTTATATTGTTTTAAATTCTTATCTAAAATTTTTTTTAATAATAAAAATCTATCAATACCTTTTTCTTTTGAATACCTTCCAACATATCCTAAATTAATTTCATTACATTTTTTTCTTATTTTTTTATGATTTCTTATTTCATTATATCTTTCATTTATTATTCCAAATCCAATATTTTGAAGATAGTATATTTTTTTACTAAAAATAAAAGTGTATGAACTATTTACAGAAATTGTTTTATGAGTAAAAATAATTAAAGTATTTACTATTGTTTTATAAAGCGCTCTTATTAAAATAGATCTCGCTTCTAATAAACCATGAATAATCAAAAATATTTTGTTTTTATTTAATAAAAATTTAAAAAAAAATAAATATAAAATAGAATTAGGCGAGTTAAGAATTACATTTATGTTTTTATATTTTTTATTTATTATAAATATATTTTTGATAAGTGGAATTAATGAAAAAAAAGAAAAATATTTCCTTGTAAACCTGATATTGATTAATTCTACATCCTTAATTTTATCATAATATCCTAATGTTTCTTTTTTATCATAAAAAATTATTACATCATCATTTGTTGTATTTTGTTTAATATAATCATTTAAAAAATTTACTGAGTCTATTACAGGTGACACAATCAATATTAAGTTTTTTTTGTTTTTTATTTTT
>CENJ01130589.1_pt1 | contig 11095 bp, 12 predicted proteins | sample 356161 | NCBI WGS metagenome assembly CENJ01 (sample SAMEA2619531, study PRJEB7988) | marine metagenome | biome: marine biome (ENVO:00000447); feature: surface water layer (ENVO:00002042); material: "saline water (ENVO:00002010), including plankton (ENVO:xxxxxxxx)" | depth 5 m
ATAGACTCAGTAAATTAATTTATGAAAAAAGTACTACTCACTGGCATATCTGGTTACATCGCGATGCACTGCGCTAAAGAGCTCTTGAAGCGCGATTACCACATTAATGCTACTGTTAGAAACCTCGATAAGGTTGAAGACATTAAAAATGCCCTCTCAGCACAGTCACTTGATGTTGATAAAATCCAATTCTTTCAGGCAGATCTACTATCGGATGACAATTGGGAAGATGCAATGGCAGATTGTGAATATGTTATGCATGTCGCCTCCCCTTATCCGCTTAACCAACCAAAAGATGAAAACGTTTTAATTAAACCTGCGGTTGAAGGAACAGAAAGGGTTGTATCCTTAGCTATTAAAAATAATGTCAAAAAAATTGTCTTAACTTCTTCTGTTGCAGCAATCTCTTCAGGGCATACAAAAAAAACTTACAGTGAAGAAGATTGGAGTCTTGTAGATAAGCCAATACCAACATATCCAAAAAGTAAGGCTCTTGCAGAAATGAAAGCATGGGATTTAATAAAAAAATCTCAATCAAACACTGTGCTTTCAGTAATAAATCCTGCCGGTGTAATTGGTCCTTCTTTGACTTCAGAAATTAGTTCAACCCAACTGATTATTGCTGGTTTAATGAATGGCAGAATACCTGTGAATTTACCAATACACATTGGTTATGTGGATGTAAGGGATGTAGCTTTAGCCCACATAAAAGCTTTAGAGAGCCCTAAAGCTGACGGCCACAGAATAATTTTATCTAACCAGGAATTATGGCAGAAAGAAGTTTCAGCAATTTTGAGAGAGGGTGGCTTTAAAGCACCAAAATTAGGTTTTTCAATTCCTATAGCTAAATTGTTCTCTTATTTTATTCCTGCTTTAAAACCTGCTAGAAAATTTCTTGGTAAAGCTATGGTCAAAGATAGTTCGAAAGCAGAAGATTTACTTGGCATTAAGTATATGGATATATCTGAATCTATCTTAGAGGATGCTAAAAGCCTTAAAGAATTTAAAAAAGTTTAGAGTTTAGTATCTAAAGTGCTTAATCCTTTCGCCACTTTTCTCAATTTCAGTCATCGATTTGATACCGATATCTAAATGTTTTTCGGCCCACTTAGATGTAACCTTTTTATCGGATTCTTCGGTTTTAATACCATCTGGTGTAGTTGGAACATCGGAAACAAGTAATAGAGCACCCCTAGCAATTTCATTGTAGTGACCGCCAATGAAAATGGTCGCTACTTCCATATCTATGCCAATTGCAGTTGTTTTTTTCAGTTTCTTTAGAAAAGCTTTATCATGTTCCCACAGACGTCTATTGGTGGTGTAGATAACACCTGTTCTATAGTCTTCTCCAGCTTCTTTTATTTTTTCAGAGACAAATTTGTGTAGTTTGAATGATGGTAAAGCAGGCACCTCAGGCGGAAAGTAGTCGTTTGTTGTACCCTCTCCTCTAATTGCCGCTATGGGAAGAATAAAATTGCCTATTTCAGAGGCTTCTTTTAAACCACCACACTTACCTAAAAATAGTACACCTTTAGGATTTCTAGCTAGTAAAAGGTCCATTATTAAAGCAGCATTTGGTGAACCTATGCCAAAATTTATAATGCTAAGACCTTCAGAATTTGTCGCACTTTGCATCGCACCGCCCTCTCCTTTTATTTCACAATCAAATCTTTCAGCAAAGGCAGTAACGTAATTTTTGAAGTTGGTTAAAAGAATATAGTCACCAAGTTCATCAACTTTAGACCCGGTATATCTTGGTAACCAGTTTTGTGCAATCATCAATTTATCAACCATAAAATTGGTGAAGAATATTAACAGATTAATTTAAAAAAGAAAGTTTATTTGAATTCTTTCATACTAGGACAAGTGCAAACTAGATTTCTATCACCATAGACATTATCTACTCTACCAACTGGAGGCCAGTATTTTTGGTGCTTAATTTGATTATTTGGGTAATAAGCTTCTTTTTTACTGTAGGGATATGTCCATTCTTCTATCAAAGTATCTACGCAGTGTGGTGCGTTTTTGAGGGGGTTATTGTCTTGTGAGGAATTGCCGTCTTCAATTGCTCTAATTTCTTCTCTAATACCAATCATAGCTTCGCAAAATCTATTGAGTTCCTCTAACGATTCACTTTCAGTAGGTTCAATCATGAGAGTGCCAGCCACAGGCCATGACATTGTAGGGGCATGGAAACCATAATCTATCAGTCTTTTTGCTATGTCTTCTGCTTCGATACCACAGGATTCTTTAAATGGTCTGACATCGATTATGCATTCATGAGCGACAAGGTTATTTTTACCGGTATATAGAATTTTGTAGTGTTCCCCAAGTCTCTTAGCCAAGTAGTTTGTACTTAGAATTGCTGCTTGAGTAGCCTTTCTCAACGATTCTTGTCCCATCATTGCAATATACATCCAACTTATGGGTAAAATACTAGCACTTCCATATTTTGTGCCTGAGATAGCATAACCATCAACCTCAGCATCTAATGGATCTTTAGGTAAGAAAGGTTGCAACTTTTCCACTACACCTATTGGACCTACACCAGGGCCACCACCACCATGAGGGATGCAAAATGTTTTATGCAGGTTTAAATGAGACACATCTCCACCAAATTGACCTGGATAACACATTCCAACCATTGCATTAAAATTGGCACCATCAATATATATGAAGCCCCCGTAACTATGAATTAATTCACAAACATCTTTTACTCGTTCCTCAAAAACCCCATGAGTTGAAGGGTAAGTGATCATCATTGCTGCTATTTTGTTTGAGTGGACCGCAGCCTTTTTTTCTAAATCAGCCATATCAATGTCACCATTTTCATCGCAATCTATAACAACAACTTCATAACCTACCATTTGTGCAGAGGCGGGATTTGTCCCATGCGCAGATTCAGGTATTAAACAAATATTTCTTTCAAAATCTTTGTTGGCTTTATGGTAATTATCTATAGCCAGGAGACCAGCATATTCTCCTTGTGACCCTGCATTTGGTTGTAATGATATAGCGTTATAGCCCGTAATATTAGATAACCATTTTTCTAGATCATCTATCAATTGCAGGTATCCTTGAACTTGTTCCTCGGGTGCATGTGGGTGGATGTTTGCAAAACCGTTCCAGCCAACAGGTATCATCTCTGAAGTAGCATTGAGCTTCATAGTACATGAGCCTAAAGGGATCATTGATCTATCTAATGCAATATCTTTGTCCGCTAAACTTCTAATGTATCTCAGAAGCTGTGTTTCAGAATGATATGAATTAAAAACTTCATGTGTAAGGTATAGCGATTTACGTATCAAACTATCAGGCAAAACATCTTCAACTTTTTTAGATATTGCGATATTTTCGCCAAATAGATTTAGGATAATTTTGATATCTTCATCTGTGGTAGTTTCATCGAGACTTAGACCCACAAGACTATTAGAAATTTTTCTAAAGTTAAATTTATGCTCTGATGCTTTCTTATGTATCGAATTGGCATCAGCAACTTCAATTACCAAAGTATCAAAAAAAGTACTTTCAAGTAATTTAAAGCCATTTGCTGTTAAGGCATGAGCTAAGACTTTTGCTTTATTGTGTATCCTTGAGGCAATCTCTTTGAGACCGTCTGGTCCATGATAAATAGCATAAAAACTAGACATTATTGCTAACAATGCTTGGGCAGTGCAAATATTACTAGTAGCTTTTTCTCTTCTAATATGTTGTTCTCTTGTTTGTAACGCCAGTCTGTAACAAGGCCTACCTTGTTGATCTTGCGTTAGTCCAATCAACCTTCCAGGCAGTGATCTTTTAAATGCGTCTTTAACCGCTATAAATCCTGCATGTGGGCCACCGAAACCCATTGGTACACCAAATCTTTGGGCCGAGCCAATAACAATATCTGCGTCAAATTCTCCTGGTGCTTTTATCAGTGTTAGTGCAAGTAAATCTGTACCAACAATAAACAACCCATTTTTTTCATGTATTTGTTGAGCTACTTCAGTCATGTCAGCAATGCCACCATTTGCATTTGGATATTGGTAATAGCAGCCAAAATACTCACTACCCTTCTCCATTGAACTACCAACATGAATTTCTATACCTAGAGGTTTAGCTCTGCTTTCCATGATTGCTATTGTTTGCGCAAAGCTACTTTCATGAATAAAAAATTTGTTCGATTTTGATTTTGATACTCTATTAGCCAACATCATGGCTTCTGCTGCTGCAGTTGGTTCATCTAACAGAGATGCGTTTGAAATATCCATACCAGTTAAATCAGTAACCATGGTTTGATAATTCATTAATGCTTCAAGTCTCCCCTGAGCAATTTCTGGTTGATAGGGGGTATAAGATGTATACCAACCAGGATTTTCAAAAACATTTCTTTTAATGACGCCTGGGACATTACAGTTGTAAAAACCTTGTCCTATAAAGCTTTTAAAGACCTGATTTTTCTTTGAAATTGATTTTAATTTTTTTAGAGCTGTTGGCTCATCGAGAGGTTCTGGTAGGTCTAAATTATTTAGACTAAAGATTGACTCTGGAACAAGATCTTTAAAAAAGGTATCTATATCCTGATAACCAAGATCATGTAATATGTGTTCAACGTCCGAGTCTTTAAGACCAATATGTCGCTTTGAAAAGTCCAGTGTGTTGTTTGTCATAATTAAGGAAAGTTTTAGCTTTCACTTGAACTTTCGTATGCTTGTGCATCTAAAAGGTTATCCATTTCCTTTATATCTTGCGGCTTAATCTTAAAAAACCAACCGCTTTCATAAGGAGAAGTATTAATTATTTCGGGATTATCTACTAGGGCTTCATTGATTTCCGTTATTTCTCCAGTCAAAGGCGAATAAACATCTGAGGCAGCTTTAACAGACTCAACAATTGCTGTATCGCCACTTTGAGTAACTTCTTTACCAATATCTGGTAATTCTACAAAAACTATATCACCTAACAGTTCCTGGGCGTGGTCTGATATGCCAACAGTTACAGTTCCATCTTCCTCAAGTCTAGCCCACTCATGAGATTCCAAAAATTTAAGATTGCTTGGTACTTCGGCCATGGATTTATTTTAAATATTTTAAAAAATTTGTCTTACAAAAATGTAAATTAATCTCTTTATCTCTCAAAATTGATTTACCTGTTTCAGGAAAATTTTTTGTTATTCGGCAAAAACCTATATTCTTTTTAAATGTTGGGCTCCAAGTACCGCTAGTAATAACGCCTTCACCTCCTTCAAAATATACTTTTGTGCCAGATCTCAGAACGCCTCTCTCATCTGTGTAGAAGCCTACAAGACAATTCTCTGACTCTTGAAGATATTTTAGTGCTTTTTTGCCGATGAAATCTCTATCTTCATTGCTTTGGTCAACGGTCCAGCTAAGGTTTGAGTCGTACGGATTATTCTCAATTGTCATGTCTGAACCGTATAAGTTAAAACCTGCTTCTAGTCTTAAAGTATCTCTTGCAGCAAGACCAATTGGTTGAATATCTTTTGAGACAAAGTGTTCCCAGATTTTTAATCCTCTACTTGCATTAGATATAATTTCAACACCTAGCTCACCTGTATATCCAGTTCTCGCGATCATGACCTCATCATCCTGATAGAGATGAAATTTTTCTATATCAACGTTATACAAACTCGATAAATTTTTTATGGCGTTCGGTCCTTGCAAGGCAATAATTGACGCGTCTGATTTAAAATCAATCTGAACGTCAAACTCTGAGGCAATTTTGTTAAACCAAGCATAGTTTTGCTCTCTCGTACCACAATTAGAGATAATCCTAAAATTATTTTCCCCCAGGTGATATACAATTAAATCATCGAGTATTCCTCCATTTTCAGTCAATAAAGGTGAGTACAAGGCTCTTTTACTATCTAATATTTTGTTTACATCATTAGGTATTAGATATTCTAGAAATTCGACTTGATTACTGCCTGAGAAGTCGAACACAGCCATATGTGAAACATCAAAAATACCGACATTAGTTCTCACCAAATTGTGTTCATTTATTTGTGATCCATAGTTAATTGGCATTTCCCAGCCTGCAAAATCAACTAAATGGCCATTGTTTTTTTGATGGAACTCGTTAAGGTAAGTTTTTTTCATTTTATTGCAGAGAATTCAATTTCTACTTTGGCACCATAAGGTAATCCAGCAACTGCAAAAGTTGTTCTTATAGGTAGAGGTTTTTGAAAATAAGTAAGATAAATTTCATTTAACTTTGGCATGTCATCAATATCGCTGAGAAGAATTTTTGCCCTTATGACATTTGAATAGTTTAAATTGTAATAAGCTAAGCCATCTTTTAAATTTTTGAATATTTGGCCTAATTCATACTCAAAACCACCCTCTACTAAACCATCTTCAGTATTTCCTATCATGCCGGAGAACTCAATTAAGTCGCCTATTTCAATAGCGTCTGAATATGGTGTGTTGAATTTATCCGAGTTAATTGTTTTATATTTCATAAAAACTAGTGAAAAAATATAATCTTTATTGTACAGTACGCTTTTATGGCAGCAAACAAACAACAAAAGGTTTATCTTATTCCGGAAGGCGAAACGCGTGATAGTCACACCTATCATTACACAGTAGTGAAAACTAAAAAATTTATTCAAGAAAACGAAAAACTAAAAATTAAAAAATTTAATCCTGTAAAAAGGAAACATGAATGGTTTGTAGAGGCTAAATTACCGCCGCATAGTAAAAACTAGAAACTTTTTAATTGATCCTTATATAAAATCTATGAACAGAATAAACAGACTTTTTGAGTATTTAGAAGATTTAATACTTTCTATAATCGCTCTTATGACACTCGGAGCAGTAGGTTTTGAGGTTTTTGATGTCTATCAAAGAGGCACTATAACACTTGCTGACCTGCTATTGATGTTCATTTATGCTGAGGTTTTAGGTATGGTTGCAATTTACTTTAGAAGCCATGTCTTGCCAGTAATATATCCACTTTTTATTGGTATCACGGCTCTAGCCAGACTTATTGTTCTCCAAGGTAAGGACTCAATGCCAGAACAATTAGTTTTTGAAGCCGGATCAATTCTATTATTAAGCTTTGCTGCCCTATTGCTTAAAGACGTGAAAGTCACCCTTACACACGCGAAGAAAAAATCATAAACTAGAATTAAATCTAATTTTAGAAAAAATGAAGCAATCCGGAAGTTGCCAGTGCGGGCTTATTACATATCATTTTAATCAAGAAGATGTTCTTTCGGCGCATCATTGCCATTGTAAAGATTGTCAAAGATCAACAGGTTGTGGAAAAGCAACAATTCTATATATTCCATCGAAAAAATTAACCGTAAAAGGTGATTTAAAGTTCTATGAGTCCAAAGGTTCAATGGGCTCAACCATTAAAAGAGGTTTTTGTGGCAATTGTGGATCTGGAGTAATGAGTTATGCCAAAGAACTTCCTATACTAAAGTTCATTAAAGCAGGGACTCTAGATGACTCAAGCTGGGTAAAAATCGATTCAAGTTTTTTTTCTAATTCAGCGGAAGAATGGAATGCACCGGTCGAAAATTTAAAATGTTATGAGGGCAATCCAGATATGCTGTCAAGTTTTAAAAACGTTATAAAATCTTTATAGATTGATGTCAGATTATTCTTCAAGTGTAGGTATAGTTGGCGGTGGTATCGCTGGATTAGTTGCGGGCTGTACCTTACAAGAGCAAGGGGTTAAAACTGTTATCTTTGAAAGGTCAAAATCATTGAGTACTGATGGCGCAGGCATTTCTATATCTCCCAATGGTCTGAGAGTGTTGGAAAAACTAAAATTAAAAGATCATTTCAAACAAACCTCTTTTGCTCCAAATAATATTGTTTTTCATCAAAAGAATAGAGAAATTTCAAAGATAACAAGTCCTAATAAATTTATTACTTCCTCAAGATATAATTTATTGCAACTTCTATATCAAAAATATATTGAGTTAGGCGGTGAGTTTCTATTTGGCCATGAATATAAATCTTTAAATCAGCAAGAATTAAAAGTTACATTTGCAAATAAAATGGAATATGAAGTCAGTCATATTCTCGCCTGCGACGGTATTAACTCATCAATAAGAGAGGAATTTTTTCCTTTTAGTGGTTCAGCAATTTACAGTGGCTATCAAGCTTGGCGAGGCATAGGAAAAGCAAAGCTATCCGATGCAAAATTTCATTTTGGAAACGGTAAACACATAGTGAGTTATCCCACAAATAACAAAGGTGAGGTTAGTTTTACAGCGGTAGTGAAGAATAGTCTTAATACCGATGATTCATGGCGAATTAAAGGTTCAAAAAAAGAGTTACTAGATGATTTTGCTGAGTTTGATGAGGACATATTCTCAATGCTTAATTCGTCAGATGAAATATTTAAATGGGGGATTTATGTAAGACCTGTTTTAAGTTCTATTTACATTAAAAATATTACTTTACTAGGTGATGCAGCGCATCCAATGGTGCCCTTTCTTGGTCAAGGTGGATGTATGGCATTAGAAGATGGTTATGCATTTGGAAAGCTTGTTGGGGCTTATTCAAAAGACTTTTCTAAAATACAGGCTAAATATGAAAAAATTAGACTTAAACGCAAGAATATGATTCAAGCATCATCTAAAACCCAAGGAAAAATCTACCATCTTGAGAATCCAATAGTGATCTTTGTTAGAAACTTTTTTCTAAAGTACCTGCCTGTAGTGAAGTTACGCATGCAAAAGATCTGGTCTTATGATCTTGATAAAGAAATTAAAAAAGCAATTAATTAAGAACGATTATTGACAGATTCAATACAGAAGCAAAACATATCCAAAATACATATGGAACATAAAGAACAACACTAATCCATGCGTTACTCTCTCTGAGCTGTTTAAGTATCAAAATATTTAAAAATATCAAAAGCACAATATCCAAAAAGGCAAATGCAGTACTTTGGAATACAAAAAATAACCAGCTCCACAGCCCATTTAAAATAATTTGCATAAAATATAATTTGAAAATATTTTGCGCATGTAAAAAACTTACTATTGCCATAAGCACATATAAAATTGGCCAAACTATACCGAATACATAATTAGGCGGATTAAAGAACGGCTTATTTAAGTATTCATACCACGTCCAGTCAGTGTACATGGTTGAGAGCCCTCCAAGCCACGCAATCAAAAAAGTTATAAGAGGTAAGCTTAATTTTTTGACCAAAGCACTATTCATTTATACGGCCATCAATATCATACTGACTAAAAAACTGCCAGATTACTTGGGCAGCATCGATATCGTTTCCATTGCTAAATCTAGGCCACTCATGCCCCATATTAGTCATTAAATACATTTGTGATTGAATATCTGCTAAACATTGCTCATACACAAAGAAAAAACCACCATCACCGTCCTCATTAACATCAGGTACAGACGATACATCTTCAATTTGGCAATCGTTATATTCTTTCCAGTAATTCATTACATCTGGTAAAGATCTGCCTTTCCAATCACCGTAATAAGGTACTACTCCGTCTACATCTCCATGGATTTGTAAAACAGCTGTAGGATGATTTGGACTGCAACTACTATATGTTTGTGGAGTCATTGAACCTGTTACAGAGGCTATAGCTGCTGTCTTATAGCTAAGCTCACATGCAAGTCGATAACTCATATAACCCCCATTTGACATTCCAGTTGAATACACTCTATTCACATTAATATTATAATTTTCAGCAGACCAATCTATTAAGCTCGAAATAAAATCCACATCGTCAGTTGAGCTGCTGGTTGTCCATCCCCCAACATTCCAATGTGTTTGTCCAGTTGATTGAAGAATAGATCCTTGAGGGTAGATAATTATAAATTTTTCTTCATCTGCTATTGGTTGAAAATTACTATAACCTAAAAACCACACTGCTCTGCTGGTATAACCATGCAAACCAAATAAAAGTGGTACAGGTGCAGAAGCATCTATCCCATCTGGAATGTAGACAAAAAATTCTCTATCAAGATTTCGTCTTTTTACCGTGCAATATAAAGTTTTAGGGTAACTTGAATTTGAGCATATTGGCGTAGTGTTTGTTGGTGGCGGTGGCGGCGTAATTATTGGTAATGTGATATCTTCGGAAGAGCCTCCTCCACCTCCCCCACATCCAGACAGAAATACGAGAGATAGTAAAAATATACAATTAGTTAATTTGTTCAGAAATAGCCCCGTTTAAGTCAAATTCTTGCATGAAACCCCAGATAGTAGAAGCAGCATCAATATCATAGTCATAACCTAAACCGTCTCTATTAGGCCACTCATGATCAACTCCCTCTAATCGATAGTACGCAAGTCTTACGTTATTGGCACACTCTGCTCTTATTTCAGCAGTCCAGGCGTATCCGTCGCCATTACTATCATCTCCATTGACAGTGGTACTTTCATTACATTGGTTGTAATTATTCCAATAAGCTAAAACGGAGTTGAAACCGATAGAATAAGTCCCACCTCCTATTGGAATCGAGCTATCAATTTCACCATGGATATGAACAATCGGCAAAGGTCTTTGCGGCGTACAATTATCGTATTCTTCGGTATACATCAAGCCTGCCACAGGCCCAAAAGCAGCGACTTTATCACTTAAATAACATGCCAAACTATAAATCATGAATCCACCGTTTGAGAATCCTGAAGCATACACTCTATTAGGATCAACATAGTAATCGGAAACTAACGCATCAATTAACTCAGAAATAAAGGCAACATCACAAACGTCACTAGATGTAGTGCAACCAATTCCTGTAAACCAACCGGTTGATCCTTTACCTTCTGCAACCGTTCCTTGCGGATAAACAGCGATAAAATTTTCTGTCTCAGATAATTCTCGAAAGCCGGTATATTCCATTTCGTATTGAGCATAACCGTCACCACCATGGAAGTTCATAACAAGAGGTGAAATTTCAGTAGAATTTATTAGGTTATCAGGTATGTAAAGAAAAAACTCTCGTTCTAATCCACCAGAATTCATAGTGCAATATTTCGTATTACCAGTATTGTCGTAGTTTGAACAGTTTGTAGGGCCAGGTTCTGGTGCTGGTGTTGGAGCCGGTGTTGGAGCTGGTGTTGGAGCTGGTGTTGGAGCTGGTGTTGG
>CENJ01037061.1_pt1 | contig 11094 bp, 12 predicted proteins | sample 356161 | NCBI WGS metagenome assembly CENJ01 (sample SAMEA2619531, study PRJEB7988) | marine metagenome | biome: marine biome (ENVO:00000447); feature: surface water layer (ENVO:00002042); material: "saline water (ENVO:00002010), including plankton (ENVO:xxxxxxxx)" | depth 5 m
TTCATCGCGGTGCTCGTCCGACTGACCATGGTCGAGCCACCCCGGGGCTACGCCGATGGACTTAGCGAAAGACCGCCCGCCCCACCCTTTAGGGCCGTCCTTAGCTTCATGTTCAAAAGCGCTGCCTCACGCCACCTGCTTATCGCAAACGCTCTGATCTCTTTGGCCGGGTATGCCTCCATCGCCTGGGTACCCGTCTACTTCCAGCGCATTCATGATTACAGCACTGGTGAATCCGGTACCTTTCTCGCCCTAGCCATTGGCGTCGGGGGCGGCTTGGGCACCTTCCTGGGGGGTTATGTGGCGGACCGCGTGGCCAAATTCGGTGAAGGTTGGCGTGCCAAGCTGGTGAGCCTGACCATTTTGATTTACCTGCCCTTTGCCTACCTGTGCTACTCCTCGCAGGATCCGTTTTGGGCGGCCATCTGGTACGTCGGGCCTGCAGCCCTGGGCGGGGTCTATCTTGGCGTGAACTTCGCCATCCTGCAGTCTCTTGTGCCGGTTGAGATGCGATCGGTCGCGGCAGCGATCAACCTTTTCAGCCTCAACATTATCGGCCTAGGCCTGGGACCCTTAAGCGTGGGGACCATTAGCGATCTCACCCTGGATTTTGCAGGTATCGATAGCCTTCGCTACGGGCTCTATTTCACCCTTGGCGTCATACTTTGGGGCGCTTTGCATCAGTGGCATATGGGACGCCACCTGGATCGTCTATAGGCCGTGCCGGGCACGGTATCAGCCTAGCTCGTCAGCCCCGGCAATAATTTTGCCCACCAGGCCGTAGGTCACCGACTCCTCTGCACTCATCCAGTAATCGCGCTGGGTGTCTTCGGTCACCTTCTCAACGCTCTGACCGGTTTGATCGGCAATAATGCCGTTGATCCGGGCCTTGGTCTTTAAGATTTCTCGCGCGTGAATTTCAATATCCGAGGCATCACCTCCGAAACCACCCGAGGGTTGGTGAATTAGAAAACGGGTGTTGGGCAATGCGTAGCGGTTCTCCGTCTCCGTAGCCAGATAGATGTGTGTCGCGATGCTTCCAACCCAGCCTGTCCCAATAACGCGGACTGTGGGCTTGATGAAGCGAATCATGTCGAAAATGGTGTCTCCGGACTCCACGTGCCCGCCAGGCGACCCAATGAACAGCGTAATGGGGTCATCAGACTCGAACGCCAGGGCTAACAGCCGTTCGGCAGTACGTCTGGCCACTTCCTGGTTGATTTCGCCAAACAAGGTGAGCGTTCTATTTTTTAACAGCATGCTCTCTAGCATGTTGAAGTTCTTGGCTACCTCAGCAACCTCTTGTTCGCTTTCTAAACGCATGGTGGATCACTCCCTTTATTCAACGCGGGCCGTTGCTTAACGCGGTGCCCTTGGCCCAAAACACGGCTAAGCCGCAACTCCTGGCGCGCTAGTGTAGCGCCTTTACTTTGAGTATGCTGACCGATCGACCTATCTTTGGGCCGCTGGAGAAGATTTCAATGCCACTAGCCGCTGAATATCAGGCCAGGTTCGAGGCCCTTGCCCAGGCCGGACCGATGCCGAGCCTATCTGACCTGCCCATCCAGGACGCTCGCGCCGTCTATCGTGCCATTCGCCCAGTTGATCCAAGCCTGCCAGTCTTCAACGTAGAAGATCGCTCGATACCCGGTCCAGCGGGCGACATGCCCATTCGTATCTACCGACCAGCTGGCGCCGGGCCGTTTGGCATCCTCCTCTATTTCCATGGGGGCGGTTGGGTGATTGGCGACCTCGACACCAGTGATTCGGTTTGTCGGGAACTCAGCACTTTGGCCAGTCTGGTCGTGGTTTCAGTGGATTATAGACTGGCACCTGAACACCGCTTCCCTGCCGCCGTCGATGACAGCTATGCGGCCACCTGCTGGGTAGCCGAACATCAGGCTGAGCTGAATGGGAATGGTAAACTAGGCACTGCGGGTGAGAGCGCTGGGGGCAATCTGGCCACGGTCATGGCGCTGCTTGCGCGCGACCGACAGGGCCCAACCCTGGCGCACCAGTGCTTGCTCTATCCCGTTGTCGATAGCGATCTTAGCCGCCCTTCCTACGTCGATAATGCTCAGGGCTACATTCTGGAAACCGCAACAATGCAGTGGTTTTGGGACACTTACTGTCCCGCCAGTGACCAACGACAGGACCCGCGCCTGGCGCCGCTGCATGCGGAAAGCTTAGCTGGCTTGCCCCCGGCACTGGTAGTGACCGCAGAATTTGATCCCCTCAGGGACGAAGGTACGGTCTATGGCGCAGCCCTGGAGGCAGCTGGCGTAGCCACCCAGCATATAAACTGTTCAGGCCTGGTACACGATTTCTTCGCAACTGCCGCGATCTTTGACTGCTCCCGGGGCCCCTTCTTAAAAACCGTCGACATCCTTCGCAAACATCTAAACTAGAGAGACGCACATGCTCTACGCAATCATTTGTCGCGACCGCACGAACATGCTGGAACGAAGACAGCAGACTCGGCCCGCTCACCTTGAGTATCTGACGCACCACCCGGTTAGATTTGCGGGGCCGCTGCTGGGGGAGGATGAATCAACCCCCATAGGATCCATTCTTTTTGTTGACTGTGCCGACCGCAGTGCAGCTGAAGCCTTCGCCGCAGAGGACCCCTACCGGCTCGCCGGTCTATTCGACCAGGTTGAGATACAGGCCTTTCGCCAGGTCATTCCCGGGATGGAAAGCTAACCGCGACCGAGCTTTGCTGCAGGCCCCAGGTTCTGGGCTGGAACAAGGTGATCTGGAAGCGCATGGATCTGGGGGTGCAGGGCATGGGCCATGATCTCAAGACTATCTACGAGACGGGGTCCTGGCCGGCTAAAGTAAGCATTACCGTCCACCAGATATAAAAGCGTCTGCAGATTCGGCGGCGCTGCCGACATCTCACCTACGAGAGCGGCAATATCCACGAGCGTTCGCTGCTCGTCGAAACCACAGCAAGCGACAAAGAGGATATCTGGGGCGGCAGCCCAAATGTCTGCCCAGCGCAAGGCCTGGGAGGGACAAAAACGATTGTCCAACAGGCTGATGCCACCCGCCATCTCGATCAACTCAGGGGTCCAGTGGCCAGCATTAAACGGGGGATTAAGCCATTCTAAAAAGACCACCCTAGGCCGATGCGCCATAGGGAGATGGCGGCGCGTTCTTTCGCTAACGCGAGCGACCCGATGCTTTAGCGCGTCTACTGCAGCCTGCGCGGCACTCTGGCGCTGGGTCTCGCGTCCAATCAGGCCCAGGGTCGCGTAGACATCTGACAGCCTAGAGGGCTCTAGATTGATCACCCTCGGGGAAGAGGGTAGCTTCTGAATCGCACGCATCACCTCATCTTGGGCCACCGCACAGACCTCACAAAGCGACTGCGTGACCAAGAAGTCAGGCTGCAGCTCTCCCAGCAAATCATAGTCCAGGTGATACAGCGCATGCTCGGTCACCAACTGCTCAGACACCAAAGCGTTGATCGTGTCGCTCGGCGTACCCTTGGGTATGAGGCTCCGCGTGACCTTGGGCAGCGTCAGCACAAAGTCTGGATAGTCGCACTCATGACTGACCCCAACCAGGTTTTCGCCAAGCCCAAGTTCGCAAAGCAGCTCTGTAGCGCTGGGCAATAGAGAAACAATTTTCATCTGTCATGCCTCCACATTTATTCAATCTATCCGCCTCACCCATTCTTGGAAATGCCATCAAGCTGAAAAATTTGCGGTACTTCGGTACCTTTCTTCAACCACGGGTTCAACGACCCGGTAGGCACTCAATCAAGGAGAAGTTTATGGCTACAGCACTCATCAGCGGCGTCGGGCCGGTGGAGGGGTTGGGGGCACAGCTGTGTATTCGCTTTGCAGCCCTCGGGCTGCACGTGATTGCTGGAGGTAGAACCCCAGAAAAGCTCGAGGCCGTAGTAGAGATCATTCGCAGCGACGGCGGTACGGCCGAGGGGGTTGTCGCCGACGCCACGAACGAGGAACAGACTCGCGATCTGTTTCGGCGCGCCGGAAAGCACCTTAGCCTCGCCATTTACAACACGGGTAACAACACGCCCGGCCGCATTGTGGATATGAGCGCCGAGTATTTCGAAGAGAGCTGGCGCGTTTGCTGCCTGGGCGGCTTCCTGTTTGGGAGAGAGGCCATTCGGAACTTCAGCGAGGGCGGCACCTTAATTTTTACTGGCGCGAGCGCTTCGCTGCGCGGCCGGGAAAATTTTGGTGCTTTCAATTCCGCAAAGGGGGCGCTCCGCAACCTGGCTCAGGCCATGGCCAAGGAGTATGGGCGCGATGGCGTACATGTTGGCCACGTGGTCGTGGACGGACCCATTGGCGGTGAAAAGATAAAGCTCGGCTACCCGGACTATGCTGCCCATCTGGGTGAGAAGGGCATGATTGATATCCAGGGCATCGTCGATGCCTACGTCTATCTTTTTCAGCAGCCTCGCCAGGCCTGGTCCTTTGAGCTCGATCTACGCACCTCAATTGAAAAGTGGTAAGTCGCGCACATCAGCCGCCTGCCCTTAATCCACCCTGGCCTGGGCATAGCCTGACAGAACCGTCACCCCGTCCTGATTCGTGGTTTCTACCTTTAGGTTGACCAATCCATCAGCAACCTCTTCAACCGTCGCCGTGGCGTTGAGGGTGTCCCCGGGCCAGACCTGACTGGTGAAGCGAACGCCATACTTAGTCAATCGGCCATCGCCAACGTAGTTGGTGATCATGCGACCCGTCATCCCCATGGTCAGCATGCCGTGGGCGAAAACTGACGGATAGCCCGCCGCCTCCTTGGTGAACTTCTCGTCTGTGTGAATGGGGTTATAGTCTCCCGAAGCACCCGCATACATTACGATCTGGGTGCGCGTTAAGTCTTCGACCAAACATTCGGTATAGGTATCCCCGGTGTTCAAATCCTGTGCTGAAAGCGCCATGTTATTCCCCTTATTGATCTACAGGTCTTTCGGTGCGAACACCGACGCTGCGGGCTGTAATCACCAGCTCTCCATGCTGGTCTCGGTACTCGATAATGCTTTCAGTGAAGACGAGTTTCCCGGATCGCTTACCTTCTTTCTCCCAGGTCTTGCCGGGCTTGTCGGTTCCCGTGAGTACATCGCCTGGGCTGATATGGCGGTGATACTCAAAGTGCTGCTCGGCGTGCAGACCGCCTCCGCCGCCACCACCACCGCTGGATTCGCGCTTGATACCGGTCGCCTCCTTGCCGGACCCGAACCAATCTTCGCCGATCTTGGGACGTAAGAAGTAGTCAGGGTCAAACTGGGCGCTGGATTGGGCAAAGGTTGGTGGCGCGATAACTTTGCCTGGCTCGGTGGCTGCGGCATGCTCGGCATCGTAGTAAATCTGATTATCATCCGCGATAGATCGAGCGAACATCATGATATGACTGCCCTCCACCGGAAACTTTTCCACGGCCATTTAGATCCCTCCCTGGTATTTATTGTGGCACTGAGTATCTGACATCAGTGCTTATGCATTCAAGGACAAATGACGGGGTCTGCGCCGATTGCTAACGTCCTTTGAAATTTGGATCCCTTTTTTCTAGAAAGGCCTGGATGCCTTCCTGCTTATCCTCCGTCTGCACCAAGGCGCCCTGAGCATACTTCTCAAACATCAGTGCGCCAGCCAAGCTCGCTTCCATGCCAAAGTGCACCATGGCCTTCATAGTCCTTGGCACAAAGGGAGCAAACCCGGCCAGATGCTCGGCCATGCGCTGAGCCTCATCCAGCAATAAATCGCTTTCTACAACACGAGTGACCAGACCAATTTGCAGCGCCCGATCAGCATCGATGGCCTCTCCCATGAGCATCATTTCCATGCCCCAGCCCCGACCCACGATTCGCGGCAGGCGAGCCGTGGCACCGCCGCCGGGGATGATGCCCAACTTCCCCTCGGGCGTCGCAAAGCGGGACTGAGGCGTTGCGATGCGTAGGTCGCAACCCAGGGCCACTTCCAAGCCCCCGCCCATACAAATGCCATCAATGGCGGCAAGCGTTGGCTTGGGCGTGCGCTCTAATTTTTCCGCCAAGCCCTGAACGATGGGCTCAAGGGCTTTGCTCAAATCTCGATACTTCACTTCCGACAAATCCGAGCCTGCAGCAAATGCCTTCCCACCGGCACCGGTGAGGGTGATTACGCGAACCTGGTCCTCTGCCGCCGCTCTGTCTACGGCTGCGTGCAGATCATCCAGCGTCGCAAGGGATATGGCATTGTGCTTTTCAGGGCGATTGATCGTGATCAGCGCCATGGGTCCGCGGACAGAATATAGAACGTTGTCAAAATCTGGTTCTTGCATTGAAAATCGCTGCTTATCGCTGGAGGACCATTATGGTTTAGGAATTGGTGTTGGGGAACTGGTTCATTAACCACAACCCTCATAGGGAGGACGACGAAAGGAAGTCGCATCGAAGCAGACTGTGTCCAGGATGCACCACCTGGAGAAATAGAAAAGACCGCCGGTCTGGAGAGAAAACCGGCGGCCTTTGAGTCGACCCCGTGCTTATTAGCAGATTCTGGTTTTACAACTTCTCTACTCGGGGTCTGAGGGGAGAGTTGTTGCCTTTCGACAACACCTACATTCTCTCCTCTGGCTATTACAAAAAAATTTCGCCACACCGCCTTTTTGTGACAATGTGTAACACCCCTACCGCATTGTGTGCCCGTTTGCGGTGCGCGCTAGAAACGTAGAAAAAAGGCCGCGCCTCCAACCTCTGCATCACCAACGGAAATTTCCCACCCATGAAGCTGACACAGCTGCTGGACAATGGATAACCCTAGGCCGCTACCACCGGTAGAGGGATTTCTGGATTCGTCGATGCGAAAAAAGGGCTGGAATATCTTTTCCCGGTAGGCCGCCGGGATTCCCGGACCTCTGTCTCTAATTACCAGCTGATCCTCTTCCAGCTCAACGACCACTTCTCCACCATGTTTAATCCCGTTCGCCACCAGGTTGGTGAGAACGCGACGGAATGCATTGGGCGCGAGGACGCGGGTTACAGCCGGCGTTAAGGCGGACCGAAGCTCCACGGGGCTTTCAAAGGTCGTGATGATTTCATGTACAAAGTCGTAAAGCGGCAGGACCTGGGCTTGTTCTTGGGTGCCTTTGGCAAAACTGAGCGCATCGGATATGAGTTCATCCATGGACTCTAAATTTTGCTCAAATCGAGTGACCAACTCGGCATCAACGTCTTCCGGGAGCAGCGCGAGAGCGAGTCGCATCCGGGTGAGGGGTGTGCGCAGATCATGAGAGATGCCGGCCATCAGCGTTGTTCGGTTGGAAATCAGGGAGGCAATCTCGCTCGCCATCGTATTGAAGTTCCGCGCCAGGGATACCAATTCTCTGGGACCGGTCTCGGGCAGAGGCTCCATATTCGAAAGCCCTCTAAACTGCTCTGCACGCTCGGCAACGCTGACCAAAGGCTGGGCAATGCGCCGGACGATGAGCAGTGACGTCAGAAACACAATTCCTGCGCCAAGCCCGACGATAACGATGGCCACATAGAGCAGCTGAATATCCCGCCTATCCGGGGAAAATCCCACCTGCAGCTCATAGTCGCCCATGGGAATGTCCGCCCAAATTAAGTCTGCGCCATCCAAAATCCTGACCTCCAGGCCCATGCGCTCGCCTAACCGTTCCTTCAGAAGCTGGGTATAGGGAAAATATCGCGTGAGTTCAGGTAAGTCCTGCTGAGCCTCGCTGATGATGAGGTCATGGCTCTGGGCCAACTCAAGCTCAAAATAGGGGCGTGCCAGGGGAGGTAGTTCGACCCAGGTCTGGCATGAGAGCACCAGCAGGGCGGCCTCATCATCCGCCGAGCGCTGGGCAATGGGATCGATAACGAATACGGAGAGCGCGATGGTTGAAATCACGGCAATCATCATGGAGCTGACGCCCAGCGTCAGCGTGGTTCTGCCGAGCAAGGATGCGGGCAGACCTAGTTTAGGTGTCCTTTTTCTCTTAGTTTGAGCCACCTGGCCTCCCATGAGCCTTGAAGCCTCAAGCGTGTCCCAGGACTATGCTGGGAGAACGCCCGGCGCTAAATCCTAGGCCTCGTGCTCGCTGATAGACCCACTAAGGTGACGTCCTGCGGTGCGCTGTTCCTCGCCTATCCGTGGACAGAACATATAGCCCTTGCCCCAGATGGTTTTGATCAACTTGGGCTTCGCTGGGTCATCTTCAAGTTTGGAGCGAACACGCGTGATTCTGACATCAATTGAGCGGTCGAAGGGAGAGCGTTCCGCGCCGGTTAGCAAATCCAGAATTTTATCCCGATGAAGCACCTTGTTTGGGTGGGCCACCAAGATCGCTAACAGATCAAATTCACCGGATGTTAGAGCAATGGGCGCTCCAGCCTTGGTCAGGCGGTGAGAATCTAGGTCGAGCTGAAACGCTCCAAAATTGACCACTCCCTGGGTGTCCGGGTCTTGGGCCAGCGTTTGGCTGCTGCGGCGTAGCACGGCGCGTATCCGCGCCAACAGTTCCCGAGGGTTGAACGGCTTTGGAAGGTAGTCATCTGCACCAAGCTCGAGACCGACGATCCGGTCCACCTCGTCGCCCTGAGCAGAGACGATAATAATGGGCAGATTCTCACGCTTCTTCAGCCGCTGCGCAACGGACAGGCCCTGCTCTCCCGGGAGCATCAGGTCAAGAATCAGCAGGTCCACCGAGTTCTTTGCAAGAAAGGCGTCCATTTCCTCAGCAGAATGTACACAGTTCACCGTATAGCCCTGACGCTCTAGGTAGGCCTGGGTTAGGTGGCAAATTTCCAAATCGTCATCGAGCAGCAGGAGCTGCTCGCTGTTCGTCGATGCGGCATCAGTTGCCGACATGTGCCCTGTCTCCCGAATCTGCGGCGTCCTCACTTTGAGGACCTGGTGTTGCATTGGCCGTACGCCGTTCAAACCCTGCGCCGAAACGAACGGTCGTAACCACCCGTCTGCGGGGTTCCGTAGCGGTCGCGCCGCTTGTCTTGGGGTAAGCGCTTGTATCAGCCGTTGTGGGCGGGGATTCCTTGCGAAGGTTCGGCCTCATGACGCGGGTAGTGGTCACGCGGCTGCCGTCGGGCATGATATGGGTCACCTTTGCCTGAATGACAACTTCAGGCACTCGGGCCGACCCGTTGGAGCGCGTGACCGATTGCCCGTAACGATGCTGAGTTTGGGCCTTCTTAATACGCAATTTAATATCAGGACCACCTCCTGCCTGACTTGGAGAGGGCGCTTCAGAACGCCGCATACGAACCCTAACTTCGGCCAGCAAATCCCGTCTTTGTGCAGCGCTGAGTTCCGGCCAAGCCCTCAGCAGCTCACCGATTTCCTGGTCAGTCTTTTGGTTTAAATCTTTTGCCGGTGCACTGGCCGTCTCCACCGGTAAAGGCTTATCGTCATTTTGCTCGGCAGCGGCGACGACCACCTCTTCGGGTGTATCCGTGGGGCTGCGTTCTGGAGACGCAGCTACCCCGTTCGGGAGTAAGAGGAACCCGATCACATACAGCGGTAGAGAGCGATTGAGCATTTTCATCGCTCGGATTCCACCTTTGGCACTTTTAGATCTTCCATTTGCATGTTGCAACGCTCTAGAACTCGGGCGTAAAGCTGAGATTATTCAAACTCGCTGTTACCGTCGAATGTCCTGAGAGTATCAATATGTTACGGGGCTGGGTCCACTCAAATTTAGGTAGAGATATCACCATCCACAAAAAAGGCTACCTTCGGTAGCCTTTTTTTCAACCCACGCCCTAGAGCGTAGTCTCTTGAGGGCTAGGCAACTTCAAACAGTCCCGCAGCACCCTGACCACCACCGATACACATGGTCACAACGCCATACTTTTGGTTGCGGCGCTTAAGCTCCCTTAGCACAAGGCCCGTCTGGCGGGATCCGGTCATTCCAAAGGGGTGGCCAATGGAAATGCTGCCGCCCAGAACATTGTATTTTTCATTGTCGATATCCAGCGCGTTACGGCAGTAAAGGCATTGCGAAGCAAAGGCCTCATTCAGCTCCCACAGATCGATATCGTCCATAGACAGACCGGCATTCTTGAGCAGCCTTGGAATAGCAAAGACGGGTCCAATACCCATTTCATCAGGCTCGCACCCTGCTATCGTAAAGCCTCGGTAGATGCCCAATGGCGCGAGACCAAGCTGCGCGGCACGATCTGCGCTCATCAATAGGGTCATGGAGGCCCCGTCGGATAGCTGGGAGGAGTTGCCGGCAGTGACCGAGCCGTCCTCTTCGAATGCGGGCGGCAGAGAACCCAGAGCCTCAAGCGTCGTCGTAGGGCGATTACATTCGTCGCGGTCAACAAACACCTGTTCGTGGGTTTCTTCACCGGTCTCTTTGTTCACCTTCAGCATGGTTGCGTTCATGCCAACAATCTCTTCCGCGATCTTGCCCGCCTCAACCGCTGCTGCATAACGCTGCTGGCTTTGCAAAGCGTATTCATCCTGCATTTCTCGCGTTACTTGGTAGCGACGCGCAACAACCTCAGCCGTATTCCCCATGGCCATGAAAATTTCAGGCTTTTCTTCGAGCAACCGTTTGTTTTGCTTGGCCTTTCCAGGCTCTTGGCGGGTGCGCATAGAAATTGAATCTACGCCCCCTGCAATGGCCACTTCGGTTTGTCCAGAGGCGATTTGATTTGCCGCCATGGCAATGGACTGGAGACCGGAGGAACAGAATCGGTTAATCGTAACCCCAGCAGACGTTACTGGCAGTTTTGATAAAACCACCGCGAGTCTGGCCAGGTTACCGTCCTGCTCGCCAACGTGAGACGCTGCCCCAACGATGACGTCTTCGACTTCGTCAGCGCCAACCTGAGGATTTCGGTTTAGCAAGGAATCAATGCAGTGCGCCAATAAATCATCGGATCGAGTCAGATTAAAACTACCGCGGAATGCCTTGGTTAGCCCGGTGCGAACACTATCTACGATTACAACATCGCGCATGGTTATCTCCCTTTTGAAAATATTTAATTAGGTAGCTGATGGACTGGCCATCTAAAATGATTCGCCCATCAGCAGCTCGCGATTACATTCCCAAGGGAACTCCAATCCGAACGCTACTCGACCAACCACCCGCTCTCCAGCC
>CENJ01019913.1_pt1 | contig 11088 bp, 15 predicted proteins | sample 356161 | NCBI WGS metagenome assembly CENJ01 (sample SAMEA2619531, study PRJEB7988) | marine metagenome | biome: marine biome (ENVO:00000447); feature: surface water layer (ENVO:00002042); material: "saline water (ENVO:00002010), including plankton (ENVO:xxxxxxxx)" | depth 5 m
GCAGCAGGTTCATCAAATGTAGAGCTTATAACTTCTCCATTAACAGAACGTTGCATATCAGTTACTTCTTCAGGTCTTTCATCGATGAGAAGAACAATTAAATATGCATCTGGAAAATTTTCTGCAATTGATTTTGCAACTTTTTGCAAAATTACAGTTTTACCTGATCTTGGTGGTGCAACAATAAGTGATCTTTGTCCAGCTCCAACAGGTGCAATAATGTCAATTATTCTAGATGTTAAATCCTTATCAGGTTTATCTGTTTCTAAATTAAATTTTTTCTCTGGGTATAAAGGTGTAAGATTGTCGAAATTTGTTTTAAATTTATTATTTTTTGCAATATCAATAAAATTTACTTTATTAACTTCAACTAAAGCAAAATAACGTTCACCATCTTTTGGTGGTCTTATCGGTCCCTCTAAAGTATCCCCTTTTCTCAAACCATATTTTTTGATTTGATTAGGACTTACATAAATATCATCTGGGCCAGGTAGATAATTTGAATCAGCAGATCTTAAAAAACCGAAGCCATCTTGCATTGTTTCTAAAACACCTTCACCAATTATCTCTTCACTTTTTTCAGCAAATTTCTTTAAAACAGAAAAATATATTTCTTGTTTTCTTAGACCAGAGGCATTTTCAATACCCAAAGACTCAGCATAGTCTAATAATTCTTGAGGTTTTTTATCTTTTAATTCGTTTAGATGCATTTTGGAAAATTCCTAGATAGTTAGATTTCTTGAGTTACGTTTATAACAAAAAAAATTAAAAATATATATATATTTATATATGAAGTATTGATGTAGTAGGTCTAATTGCGTGGATTAACACCTTATTAATACAAATAATACTTATTTTATTGATTTTATTGCCTTTAATAACAACTGAGGATAACTTAATAATGATAAATTAATGATCTTAAAGCTGTTTAGAACTCCAAAAATTTATGAATAAGTTATTTAATCAACACCTTTTTAAACAAGTTATTATTGGAACTAAGAGCCAATCGCGTAGAGCTTTATTTAGAAACTTGAATTTAAAATTCAAGTATAGAGCAGCAAACATCGATGAAAAAAAGGTAAAAAAATTACAAAACAATAAATATGATGCAATAAAAATAGCTACTGAGAAAGCAAGACATTTATCTTCAATAAATAAAGGTAAAATAATAGTAACATTCGATACCACTATACTATTTAACAAAAAGACAATTTATAAATGTGAAACACAGGGATGCTGTTTAGAACTTTTAAATTCTTTTACGAATAGAAAACACTATTTATATACAGGTATGGTTTTTATGATAGATAATAAAATAATCCAAAAAAAATTATCTGAAACAAGGGTTATGTTCAATAATCATGGCAAATCTGTTATATCTAGGTATGTAAAAGATAATTACAACAATATAAGATCCGCAGTGGGTTGCTATAATATTGAAGGTTCAGGTAAATTTCTTTTCAAAAACATTAACCCAAGTTATTTTAATGTTTTAGGAGTTGATATTATTAATTTTATAAAAACTTTAAACAAGATTTAAATGAAAAAAGTAATTGGTATTTTAGCGGAAAAATTAGATCATTCACTTTCACCAGTGATACATAACTATTGGTGTAAAAAACATGAGAATAATTTTTTATACAAAAAATTTGAAATACGAAAAACATCACTAAAAACATTCTTTAATAATTTCAAAAAAAATAAAAATCTTAGGGGTTTTAATATAACAATACCTTACAAAGAAGAATGTTTATCCTATTGTGATAAATTATCCCCAAGTGCAAAAAAGATTGGATCAGTAAACTTAATATACAAAAGAGATAATTTATTAATTGGTGACAACACTGATGTTATAGGTTTTTCTAAATGTTATAGAAATTTAAAAATTAAAAATCCACGCACAGTCTTAATAATCGGTGCCGGAGGTGCTGCTCGTGCAGTATTATATTTTCTCAATAAAGAAAAAATTAAAAACATTGATATTTTTGCACCGACATTAAAAAGAAAACTTGGTTTAGAACAAAGTTTTAAATTTAAGAATTTTGTAAACAAAACAACGAAACTTAATAAAAAATATGACCTGATTATTAATGCCTCCAGCGCTGGTATGGTGGGTAAACCCAAATTAAATAGAAATATTTTAAGCCTCGTCGTAAATGCTAAATATATTATAGATATTGTTTATAACCCAACAATGACGGATCTATTAAAAAGGGCCAGTATCAAAGACAAAGACTATATCGGCGGCTTAAAAATGTTAATTGAACAAGCGAAACCATCATTTGAAATATGGACAGGTAAAAGCATTAAAATTGATAAAGAAATATATAAAAAAGTAGAACAAAATATCTAATGCACATTGCAATTACAGGTAATATTGGCTCAGGAAAATCAGAGGCTATAAAATTTTTAACACGACTCCAATTCAAATGCATATCATCTGATAAAATAATATCTGATTTCTATAACAATTTAGAAATTAGAACTAACATTCTTGATAGGCTTAATATTAATCAAAAAAATTACAAAAAAGAGATATTAAAGAAATTACCAGATGAGAAATTTAATAGAAAACTCAAAAAAATAATTTATCCAAAACTTTATGCCAAAAAAAAATTGATAACACCTAAGTATGACATACACAAACCTGTATTTTTTGAAATACCATTATTATTTGAAGAAAAATTATCTCAGACTTTTGACTTAATTATATTTATTCAGTCAGATATTAATAAAAGAAAGGAAAGGGTATTAAAAAGGGGAGTTACTAGTGAATATTTTAAACTCATGGATGGAAAGCAAATAAATCAAAATACAAAATATATTTTATCAGATTATACAATCCAAAATAATAGTTCCATCTTGAACCTTAGATTAAATATCATTAAATTATTAAATATCTTATGAGAGAGATAATTTTAGACATAGAAACCAGCGGTTTAGACTATAAGGAAGGACATAGGATTATTGAAATTGGTTGTATCGAAATGAACAAAAAAGAAGTGGGGGGGCACTATCATCAATATATCAATCCTCTTAAAACTTTAACCGAGGACAACATTAAAATTCATGGTATTACAAACGAATACTTAGATGATAAACCAGTGTTTGAAGAAATTGTTGATGATTTTTTAAAATTTATAGGTGATAGTTCAATTATTGCTCATAATGCAAACTTTGATATAGGTTTTCTCAACTTTGAGCTTGAAAAAATATCAAAACCTAAAATAGCTAAGGATAGGGTTGTAGATACTGTAACAATTGCAAGAAAAAGATTTCCTGGACAACAGGTCAATTTAGATGCGCTTGTAAAAAAATTAAAAATTAATTCATTAATTAATAGAGATCATCATGGCGCTTTAAAAGATGCAAAGATTTTAACTGATGTTTATTTAGAGCTACAGGGCATTAATCAAATCGGCTTACAATTAGATGAAAAAAAATCAGAAAATCTGAAATTAGCAGGTGAGCCAAATTTATCTAAAATCGTACTAACAAAAGAAGAGACAGAAGCCCACAAAGAGTTTATAAAAAATCATATACCTAATTCTAATTGGGCACTGTTAGATAAAGATTATGAGTAGCGAATTTATAGATATTTTATTATTTGGAGTAATAGCAGTCTTCTTAATTTATCGTTTACGCAGCATTTTAGGCTCCACTGACGGTAAAATTGTTAATATTAAAACAAAAAGAGCAAAGTCTAGTTTTAAACCCAAAATTGTTCCTGAAAATACCAATAGCGAATTTTTGGATGGCGCTAATAAGGCTTACGAGATGATCGTCCAGGCCTACCAAGGCAATAATATTGAAAAAGTCAAAGATTTACTAACACCAGAAGCTTTAAACGCAATGGCTCAAGCTAAAGCACCAAAAGAAATAAAATTTTCTGAGGTCAAGACAAGCTCTATCCTTGAAGACAAAGAAGAAGATAGTCGTTTAATTAAATCAGTTAAATTTGAAACAGAACATTACAATGTTGCAAATAATGAAATTTTAACTGTTGTTGAAGAATGGGGATTTGAAAAAGAAAGAAAATCATCAGATCCTAATTGGAAGCTTTTTTCTATAAAACTTGTCTCATAAAATTAAATTAAATTTCAAAAATAAAGATAAATCTTTAGAAGAATTACCTAATCAAAAAATTTCTATCTCATTAAGCAATAAAATAAATAAATCTGATAAAAAGATTACCACTACTATTACGAAACCCAATGTCGTGATAAATTCAACTAAACTAGTAACGATTGATCAACAATTACATAAACAATTCAAGAAAAATGATTTTTCAAAAATAGATCTACATGGTTCTTCTGTAGATGAGGCATATCAAAAATTATTAAAATATTTAACAAATAATTTTTCGAAGAAAAAGATTTTACATATCGTTATTACAGGTTTAGGCAATAAATCAAGTGATGGAGATTTTTTTACTGGTAAAATAAGGAAACAGTTTCCTTTATGGTTAGAAACAGATGCTTTCAAAAAATTTGTTAAATCTTACTCTCCTTGTAAAATACAACATGGAGGGCTTGGCGCTTTTTATGTTAAATTAAAATCTAAAGAATAAATTTCTTCTCATCTGTCGGTTTAATCTCTGATTGTATAGCATCAGCAACCCACTCTTTATTTACAGTCTCTATCTTCTTTTCGGATAAGTTTGCATTAAAGCTTATTCTCTCTAAAATTTTTTCAAACATAGTTTGCAACCTTCTAGCGCCAATATTTTCAACTTCCTTATTAATTTGTTCAGTAAGGATGGCTATTTCTTCAATTGCTTCATCTTCAAAAATTAAATCAATATTTTCAGTTTCAAATAAAGACTTATATTGTTTGGTTAAACTGTTATCTGTTTCCTTTAGTATTTTAATAAAATCACTTTTTGTTAAAGCATTTAATCTTACCCGTACGGGCAATCTTCCTTGAAGCTCTGGAAGCAAATCACTAGGTTTAGATTGGTGAAAAGCACCTGATGCAATAAATAAAATATGATTTGTTTCTATTGTTCCATATTTTGTAGAAACTACTGTGCCTTCAATTAATGGAAGCAAATCTCTTTGAACTCCCTCGCGAGATACATCCCCACCTCTTCGCTCACTATTAGGTGCAATTTTGTCTATTTCATCAATAAAAACAATGCCACTCTCTTGAACACTTTTTATAGCATTTTGGACAACATTTTGTTTTTCTGCTATTTTTTCAATCTCTTCTTGGATGAGTGGTTCATAAGCATCACCAATTTTCAGTTTCGTTTTCTTTTTATTTTTTAGACCTTTGCCAAAAATATCATTCATATTAATCATGCCCATCTGGGCACCTGGCATTCCAGGAATATCTAAAGATTGAAATGGATTAGATTTTTGGTCTAGAGCTATTTCTACTTCTTTATCGTTTAACTGGTTATTTCTTAGCATTGAACGGAATTTTTCTTTTGTTTCTTCGGAAGGATTGTCGCCCAACAAAGATTTTAATACTATTTCTTCTGCATTTTTTTTAGCTTCATCAATAAATTTATCTCTTATTTTTTTCTTCTCTAAATTTATTGCAACTTCAATTAAGTCTCTAATTATTTGTTCCACGTCTCTACCTACATATCCTATTTCTGTAAATTTTGTGGCTTCAACTTTAATAAACGGTGACTGTGTAAGTTTAGCTAGCTTTCTAGCAATTTCTGTTTTACCACATCCAGTGGGGCCTATCATTAAAATGTTTTTAGGAATGATGTCATCTCTGAGAGTTTCATCTTTAACATTTAAACGTCTCCAGCGATTTCGTAGAGCTATTGCTACAGCTTTTTTAGCTTCATCTTGTCCAATCACGTAACGATCTAATTCTTCCTTAATAATTTGAGGAGTTAAATTTTGATCATCCATTAGATTTTGATTTCAGCGATATTTAAAGTATCATTAGTATAGATGCATAGTTCTGCAGCTACCTTTAACGACTCAGCTGCGATTTCATGTGCACTTAAATTTGATTTTCTTTTTAATGCTCGTGCTGCACTCAGTGCAAAATTTCCACCTGACCCTATGGCTACAATTCCCTCTTGTGGTTCAAGCACATCACCAGTTCCACTAATTAAAAATGTCTCATTTTTATCAGCAGCAATAATCATTGACTCAAGTCGACGAAGATAACGATCTGTTCTCCAATCCTTTGCTAGTTCAACACATGCCCTCTTCAAATTATATGAGAATTCTTCACATTTTTTTTCTAACCTATCAAAAAGGGTCAATGCATCGGCAGTAGATCCAGCAAATCCAACAATTATTTGATCATTGTGAAAAGTTCTAATTTTATTGGCATTAGATTTGATAACTGCCGTCCCTAGAGTAACCTGACCATCTGATGCAATAACTACACTTTTGTCATCTCGTACACAAACAACAGTTGTAGAGCGTATTATTGTTTTATTTTTACCCATTATTCCTATAAATATAGGTACTAATTATCTGATTACAAATGAGACAATTCACAATAAACAGAGATACTAAAGAAACAAAAATTTCTATTTCCCTTAATTTAGACGGTATCGGCAAGAGCAATATTGACACCGGAATTGCATTTTTTGATCATATGCTTCAACAAATAAGCACACATGGTTTAATTGATTTGGATATTAAATGTGATGGAGATTTAAAAGTCGATATGCATCACACTGTAGAAGACGTAGGCATCGCATTAGGTGAATGTATCAAAGGCGCCCTTGGAGACAAAACAGGAATTACACGTTTTGCTAATTCATATGTAACTTTTGACGAGACACTGACTAGAACTGCCATGGATTTATGTAATCGTCCTTATTTTATATGGAATGTTAATACAACCTTGGAAAAAGTTGGAGATATGGATCAAGAGTTATTTCCAGAGTTTTTTAAATCTCTTGTTACTGAATCAAAAATGAATTGTCATATTGAAACTCTTTATGGTGATAATAATCACCATATTATTGAAAGTTGCTTTAAGTCATTTGCCTTATCTTTGAAAAAAGCTATATCAATTGATCCTAGGAAAGAAGGCGTTCCAAGTTCTAAAGGAACACTTTGAAAAAAAAAATTCTTGGACTAATTGATGGTCAGTCTGGAAACATAGGTTCAATAAAAAAGGCTGTTAAAGACTTAATTAGAGAAAAACCCTATCAATTGAAAGTTATAAAAGGAAATTTTAATCCAAATAGTTTCGATAAAATAATTTTACCTGGGCAAGGTGCATTTGCAACGCTCATGTTTAATTTAAAAAAGTTAAAAATACTTAATCCTTTAAAACAATACCTGCAAAATAATAAACCATATCTAGGTATATGTGTTGGAATGCAAATTTTATCTGATGAAGGCCATGAAGATCAAATTGTAAAAGGCCTTAGTGTAATTCCTGGAAAAATTAAAAAATTTTCTAATAAGAAATTAATTATTCCACATATGGGATGGAATACCGTACTTATCTCTAAAAAAGATCCAATTATTAAAAATGATTTGAATGAAAAAGATTTTTATTTTGTTCATAGTTATATTTATGAAAATATAAAAAAAGAAAATATATTAGGTTTAACTCATTATGGAAAAAATTTTCCATCGATTGTAAATAAAGGAAACATTTATGGTGTCCAGTTTCATCCTGAAAAAAGCCATAAAAACGGTCTTAAATTGATAAAAAATTTTATAATGAAATCATGAATGTTTTTCCTGCAATAGATATTATCGAGGGTAAATGTGTTCGCCTAACTAAAGGCCTGGAAGACCAAAAAACTATTTATCAAAAATCTCCAGTTGAAATGGCAAAGGTATATGAAGAAATAGGTTTTAAAACCATCCACGTTGTCGATTTAGATGCAACCTTAGGCAAGGGAAATAACAACAAAGTTTTAAATGACATTAGAGAGAGCGTTGATATAAAAATTGAAGTTGCCGGAGGTATTAGAAGTCAAAAAGCTATAGAAGAAAAACTTAAAGAAGGCTTTGATATAATTGTTATTGGTACGTTTGCTGTAAAAAATATTAACGAGGTTTTACAATTTGATGATGTTATTTTAAATAAACTATCTATTGCACTAGATATAAAAGACAATCAAATTGCTTCGCATGGTTGGCAACAAACTGATACAACTTCCCTTAATGATATCATTGATCAATATAATAAAAAAAATATTCATTCTTTCTTCGTAACTGATGTTGCTAATGATGGCATGTTATCTGGATTAAACATGCATACATTCCAAAATATTAAAAAGCTAACCAACAAGCCAATTACAATTGGAGGGGGTGTTAAAGATATTTTAGATATCGAGTTATCCAAAGAAAATGGTTTTGATAATGTTGTTGTAGGTAAAGCAATATATGAGAATAAAATTTCACTAGAAAGCTTGATAAAATTTAATGCTTAAAACTAGAATTATTCCCTGTCTTGACGTCATTGAAAATAAAGTAGTTAAAGGTGTGAATTTTAAAAACATAAGAGTGATGGGAAGTGCTGTAGATATGGCTAATTATTATTCTTCAGCAGGAGCAGACGAACTATGTATGCTTGATATCAATGCATCCTACCAAAAAAGAAAAACATTTATCAAAACTGTCGAGTCTATTGCAAAGGTTATTAACATCCCGTTCACTGTTGGAGGAGGTGTTTCAGCACTGCAGGATATAACTGATCTGCTTAATGCGGGTGCTGATAAAGTTTCAATAAATTCTGCTGCTGTTAAAAATCCATCATTAATTAGAAAGGCAGCACTTAAGCATGGATCACAGTGTATCGTCGTAGCAATTGATGGAAAAAGACATGGTAGACAAATGAGGGTATTTGTTAAAGGGGGAAGAGAATTAACTAAGAAAGAGCTTGTTTCATGGTCAAAGAAAGTACAAAGCCTTGGCGCAGGCGAAATTCTTTTAACATCTATGGATACAGATGGAGTACAAAATGGTTTTGACAGTGAAATGTTAAAAAAAGTAACTAAAAACGTTAATATTCCAGTTATCGCAAGTGGTGGTGTAGGAGAATTAAATCACTTTTACTTGGGCCATTTAACTAAAGCAACGGGGTTGCTAGCTGCTAGCGTCTTTCATTCTGGTAAATTCAAGATAACAAAGGTAAAAAAATATTTAAGCTCTAAAGGTGTGCCAGTAAGATTATGAAATACGATAATGAAAATATTTTTGCAAAAATATTAAAAGACGAGATTCCTTGTGACAAAGTTTTTGAAGATGAACATGTACTTTCTTTTAAAGACATAAACCCTCAAGCAAAGCTTCATATTTTAATTATTCCAAAAAAAAAGTTTATTGATATTGCTGATTTCTTAGAAAATGCAGATGAAGAATATCAATCATCTTTTTGGTCTTCAGTAAATAAGATCATTATTAAATTAGAGTTAAGAGATAAAGGATTTCAAATAAAAGCGCACAAAGGCAAGGATGGTGGCCAAGAAGTATTTCACTTCCATCTTCATTTACTTTCCAATTCTTAAATTATCTCGCTTGAATATAGTTAATAATATCTAATACGCCTTTAATAGATTTGGCATGATCAATTACTCGATTAATTTCACTTTGATCATTTGAGACACCGAAAAGATAGATTATTTGTTTTTGAACCTCAAAATCGTATTTAAATTTCTTAATATCACTATCAGTTAAAATTTTTGTAAATAACTGTGTGCTAATAAATTTATCTTTAGCTATATCATCTAGTCCATAACCAGTATCAATAGAAATCTCATTTAGCACCTCTATAACACCATCTTGCTGCCAAGCAAGCCTGACTGCTTCTAATCGCATATCACCAAAAGGCACGACACCAGTAAGAAGAACCTTCCCCAGTTCAACTTCCACATCTATTTTTGTGAATAAAGTAGCATCGTAAGAAAAGTATTTTTCCTTAATACCTAACTTAATTGTCGTATCATCCCAACTCTCACCCAAGCTTTTTCCATCATTTGCTTGTCCAACTGCTGTGGATGTACCTTTAGTAATAATTGATGGAGAACAACTAAGTAGTGATAAAGATAAAATTATAATTGTTAATTTAATCATTTTTTAATTTCATAGCGAATTTATAAAAATTATTCCTTGATATCTTATACTTAGTTTTTACCTCTTGATAAGCTTTTTTAATACCTACTTTTTCTATTAGTTCTAAAGTCTCTTTTTTATCAATATCTTTTTGTAATTGAGTATTAATTTCAGCCGACACACATAAAACCAGTTCCCCCTTTAAACTATCAAATGCAAATTCCTCTATATTTTTTGAGTTTAGCATAATTCTATCTTCATGCATTTTTGTTAATTCTTTTAATATGATGATTTCAAAATTATTCGATATTTCTCTAATTGCTGAAACATCTTTTGGTATCTGTTCTTTGGTTGTGTAAATAATCAAATTATTATGTAGTTGCTCTTTAAGAGAATTGACTTTTTGATCGTGTTTTTTTGGTAAAAAGCCAAGAAAGGTAAAATTTTTCTTATTAAGAAAACCACTAAGTTGTATTCCTAATATCATTGCACTTGGCCCAGGTATAGAAATTATTTTAACTTTGTTTTTTAATAAAAAATGAATTAGCTGGCCCCCTGGGTCAGAAATTAATGGAGATCCAGAGTCTGAAATTAGAGATACAACATTATTAGTTTTAATTAAATTTAATATTTTATCTTTTTTCTTCTCAAAATCATGATCTGTATATTTGTCTAGACTTTTTTTAATTTCATATTTATTAAGCAATTTTTTACTGTTAAGAGTATTTTCACACAATATTAATTTTGAATTTTTTAAAACATTTAAGGCCCTTAATGTGATATCATCCAAATTTCCAATGGGCGTTGCTACTAGATATAATCCTGCTTCTATCATTTCTTTTATGAAGAATATCTTTTTATTAATTTCTTTAATATCTTTTTTTAGTTGTGCACCTACAGTGATTGATAATGTTCAAAAAACTCCAAAAGTATCTGATCCTGAAGTAGTTAAAGATGAAACAGAAAAACTGGAAGAAAAGAAAGATTTAGTCGTTATTGAGAAACCCACTAAGCCCGAAAACAAAGAAATTGATTTTAAAACAATAGAAAAAATATTAGTTATCTTATCGGATGATGAGCTATTTAC
>CENJ01121743.1_pt1 | contig 11087 bp, 12 predicted proteins | sample 356161 | NCBI WGS metagenome assembly CENJ01 (sample SAMEA2619531, study PRJEB7988) | marine metagenome | biome: marine biome (ENVO:00000447); feature: surface water layer (ENVO:00002042); material: "saline water (ENVO:00002010), including plankton (ENVO:xxxxxxxx)" | depth 5 m
CGGGCTTATTGAAGTGTTTTTAATTGGTCAGGGGCTAAACATGGATTACATAACTCAATTGGAAGACAAAATTGAAGATTTAATCGGTAGAAAGGTAAGTTTTTATTTGGCTTCTAAGTTTTTAGCCGACCGCGAACATATTGTTCTGTTTAATTCAAAAGACAAATAATATATTGATAGTAAAAGCATGATAAGACTACTTATAAGTATTAAATAAAATGCAGATAAAAAACATTTGTTGTATTGGAGCAGGTTATGTGGGTGGTCCTACCATGGCGGTGATTGCCCTTAAGTGTCCTCATATAAATGTCACTGTTGTTGATGCCAATCCAAACAAGATAAAAGCCTGGAATGGACCTTTAAACGCTTTGCCTGTTTATGAGCCGGCACTTGCTGAGGTAGTCAAAGAGGCTCGTGGCAGAAACCTTTTCTTCTCTGATGACATTGCTGGAAATATCGACAAGGCCGAGATGATCTTTATGGCGGTCAATACCCCAACTAAAACAGAAGGTGAAGGCGCAGGTATGGCAGCAGATCTCAGATATATTGAAGCCTGTGCTCGGGATATTGCCAAATACTCAAAATCAGATAAAATAGTAATCGAAAAATCTACTCTTCCCGTTCGAACTGCTGAAAAAATAAAAGAAATTCTAGAAGAAAATTCAAATGGCATCCATTTTGAGATCCTTTCCAATCCTGAGTTTCTAGCTGAAGGTACTGCTATAAAGGATCTTTTTAAATCCGATCGTGTACTAATAGGTGGGGATGAAACGGAATCAGGACAAAACGCAGTTCAGGCTTTAGTGGATATTTATGCTAATTGGATACCAAAAGAGAAAATCTTAACCACCAACGTTTGGTCTTCAGAGCTTGCTAAACTCGCTTCAAATGCCATGTTGGCCCAGCGGATTTCTTCAATAAATAGTCTCTCTGCACTCTGTGAAAAAACAGGAGCCAATATTGAGGAACTTTCAAAAGCTATTGGAATGGATCACCGAATTGGACCTCACTTTTTAAAAGCCTCAGTTGGTTTTGGAGGGAGCTGCTTTCAAAAAGACATCCTTAACCTTGTTTATCTCTGTAAATATTATGGTTTATATGAGGTTGCTGAATATTGGCATCAGGTTGTTAAAATTAATGACTATCAAAAAGACCGTTTTGCTCAGAAAATTATTGATTATTTTGGAGGAGATTTAACAGGGAAAAGGGTTGCTATTTTAGGATGGGCTTTTAAAGCAGATACTAACGACTCAAGGGAATCTGCAGCAATTTATGTTAGCCAAAAATTATATAATGCCGGGGCTACCCTTGAAATTTATGACCCAATGGTAACAAAAGATTTTATTTTAAAAGATATTAGTATGTATTGGAATTGCAATTCTGAAATTGTTCAGGATAGAATTAGAATTCTTAATAAAACTTCAAGTATTAAAGATTCTGATGCAGTAGCGATACTAACAGAATGGAATGAGTTTAAAAAAATTGAGTTTTATAAATCAAAAGTTTTTGATGGAAGAAATGTTTTAGAAGAATCGTTTTATTCCATTGGTAAAAATAAGTGAAAGGTATAATTTACTACCAGCAGTAGTAAACATCATTAATAATCTTTTTTAATTTGAAAAAACAAAAAGCCATCATCGTTTCAGGATACTTTAACCCCATTCATAAAGGGCATCTAGAGTATTTTAATAACGCCAAATCTATGGCAGATCAGCTTTTTGTGATAGTCAATAACGACCATCAAAGAGAGTTAAAAGGCAGTTAAGAGTTACAGGATGAGAATGAGCGAATGATTATCGTTTCAAACATTAAAGCAGTAGATAAGGCTATTCTTTCTATTGATACCGATAGAACCGTGTGCGCAACCATTAAAATGATCGCTGAGCAGTTTGGATCTGAGTTTGAATTAGGTTTTGCAAATGGAGGAGATCAAAATAACGACACTATTCATGAGAAGCCTGTATGTGAAGAGATGAATGTGGCTTTAATAGACGGGCTTGGAGATAAAATTCAGTCATCTAGTTGGCTGCTTAAGAAATTGTAACATGAAAGGAATTATTCTTGCAGGAGGTACAGGTTCAAGACTTTTTCCAGCAACAATTGCTGTTAGTAAGCAGTTGTTGCCCGTTTATGATAAGCCAATGATTTATTACCCGCTCTCGGTATTAATGCTAGCCGGAATTAGAGAAATTCTTTTTATTACAACACCTCATGATAAAGCGTCCTTTATTAAATTATTAGGTGATGGCTCAGATTTAGGTTGCTCTTTTAGTTACGAAGTACAAGAATGACCTAATGGATTAGCTGAGGCATTTATCATTGGAGAAAAATTTATAGGCGATGATTCAGTAGCCTTAATTTTAGGAGATAATATTTTGTATGGAAGTGGTTTAGGAACTCTTTTAAGAAATAAAATTTCTGAAAACAAGCCTACTATTTTTGCATTAGAAGTTCAAGATCCACAGAGATACGGCGTTGTAGAGTTTAATAAAGATGGTAAAGCTATAAGTATTGAGGAAAAACCTTCAAATCCAAAATCAAAGTTTGCTGTACCAGGATTATATTTTTATCCAAACGATGTTATAAGTGTTGCTAAAAATGTAAAACCATCAAAAAGAGGAGAAATAGAAATCACTAGTATAAACAACCACTATCTAAAGGCAAATGAACTTCAAGTTGTTCAATTTCCTAGGGGAATTACTTGGCTTGATACGGGAACACCTGATAGTTTGGCTGATGCTAATGAGTTTGTCAAAGTAATAGAGCGAAGAACAAGTAAGAAAGTAGCTTGCATCGAAGAAATTGCCTTAGTTAGAAATTTTATAACAAAAACAGATCTTCAAGATCTTACAAAGAAATATGGTAAGAGCGATTATGCTGTCTACCTATCTAATTTAATTTCTAATTAGATGAAGCTATTACAAGCCTTTAAGTCTAAATTAAATATCACAGAAACTAAAAAAACAATTTCTGTTAACATTTCTTGGCTTCTTCTTCAAAATGGTGTTAAACTCGTTTTTGGCCTAACTGTAAGCTTGTATTTAGCAAAATATTTAGGCCCAGAAGATTTTGGTGTTTATTCCTATGTCATATCCATTATAAGTGTTTTATTGTTATTTACCAACCTTGGAATAGATCCTATACTAATTAGAGAGTTAGTTGACAATAAAATAAATAAAATGAGCCTTTTGGGAAGTTCATTCGCTCTTAAATTAATTGGCGGAATAATAGGTTTTATTTTAATGGGGTTTTTGGGGTTTTATTATGGATTTAAGTCTAAAACAGGTGTTGTAATTTTAATAATGTCTCCAATATTACTCTTTAAAAGTTTAAGTATTCTGAATTCGTATTTTCAAAGTAAAAATGAAAATAAGTATCCAGCAATTGCTAATATGATTTCTATCATTATTGGAAGTACACTTATTTTTCTTTTTATTAAATTAAAATACAAACTTGAATATTTTGCTCTATTATATATTATCGAAAGTGCAATTTTAATTTTTGCATTATTGTTTTTCTATTTAAGGAAAATTGAACTTCAAAAATGGATTATCTCAAAAAAAATTAGTGTAAATATTTTAAAAGAATCATGGCCTTTAATTATTGCAGGCGTTGCTTCTATAATTAACACAAGAATTGATCAAATCTACATAGGGTCCATGCTTTCTTCTAGCGTTTTAGGAAATTATTCTGCCGCTGCCAAAGTATCAGAATTTTGGTTGGTACTACCCACAATTTTAAATATTGTTTTTTATCCGATTTTAATAAACTTAAGATCTTTAAATTATAATAAATACAAAAGATTTTTAGCTGGAGTAATCATTTGTTGTTTTTGCTTTGGAATTATCTTTTCATTTATAGTAACTCATTTTTCAGAAAACATAATTTCCTTGCTTTTTGGCAACAAATATAATTTAGCTGGTGAATATCTCTCTCTTTATATATGGTCAACATTCCCATACTTTACTTTATTTATTTTAAGTAATGTTATTTACCTAGAAAATTTGATAAGAAAAAAACTAATAATTTCTGTTATCTCAATTTTAGGGAATTTAATTTTAAATTATTTTTTCATTCAATTTTATGGTGCAAGTGGTGCAATTTACGCAACCCTATTAGTTAGTTTAACATCATACTCTATATTAGGGTATTATATTTACAGTAATACAAAACTAATCAGATGATTCCAATAACTAAACCTTTTCAGCCTCCATTAGATGAATTAAATATTCATTTAAAAGATATTTGGAAATCTGGTATTTTCACAAATAATGGGCCTAAAGCGCAGCAATTAGAATTAGAGCTTAAGGAATATTTAGACGTTCCAGATCTTTTATTTTTAACCAATGGAACTATTGCCCTTCAATTAGCTATAAAAGCATTAGACCTAAAAGGGGAGATTATCACTACGCCATTTTCTTACGTTGCTACAACTAGCTCCATTGTGTGGGAAGGTTGCACCCCTGTATTTGTAGACATAAATAAAGAAACATTCAATATAGATCCTACTTTAATTGAAGCCCAAATTACTTCTAAAACATCAGCAATTTTAGCTACTCATGTTTTTGGAAATCCGTGTGATATTGATGCTATAGATATTATTGCAAAAAAGTATAACCTTAAAGTGATTTATGATGGAGCTCATGCATTTGGAGTTACATATAAAGGAGAATCAATATTTAATTTTGGAGATATAACTACTTGTAGCACGCATGCAACAAAGTTGTTTCATTCAGTTGAAGGTGGTTTTGTTGTTTCTAAAAATAAAGACCTCATGAAGAGAGTTACTTTTATGAGAAATTTTGGACACAATGGACCATATGAATACTCAGAGGTTGGAATAAACGGGAAAAACTCTGAATTGCATGCAGCAGTTGGACTAGTTAATTTAAAACATTTTAAAGAGATTAAAAGAGAGAGGAAAAGTATTTGCGAGAGATACCTAAATAATCTTTTGAGTGATAATATATTTTTCCAAAAATGGAATAAGGAATCAAAAAGTAATAATTCATATTTTCCAATACTTATTAATGATCCTATCAATTTAGATGAACTTATATCATTTTTAAATAAAAATGATATTTTTCCAAGACGTTATTTTTATCCTTCATTAAACAGTGTTGAACTATTTTCAAAAAAGAAGAATACACCTGTTAGCTCAAAAGTGTCATCTCAAATATTATGTTTGCCTTTATATGCTGAGCTAAGTCTCCGTGAGGTTGAAACTATTTGTGATTTAATTATTAGCTCTTTAAATGAATAATTTTAAAAGGAAAATATTAAATCGATTACTACTGATAGTTTTTATTATTGGGTTACTAGACCTTTGTAAAAGTCCAAAGTTTTTTGGCAGATTAAATTTCTTATCTGAGGAAGCATTTTTATATTATTTATTACACCTACCCTTACTTATAATTTTTTATTTAAAATTTAAAAAAAATCTATTTTTAATTTTTATAAATAAATGGCGAGAAATAAAAATACCTAAAAAGGTAAAGCACTTTGTTCTCGTAGTATATTTCTTCAATTTATTGTCTATCTTTTTTAGTTTTCCCATTTATCCTTTTTATGATGTAGGTATGTTTAGTAAAAATTATAAATTCAATGAACCTAGTGTTAAAACAAAAACTCAATATTATTATTTTGATAAAAATAAGAAACCTACGTTTATAGATTTACGAAACCCAGGATTTCTTTTATTAAATTCTAGTATAGATTTTCGTGCTACTCATGTCTATACTTTTTCAATTAATTATCATAATAGATCAAAAAAATCAACTTTTAATGAAATAAGTGAATATTATAAGCAAAGAGGTATTGACACACTTTTTGTAGGTTTAAGATCAATAGACTATAAATCTAAGGAGGTTTTAATTGAAACAGACCCTTCAAGAGTCAGAGAATTTATATTGAAAAACTCTGAGGGTTATGGTAATTCGTACATTCCTGAATATCAAAAATGAATAAATTAAATTTGCATAAATCAATAATTTCGAGGTTAGAGTTAATAGGTTCGCCATACCAACTTTCAATTTTAAGAATTTTATTCTCAATCCAAATTTTTTATAACTCTAATAGTAGAATATTTGAACTATTTAAAAAGGGTATAGGGACAAATCATACTTTCACTATTTTCCAAATATTTGATATTCAAACAGTAATCAACACTATATTTTTACATCCCTTACAAGTTATTGTTTTAATCTCGTCTCTTTTTTTTGCTATTGGTCTTTTTACAAGGGTCATAGCACCTATTTTGTCAGTATCATATCTTATTCTTTATAGTGTGCATTACTCATATTTTGATGCTCCACTGCCATGGTTGTATATTTGGTTTCCTTTATTCATATTATCATTCTCGAATTGTTCAGATGTTTTGTCTATCGACTCTTTTAAAAGATCAGCAAAAAATAAATCTGAAAAGGCTAGTAATTTATACAGATGGCCCGTCGAGTTAATTCGTTCATGGTTTGTATACATATATTTTTCTGCAGGAATAGCAAAAATATTTCCGCTAATTAATGGATCTGATTGGATGAATGGAGGTATTAGTCAAAAAATTGTTTACGAGAGATATTTAGATAGTATTTTACATCAAATATTTTCAAGACCATTTTTCGACTATTCAGAAGAGAATATTCTTTTTGCTTTCCTTTCAATAGGGGCTTTAATAATAGAGTTATCTACTATTATAGTTTTATTTACTAGTCGTTATAATTTATTAATACTATTTCTCATATTATCTATGCATTCGTTTTTATTTTTAATTGGTGTTCCAGGTTTTGGAATTCTCTCACTAATTCTTGGAGTATCTCTATTACCTCCTAAATGGTTTAACGGATTTTTAAAAAAAAACTAATATGAGAATTTTATATGTTACAAGAAATTTTAATCATAGCGGTTATTATATATTAAAAACTTTAATCGAAAACAACATTTCATTAGCTGGAATATTGATCCAGCCGGGACGAACAAGTAAATTTTCTATTTTTTTTGATAAAATATTATACTATTTAGAATCAATTATATTTGGACACGATTGTATTAGAAATTTTAAGTCTGAAAAACAGTTAGCAATTAGTGAAGACATTAAAATACTTGAGCTTAATACATTAAAAAGTAAAGAATCATTAACACTTTTAGGTTCTTTAAACCTTGATTTAATAATTCTTGGGGGAGGCTGGCATGAGCTAATTCCTGTCGATATTATAAAACTGCCAAAATTTGGATGTGTAAATACCCATCCATCTTTACTACCTGATTTTAGAGGCACAAGTATAACTAGATGGCAAGTTTTAAATAAGCCTAAACATACAGGTAGTACATTACATATTATAGATGAGAATTTTGATACAGGAAGGATAATTAGTCAATCAAAATTAGTATTTCAAGAGAATCAAACACCTCAAAGTCTTTTTAAGGATTTAGGCATGTTAGGTGCAACTCAAGTTTTAAAATTTATTCAATATTTTAATTCTCATGAAAAATTTCCAGTACTGATGGAAGATAAAAAAAATTCCACAAGTACATTTTCTAAATATTATTCTAAGTGGGATTGGGATTTAAATACAAGGCTTATTGATTTAAGTTTGGATATTAATAAAATTCATTCCTTAGTCATGGCAAATACACAAGAAAATTTCAAATACCATTATGGCCCATTTTTTTCCTTTAATGATAAAAAGTATTTTATTAGAAAAACACGTCTTTTAAGTATTAAAGAGTATAATATTTTATTTTCTTGTCATTTAAATGAGAACTTATCAGGTTTCTTTTTTCACGAAAAGAACATGATATTTAAAAGTAAAGAATCTGAATACTTAATCATTATTGAAAAAGTCCAGCTTAAAACTAATTTTTTTAGTCGCGCTTGGAATCCTTTTATTTTAAAAAAAAAATTGAATTTAAATGAAAAATCCAACTAAAGAAAACCAAATTAAAATTTATAAAGATTTATATGAGAATCATAAGGGAACTCCAATGGCTGTTAGTTCTGAATCTTTAAATCATAAAAAGTTAAGGTTTAAAAAAATATGCGGAGTCTTTGAGGATCAAAAAAATATTTCTGTACACGACGTTGGAATGGGAATTGGAGACCTTGGAGATTATATTAAACTCAATTTTGAAACAAATAATATTGAATATTCTGGAAGTGAAATCCTTCCGGAGTATGTTGTTGAAGCTAGGAAAAAGCACCCAAAGTCTAAATTCTTCTTGAGAGATATAGCAGAATGTCCTTCAACAGAATCTTATGATTATGTAGTTTTGAGTGGAGTTTTTCATCAAATGCGTTCTACTCCAATTAAAGATTGGGAGAGATTTGCTGAAATGATATTGAAGAATTCATATGCAATGTGTTCCAAAGCTATTGCATTTAACATGGTTAGCCCTTTTGTTGATTTTTATCAGCAAGGAATCTATTATTCTAAAATCGAAAAATTAATTCATTTCATAAATACTGAATTAAGTCGTTTTTTTGTTATTACTCATAATTATGCCCTTTACGAGTTTACGATTTATGTTTACAAGGAAGGTTACGTTCAATCTCAAAATAATGAACCTGAATTTAAAAAATATTTTAAAATATGAATATTTTATTCACAAGCTCAGGAAGAAGAACCTATTTAATTGAATTTTTCAGGCATGCATCAAATAAACATATAGATAAAATTTATGCTGCTAATAATGATGAAGAATCTCCCGCTATTTATTTTGCTGATGAATATTTTATTACTCCTTCAATTAAGGATAAAGATTATATAACATATCTTTTGAATTTATGTAAAAAAGAAAAAATTGACTTAGTAGTGCCATTATTCGACTTAGATGTTGTTAAGCTTTCAGAATTTAAATCGGAGTTTAATAATAATGGCACCCAAATTATGGTAGTTGATTATGATATTGCAAATTTATGCCATGATAAATATAAATTACAGCTTTTCTTATCCAAAAATGGTTTTAACTCTATTCCTGGTGCTACATGTAATTCTTATATAGACTTAATAGGTAATAATTTAAAATACCCTCTAATAATTAAGCCTAGATCTGGTATGGGTTCTATCGGTGTTGAAATCGCTGAAAATGCATTTGAATTAGAAATAGCTTTGAAGAGATGTGAAAAAATTATTAAAAATTCATACTTACAAGATTCTTTAAACGAATTTTCAAATAATTTTATATTAATTCAAAACCAAATAAAAGGGTCAGAGTATGGCTTGGATATAATCAATAATTTAAAAGGAGAGTATCAAACTACAATTGTTAAAAAAAAACACGAAATGAGATTTGGAGAAACTCAAAAAGCTACTGTAATAAGTAATAAATTATTACAAACTTTAGGAGCAAGAATTTCTAATTTCACAAAGCATCCAGGAATTATTGATGTAGATGTTATTGTTGATGAAAATCAAAAAGCTTTTATAATTGATATTAATACTCGATTTGGAGGTGGTTATCCTTTTAGTCATATTGCCGGTGTAGATTTACCTAAAGCAATATTTAGTTGGTTACAAGACGCAAATATCGATATGAAAAACTGTTTAATTCCAAAATTTGGGTCAAAAGGGGTGAAAATTATTAACGCATTTAAATTGCCAATGTAAATGAATGAAAAAAATATACTTTTTTATGATGGAGAATGTGGATTTTGCCATGAATCAGTAAAGTTGATTTTTAAAATGTTAAAGATTAATACAAACTTATATTTTTCACCTCTTCAAGGTACTACAGCGCGACTTATTAAAAAACAGCGCAAAGAGTTTCCAGAAGACCTTAGCAGTATTATTTTATTAAAAGACGGTGAATTGTTTAAAGCCTCAAAAGCTTTCTTTAAATTAGCTCCTTTTTTTAAATTCCCATACAATTCTCTATATCTTTTAAGCTTTTTTCCTACTTATTTACTTGACTTATTTTATAAATTAATTGCTTCTAAAAGACATTTAATCAAAGATAAAACCTTTAAGGATTTAATTTGTGAAGTGCCTTCAGAAGAAATGCGAAATAAATTTTTAAGTTAATAAACTTATAATGTTAAAAAAGACACTAAATAATAATTATTCCAAACACAAGCTTGCACCGATACTAATAACTGTTTATGACCGTTTATATAAATTAAAAGATTGTATTAACTCACTTTTAAAAAATGAATTATCTAAGAATACAATAGTATATATTTCTTCTGATAACTATAGTAAGCCATCAGATCAAATAAAAGTTAACAGTGTAAGGGAGTACATCAATAGCATTAAAGGATTCAAACAGGTAATTAAGGTTTTTCATGAAAAAAATTTAGGAGGCTCTTTGGCTGCAGAATTATCAAGGATGATAATATTTGAAAATCACGACAAATATATTCTTTTAGAAGATGATATAGTAGTCTCTCCTCTATTTTTAGAGTATATGAACAAAGGACTTGAGTTCTATCAGGATGATCCAAATATTTTTTCAATTTGTGGATTTTCACCTTCAATAATGCCTGATTTTTATTATAAAAATGCACCAAATAAATTGTATTTAAATCATAGTTGGGCAGCATGGGGAGTTGCTAGTTGGAAAAATAAATTTAATGAATTATTAATTTTTAGAAATAATGACAAGTTGTTTGAAATTATTGAAAAAGATTTAAAAAATAATCAATTAGTTAAGTCTTTAAATATTTTATCTCCCAAATACTATATCCATTTATTGTATTGTGTCAAAAATAAAAAAGTGCCAGAGTTTGACTATTTAGCTGCCTACTATTGCTTAAAAAATAGCATGTATAATGTTTATATTAATCATACTTTAACCAAAAACTATGGTCACGATGGAACAGGTCTAAGATCTCTAAAAGATGAATTAATTAATTCTAAGATGGATAGAGCTAGATACCCTGAAGTTTTGCCTGATTTTAAACCAATTAATGAGCTTGATATTTTGAATTCTTTACCCTTAAAATCAGAAAATAATTTTCAAGCATTATTAAAAATAGTTCTAATTAAAATTGGGCTTTTTGATTTTTTTAAATCAATTTATAGAAAATTTCACAAAAAAATAGTTTAAAAAACATAGACTATTTTGAGTAATTAAATTTCATTAAAACCTTGTCA
>CENJ01173474.1_pt1 | contig 11075 bp, 8 predicted proteins | sample 356161 | NCBI WGS metagenome assembly CENJ01 (sample SAMEA2619531, study PRJEB7988) | marine metagenome | biome: marine biome (ENVO:00000447); feature: surface water layer (ENVO:00002042); material: "saline water (ENVO:00002010), including plankton (ENVO:xxxxxxxx)" | depth 5 m
CTCATAACCTGAAGGTCGCAGGTTCAAATCCTGCCCCCGCAACCAATTTAACAACCTATAGCTGATTTTTTATAGAAAGCCTTACTCTGTAAAATTTTCGACTCTCTTTATAAAATGCTGATTTGAAATTTGTTGATGAAGTTTTTTACCTCTAATTTATTTTGGTATTCTTCTTTCGATGTGTTTTTTATAAAGAAAATTTTTCCATAAATATCCACTTCTTTACGTAATAAAGCTAACTTTTCCTCTTGATGGTTTTAATTTGTTATTACCCTTTGTTATAAATTGCTGTAGTTTCTAACTTTCTTTCTAACGTTATACTGAAAAAGTAAGATCATTCTCTTTTAAAGAAACTAGATTATAGTTTATAAAAGACTTACGTATTAGCCGAAGTAATATTATTTTTTTTTTTCAAACAAATAACATTGAATTTGAGAAAAGTCTTTTGTTCTTTGTTTTTCTGAAAGGCTTAGAGCAATTTTCTGCAGAGGATGATCATAACTAGGATCTTCATTCAAAAACTCCTTAGCATAGCGTGCGTAAATTATTCTTGTGACAAAATAAAAATCACTGGCAAAGGGCTCTATATCAACAAGATTAACATTTTGGAATGTATGATTTCGTATTAATTCATCATCAAAAAATAAATTATGGAAAGGTGCGGAAATCTTTGGAAGCTTATATTCTTGACGCGCAGAGTTTATTCGTTGTTGAGCATTACTAGAACTTTCAACTAATATCATCAATCCACCATCTTTTAAAAAACTTCCAAAATTGTCTATTGCCTCAATCTGAAGTTTATGATCAATAACATTTTGAATGGCTCTTTTACTAACGATAAAATCAAATTTTGAGTCAAATGTTTCAGAGTCAACTTGCGTCATATCAAGTTGTATAAATTCATCACGTGCGTGTATCTTTTTAGTATTACAATGTGCTACAAGTTCTTTCACAAAATCTGTACCAACATACTTTTCAAGATTGAATAAACGCCTTAATTGTTCATATAAAATACCGTTCCCACATCCAATTTCTAAAATAGATGCTCCATCAGAAATACGTGAAAGGATCGCATTAGATTCGATAGCGTCCAATCCAACATCATTTGTACATACTTGATTTGGGGAGTTTGAATTTAGCCTTTCAACCCAAAAGTCATAATTATCTTGTTTAAATTTATAATCCAATTAATTTATACTTACTTGAAATTTAATTTTTTTTTCAATCACACTATACAGACAACTCTTTCAAATGCAATCATAAAGTGCATCAAATAGCCGGAACCTTTATGACTACAATTAATTTTAATTATACAAAAGAATAAGAGCTTCAAGAAAAACGCAAATACACAGTTGCTAAAACAATTGTAAGAAAATACTCATATAAATGGTGAGAGTTGTCATAATGGAAGACGTATATTTTCTACACTAATGATAATTCATACATCTTTTTTCATACTTTATTTAAAAAAACTAAGGTTTTCAGATAATATGTATTTATAAATTTTATCAAGGTTGAACTTGTGAAATTTTTTTGGCAAGGTTGAACTTATGAAATTTTTTTGGCAAGGAATAAATAAAAATTTTGATAAAAAAGCAAAGCTGGATAAAGTTTTCGAGAATGACAAATGGATAGAAAAAATTAAGCAAAAACTGGAAAGTTTTATTAGTGAATCAGTTGAAAGTAATATAAATAATTACGCGGAATATTGTTTATCAGTTGTAGTTGCATGTCTAGATAAAAAAAATGTAAGTATTTTGGATTTTGGCGGTGGTGTGGGAGAAGAATATTTCAAAATTCAAAATTTAGTTCAAAATAAAAAAATCAAATATTATCTATTAGAAAATAAAGAAATAATACAAATCCTAAAAGGAAAAGGATTTGATAAAAAAATTAATTTAATAACTAATATAAAAAATAATGAAAGAAAAGATATCATTCATTTTGGAAGTTCTTTTCACTATATGGAAAATTGGAAATTAACTTTAAAAAATTGTTTAATGTGTAGGCCAAAATATATAATTTTCGCCGACCTTTTGTCTGGAGACATTGATTATACATTTAGTACTAATCAACTATATTATGGTAAAAAGATTCCTATTTGGATTTTCAAGGAAAATGATATAATTAATTTTTTAAAAAAATATGATTACACAGTTTCATATAAGTCAAACTTTATGTCAGAATTCATAAAACAACATAAAAATATTTTGCCTATGAATAATTTTCCAAAAAATCTTAGGATCAAATACCCTAGGCAATTAATTTTTAGAATTAAAAAAACTTAATAATAAACAGTATGTGTGGAATTTTTTTTTGTTATGATAAAAAAAGAGGAACAAGTTTTTCGAAATTCCAACAATCATTAAACCTCCAGAATAACAGAGGACCAGATGACGATAAAATCTACTACCTAAAAAATCTTGAAACTAATAACTTTGAAACAAAAAAAGGGAATTCTAATATTTTCCCTGAAGTTCTATTAGGACATAAAAGGTTATCTATCTTAGACTTAAGTAGAAGGTCTCAGCAACCCGTTGTGGAAAATAAATTTTTCATGATGTACAATGGAGAATTTTATAATTATAGGTTATATTCTCATAAAAAATCTAAAAATTCAGACACACTTACTCTTTTCAATAATCTGGTTAACTCAGGGCACCAATTTCTTAAGAATGTTAATGGTATGTGGGGTATTGTTTTTGGGAACTGGAATACAAAAAAAATGTTTCTTTCAAGGGATAGGTTTGGTAAAAAGCCATTATATTATTATAAAGATAAGCGGTACTTTATAATAAGTTCCGAAATAAAGTCTATTTATAACCTTTTAAAAATTAATAGGAAAATTAATAAAAGTAAGCTTGCATTTTATTTAATAGGCAGATTATCTCCTTTTCCAAACTCAGAAGAAACATTTTATTCTGACATCTTATCAGTAAAGCCAGGTCAGATTCTTGAATTCGATTTTAGAACAGACAAATTAGAAGAAGTTTATAAATTAGACTTTAATGAATTGGATCAGGGTATTGACTACAAAACTTTAGATAATGAAGAAAAACTAATTAAAAATATTAATAAGGATCTTAACGATGCCATCAAAATTAGATTGCAGAGTGATGCTAAGGTTGCGATACAAGTAAGCGGAGGTGTCGACTCATCTATTATAACTTCAGTGGTAAAAGGAATTAAAGATTCTGAAGATAGAGTTTCGTATTTTACGTGTGATATAATAAACAATGAAAATTCAAAAACATCTGATACTTATTATTCAAATGAACTTGCAAAGAAGTTAAAGATAAAACTTCAAAGATTAAAAATCAATCAATTATCTGAAAGAACATTTTTTAATTATGCAAATCAAATACATGATAGCACAGAGATTCCAACAAACTTATTTTTGGCATCGACACCAACTTATATATTGGCCAAAGAAATGCATAAAAAAGGGATAAAAGTTTCTCTTGATGGAGTTGGAGGTGATGAAATTATGGGAGGATATCCCTCTTTTGAGAGTTTAATAATTGCAAACCTTAGGAAAGGAAAGCTGTTTAGAGCATTAAGTTTATATAATAATTGGGAAAAATATTCTAATTATAAAAATACTACCTTCCTAAAAGTATTCAAAAGAACACTTTTTAACAAGAATTCACCTTTAAATCATTTAAATATAAATATATTTCAGAAAGTAATAAAGGATTCTGAAATTCAAAGATATTTACAATTCTATGATGACTATTTTTTCACCAGAGAAAAATATGAACATCTGAAAGATAGACAACTATTTGAAGTAAGTAATTATCAGATCCCATATTATCTTGGAATTTCTGATTCTCTTAATATGAAGTGGAGCATAGAGAATAGGTCACCATTTTTAGATACAAGGCTATTTAAATATATTTTTATTAATAGAAATTTTAAGATACAAGAAGGTTTCAATAAGTTTATTTTAAGAAAAGCTTACGAAAAAATTGTTCCAAAAAATATTATTTGGAGAAAAGATAAGCAAGGTATGAGGTCAATTTTTTCTAAGAAACTTTTAAAATCCAAAAAAATTAAAGAAATGATATTAGATTCAAACTTTATCAATAGTATATGTTTAAAGGAAAAAATTGAAAAAGATTTAGAACATGAAAGACTCTGTGTGAAGCAGTTATTTCCTTTAGCAGTTTTAGATAATATTTATAAGATCCAAGTTTAATATAATAAAATTATATTCGTTAAAATAGTAAAAATTTGAGATATCCTCTGTTCTGAATTCAAAATTTAAATTAATGCACTTACATACTCACCAATTGGTATACTTGAGGTTAATCCCGGTGAGTCAATCCCAAGAAGATTAATTAAACTTCCTGAGTTATTCTTTGCTGAGACAACAATTTCAAAGTCATCATTTTCTGATTTTGTTCTTATTCCTGAATAATCGGGTTTTAAACTCTTTTTTTTTATATCAGGCCAATATTGACTGATTGATTCTGTGAAAATTTCATTTTTTTTTTCGTCTATTGTAAAATTAATATTTGAAACAATTTCAGAGTCAGGACCAAATAATGTTTCATCAGAAAAAGTTTTGGTTGAATGAATTCCTAATCCTGTTTGTGATGGTAAGGGATAGATAAGACGATTAAATGGATATGGCTAGTTTAATTTAAAGTATGATCCTTTTATAAGTATAATCTTAGGAATTTTCGTTTTTTTAAGATTTGAAATTCTCTTTATTAAGCTAGTACTATTTATTCCTGAACAGTTGATAATATTTTTAGCACGAAATATTTGATCATCATATTTAGTCTCAAATTCAAAAAAATTATCACATATTTTAATTTTATTAATTTCTGTATTTAAAACTAATGTTCCCTTGGAATTTTCTATATCTATTAAGAAATTATTCATTAATTCATGAGTGTCAATTATTCCAGTGCTATTGGACAATAATGCATGCTCACACGTAATATTGGGTTCAATTTTATTAACTTGTTTTTTGTCAAGGAATAAAAGCTTAATATTATTTCTCTCGGCTTGTTCATTAACCATGAGAAGCTCATCTTTTTTACTACAAATTATTAATTTTTCGCAGTTCTCTACTCGTATCCCTCTTTCAAAAGCATAATTATAAAGTTTCTTATTACCAATTTTACAAAACTTAGATTTTAGAGTATTTGTTTTATAATAAATTCCTGCGTGAATAACTCCACTATTTCTTGAACTATTTTCTTGGCCAATATATTTATTTTTTTCTATTAAGACAACTGATCTTCCACTTTGTGAAATAGATCTGGCTACACTAAGACCAATTAACCCCGCACCAATCACTAAATATTCGATATCGGTAGAATTCATTTACAAAGAGTATTTAACTGTTAAAATCATTTAGTATCTCTAATATTAGCACTAGAAAAAGTTTTTATTTATTACTTTAATTAAATTTTGGATATCAACAAGTGAGTAAAAAAATAACTGATCAACTTCATTCAACCAGATCTAAGCTTTTAAGAATATTTCTTAAGACCCTAAGGTATTTTGTAAGTTCAAAAGTACACTTCAGGATATCTGAAATAATTATAAAATTATTCATATCAAAGTTTATTTTTACAAAAAGGTTTGATGGCAAATGGATTTGTATTACTAATGTTGAGGTGGGAAAGTTTATTGATGGCGCAGACCATAAAAGATTCAATAAAAATAATTTCAGCCCACTTTTAAAAAAATATATAAGAAAAAATTCAATTGTAATAGATATAGGTACTTCTTACGGAGATGAAGTTATCGATTTTTCCCAACTGGTTGGGCCAAGAGGTAGAGTATATGCATTTGAAGGTAATAAAGACTATTTTGAGGCGTTAAAGAAAACTATTAATTTAAATAGTATTAAAAATGTTGAATGTATATGCGCATTTGTTGGGTCTAAAAATAGTTTTTTAAATAATATTGAAAAAAGAAATTTTATTAAAGAACCCTATGTCAAGGGTAGAGATATGGAATATTCAGAGAAAGGGCAGCAAAAGTGTATAAACCTAGATTCCTATATACCAGAAATTGGAAATAAAGATGTTTCATTTATTAAAATTGATACTGACGGATTTGAATTGGAAATTCTTAAGGGAGCAAAAAAACTTTTAAGTAAAAATAAAAAATGTACAGTTATATCCGAATTTATTCCAGATACATATTATGGGAAGATGAAAAATTTAAGTGTTTTAAAAGAATATAAAAGATTAGGTTTTAAAATAAGTAAGATTCAAATGTCAGCAGTACCTTTAAAAGAAGATTATGAGAAGAAATTTATAAAAGAAATTAATCAAAGTAATTTAATGATAAGTCACGATATAGTGTTGGAAACAAAATAGTTTTAAAAAATTAAATATAAATTAATTTATTAATACATTAAATTTATATATTTTAAAAAAAATTAAAAATATTATTAAAAAAAAAAAATAAGTGTACAGTAATATAATTTAATAAATTTTTTTTTTAAAACTTTAAGAATAATTTATTATTTTAATCTTGGAAACTGTCAATTCTCAGAATATGTATATTAAAAATACTAGTTTTATATTCCACCTTATTGGTATTCTTCCAAAAAAATCTATTCAGGTTGTTATATTGCAGGTGATATCTGGAATCCTAGAGGCTTTCAGTGTTATCTCCTTATTTCCTTTGCTAGTAATTATGTTAAAAGGACAATTTGTTCCCGACGGATTGTTTGAGGAGTTGATTTTTAATTTTTTTAGTTTCTTTAATATGGAAGTTGATATTCCTATAGTACTTATTTTATTATTTTTTTTAGTCATAACAAAAGCATTTTTTTCTTACTATACAGGTAAAACAGTAGGTTTTACAGCCGCATCAATAGGACGGAAATTAAGATCAAGACTATATAACAGTATCATTTTAGCGGAGTGGCTTTTCATTATTGATCAGAAGATCGGAGAATTAAATACCGCTTTAACTAATGAGTCAGGAAGAGCTTCAATGGCTTTTTTATATTTTAGTCATTTTATTTCAGGAGTTATCATAACGATTGTCTATTTATTTTTTGCATTTTTAATATCTCCTGTAGCAACAACTTTAGCTATTATTTCATCATTCTTATTTTACCTTTTAATTAATAAAACTCTTTCCGCCACTAAAAAATCTGGAAGAAGTATAACTATTTTATTAAGAAATTTAGGTAACACCTTTGTCGAAACATTAAATGGTTTAAAATCTATAAAAGCAATGAGTCAAGAAACTATTGTTGTAAAAGAATTAGATATAAATAATAAAAAATACGAGAATGCCCAACGTGTAAGGATAACGAATAAATGGATTCTAAAATCTCTTCAAGAGCCTTTTATTTTTTTTATCTTAGCTCTATCCTTTTATATTTTATTAAATTTTCTTGAAACAAAAATAGAGTATATTTTCATCTTGATCTTTATTTTTTCGAGGATTCTAACAAAAATTAATATTATATTATCTAATTTTCAATCCATATTAGCAACACAAAGTGCATTTGACTTTATTTATAAAAATATCAGCAGAGCAGAAAAAAACAAGGAGGTTATGAAAGGAAATTATATATCAGATAAAATTGAAAAAATTAAATTTGAAGACGTTGAATTAAAATATGGAGATAAGGTAGTAATAAATAATATAAATTTTAAAATCTCAAGAGGAGAATTTATTACAATAAAAGGATTATCTGGTTCAGGTAAAACTTCTATAATTGATTGTCTAATGGGCTTAAATAAACCATCTAAGGGTAAGATAACTTTCAATGAACATAATTATATAAATTTAGACATTAAGTGTTTAAGAGAAAATATTGGATTTGTTCCACAAGACATTTTTCTTTTTAATGGAACACTTAAGGATAATATTACTATGTTTGCCAAGTCTCCAGACAAAACTTTAATAGAAAGTGTAATGCAAATAAGCGGGTCAAAGATGTTTATCTCCAAGCTTAAAGATGGACTCAACACAAATATTGGAGAAAAAGGTCAAAAATTTTCAGGTGGGGAAAGGCAAAGAATTTCATTAATGAGAGCACTTTATAAAGAACCAAGAATTCTCATTTTAGATGAATTTTCATCAGCACTAGATATTTCAACCGCAAATAAAATTTATAGAGAACTAAAGTTATTAAAAACAAATAAAATAATAATTTCAATTTCTCATGACCAAAATATCAAAAGATATGTTGACAAAACCTTTATAATAAATGATAAAACTGTAAGCATTGAAAATGAGTGATTTTGTTGTAGATAGTACTAATCTTTCTGGAAAGTCAGATTGCTATGTAATAGCAGAAATAGGAAACAACCACATGGGTTCATTAGAGAATTCTTTTAAGTTGATAGAAGCTGCAAAGAATTCAGGTGCGAGTGCGGTTAAATTTCAAAAAAGAGATAATAAAATTTTATTTTCTGAAAAACTTTTTAATTCCCCTTACGAAAATAGAAATAGTTTTGGAAAAACTTATGGTGAACATAGACAAAATGTTGAACTTTCCAAGGAAGATTTTATAAAAGTTAAAGATTACTCTAAGAAACTAAATATAACCTTTTTTGCCACACCATTTGATATACCTAGTGCTGAATTTCTTAATTCAATTGATATGCCAGCATATAAGATCGCATCTGGTGATATAAATTATTTCGAGCTAATAAAAAAAGTTTGTAGTTTTAAAAAACCAATATTCTTAAGTACTGGATTTTCAGATTTAAAGGAGATTGAAAAAGCTCATTCAATAATAAAAGGTTTTGATAATGATCTTTGTATTATGCATTGTGTATCTTCATATCCAGCAAAATTTGATAATTTAAATTTAAATGCTATACAATTATTTAAAGACAAATTCCCTGATTCTCTGATTGGATACTCTGGTCATGAGAATGGTATATCAATACCATTAGTAGCATATGTTTTGGGAGCAAAGGTTATAGAAAAACATTTCACATTAGATAGGACTTGGAAAGGAACGGACCAAATTTTTTCTATTACACCGGATGGCTTAAGAAAGTTGGTTAGAGATTTAAAAAGAGCAGGTCAATCTATTGGAGAAAAGAAAAAGACTCGCTTAAATTGTGAAAAAGATGCTATGAAAAAAATGAGAAAAAAAATTTTTGTAAAGCAATCTTTAAAAAAGGGAGAGATTATCAAATATGAAAATCTAGATTATAAATGTGACTTAGATGGTATTGAAATTTCAGAAATTGAAAATGTCATTGATAAGAAGATAAACAAAGATATAAATCCATTTACTCCAATAACGCTTGACGATTTAACAAAGTAATGTTGAAAAATTTTTTTAAGGGAAAAAATGTTCTTATAACTGGAGTTGCTGGCTCTATAGGAAACAACCTTTTAAGAAAACTAATTAAGTTAAAACCTAAAAATATATTTGGACTCGATAATAATGAAACTGCTCTTTTTGATGTTGAAATGGAGTTAGGTAGATATTTTACAGTAGTACTTGGTGATATTCGAGATTCAGAAAGATTAGATAATTTGTTTGAAAATATTGATATAATTTTTCATTGTGCAGCTCTTAAACATGTTCCTATTTGTGAAATATATCCATTTGAGTCAATTCAAACAAATATAATTGGAACACAAAATATAATAAATGCAGCAAAAAAAAATAATGTTAAATATGTTGTCAGCGCTTCATCTGATAAGGCTGTAAATCCTACAAATGTTATGGGAACATCAAAATTAATGGCTGAACAATTGATTAAAGCTGCAAATCTTGAGAATAATAAATCGAATACAATATTCACTTGTGTTAGATTTGGGAATGTTATGAATTCTCGCGGATCAGTTTTACCCTTATTTAAAAAACAAATTAGTAATGAACTCCCAATTACTATTACTGACAAAAAAATGACAAGATTTATTATGACAATTGATAAAGCTGTTGAATTACTCATAGAAGCACTTAAACATGCAAAAGGAGGAGATATATTCATTACAAAAATGTATGCCATTAATATTATTGATTTAGCTGAGTTACTGATTAAGAGATCAAAAAAGAAAATTAATATTAAAGTTGTTGGCACACGACCAGGAGAAAAAATGTTTGAAGAGTTAATGAATGAGGAAGAGGTGAGAAGATCATTAGAAATTGATAAATATTATGTAATTAGCCCAGCTCAAACAAATTTATATAAAAAAAACTTTCGTAAATATAACAAGGTCAAAAGCCTTAGTATTAATAACCCATATAATTCAAAATTTGTAAAAAAGCTAACCAAAGAAAATTTAGAGGAATTCTTATCCAAGAATAATTTATTGTAGATGAAAAAGGTTTTAGTACTTGGTGGTGACGGTTATTTAGGGTGGTCAACTGCAATATCCCTTTCAAAGGATAACGAGGTTCTTGTAGTTGACAATTACCTTAAGAGAAAGCTGTTAAAAAATTTGAAAATAAAAACATTAATAGATGTTCCAGAGTTAAAACAAAGATCTAAGTTATGGTATAATAATTCAAAAATTAGAATTAGAGTACAAATAGGAGACGTATCAAATTATTCTTTTATAAGTAAAGTAATAAAAGATTATGAACCTCACGCAGTAATACATTTTGCAGAGCAACCTTCAGCTCCTTTTTCTATGTTAAATCAGCGAAATGCAGAATTGACCATTCAGAATAATCTCCTTTCAACATTAAATCTTATTTTTGCGATTAAAGACTTTAATCCAGAATGTCATATCATAAAATTAGGTACCATGGGTGAGTATGGAACTCCAAATATTGATATTGAGGAAGGATTTTTAGATCTTGTACATAAAGGTAGAAAAGATAAACTTTTATTTCCTAAAACACCTGGGTCTGTTTACCATCTAAGTAAAGTTAATGATAGTGATTTAATGTATTTCGCAACTAGAATTTGGAACATTAGAGTAACTGATTTAAACCAGGGTCCAGTTTATGGTGTGGAAACCTTTGAAGAAAATAAAATTACAGATCTTTATCCGATGTTTAATTACGATAGTATTTTTGGAACTGTTTTGAATAGATTTATTGTACAAGCGGTCGAGGGATTTCCTTTAACTGTATATGGTAAAGGTGGACAGAAAAGAGGCTATTTAAA
>CENJ01330752.1_pt1 | contig 11075 bp, 9 predicted proteins | sample 356161 | NCBI WGS metagenome assembly CENJ01 (sample SAMEA2619531, study PRJEB7988) | marine metagenome | biome: marine biome (ENVO:00000447); feature: surface water layer (ENVO:00002042); material: "saline water (ENVO:00002010), including plankton (ENVO:xxxxxxxx)" | depth 5 m
TTATTATCCGGGAGTAATTCCAGTTTCAGGTACTCGCAAGGTTAACACATAGGAAAAAATTTTATGAAGATATCAGATGTCAAGGTGGTTGTATGGAAGTGGACAGGGATCCCGCCGGTTAATTATTCGCTCACTATAAAGGGTGTTGCGAATAGCGTTGACATGGCCTTGCTTACTATTTATACGGATGAGGGGTATCAGGGACATGCTTTTATTGGCTCTGCTCTCTATGGTATCGGTAAAGATGCACAACAAATTGTCGATCGATACAGACCCGCTTTGGTCGGCAGAGATCCGTTAGATCGAGAGCGTATCTGGCAAAGTTTTTCAAGAACGGCCCTTGGTTTTGCGCAGATGCGTTTAATAGGTGCAATCGATATTGCGCTCTGGGATCTTGCCGGGAAGTTTGCAGGTGTGCCGATTCATAAGCTCATGGGTTCCTTTAGGAAATCTGTTCCGGCCTATGCGAGTTCAGCGGTGCTAGATTCTCCAGAGGCATATGTGGAGGAGGCGCTGAAGTACAAGGATTTGGGTTGGACAGCATACAAGATACACCCGCCGACTATACCGACTGAGGATATTCGAGTTTGTCATGCGGTACGAAAGGCTGTGGGCGACGATTTCAGGCTCATGCTCGATTGTGTTTGGTCCTATAAATATGCGGACGCGGTCCGTGTGGGAAGCGTTGCGGAGGAACTCGGTTTTTACTGGTACGAAGATCCACTTCATTTCGATGACATTATTGGGTACATGAAGTTGAAGCAAGTACTTAAGATTCCTATTGCTGCCACGGAGCTTCCTCCAACCGGCCCCACCGCTTATGCTCCTTGGATCCTGCAGCAGGCCACTGACTATCTAAGAGGTGATCCTGTGATCAAGGGTGGACTAACATCTTGTCTAAAAACCGCACATACTGCAGAGACCTTCAACATGAATTATGAGGTTCACCACGGAGGTAATTCTTTAACCAATGTCGCTAATCTCCACCTTATTATGGCGATTCGAAATTGTGAGTACTTTGAGGTTTTGTTACCAGATGAGGTACAAAAGCACGGACTGGTAATAGACATAGAGGTTGATAGAGACGGCATGGTCCATGCCCCTCAGGAGCCGGGGCTTGGTATGGAGATCGATTTTGAAATGATAAACAGAAATAGGGTAGTAGAGTTATGATGCAGGAATTTAACGGAAAGACGGCATTTATTACGGGCGGAGCGAGTGGGATTGGTTTTGGCATTGCGAAGACTTTTGCGAGGCGGGGAATGAATGTTGTGATTGGTGACGTGCAAGATGATCGCCTTAAGCATGCTGAGGGGCTACTAAAAGAGATCACGAATAATATTTTTTCAGTTAATGTGGACGTTACAGACAGAGAGGCCCTTCATGCGGTATCTGACAAGATAAAAAGTGTCTATGGACCCTTAAATGTTCTGTGTAATAATGCAGGTAGGACTGGCGGCGGTAAGGTGCTTGATATTTCCGAAGACCGATGGCGACATGTCGAAGAGGTAAATTTTTGGGGACCTATTAACGGAATCAAGGTGTTCCTGCCGGATATGTTAGAGAGTGGTGAGAGCGGCCACATAGTTAATACCTCTTCATTCAGTGGTATACATGGTCATGGGAATCAGTCGGCATATGGAGCAAGTAAATTTGCGCTTGTGGGCTTATCGGAATTTTTGCGTAACGATCTTGAGGGGACACCAGTATCTGTCTCAGTCCTTTGCCCGCATGTGGTAGATACGCCAGTTATCGGAGCACTCAAGGAGAGGGTTAATCCCAAAGTGAGGGAGATGATTGAGGCAATGGCGGTTTCCGCTGATGTTGTTGGACAGCAGGTTTTAAGTGCAATCGAGAATGACGAGTTTTATATATTCTGTGATGGGACTGACACGAGGAAGATGCTAGAAAAGCGTTGTGACACTATGCTAGCTGCAATGGAGCGGCAATTTCCAAGGGGGAGTGAAGATGAATAAACCAGCCTTTGAGGCAAATTGGGAGAGGTTGGCTGACATGCCAATAGGTAAGTGGGAGCCAGCGAGTATAGTTCTTGATGACAAGCTGTATGTGCTTGGCGGCTATGAGTCCGGAATCAGATCGGGGAAGAATCTGCACGTTTTTGATCCGGCTGCAGCCGTCGGTGGTGTCTGGACAAAGCTGCAGGATTTACCAAGTTCCATAACCCATGTGAACCTTGCGCCAGGGGATACCGGTTTCTGGTTTGCCGGAGGCATGAAAGATATGGATCGACCAAAGGAAATTAAGGACCATATCATAGCCGAGTTCTGGCACTTCGATCCGGAGCTTGATCGATATACGGCAGGACCCACATTGCCCGGCCGCCGGGCGGGTGGTGGCTTGGTAAGATTTGGAGATAATCTTCATTATATCTCGGGGTTGATGGAGGATAGAGATACCGACTCTCCGGACCATTGGGTGTTTGATCTTGCAAGTTGGCGAAAGACTGGAGGCGGTATGTGGAAAAATTTAGCGCCCCTTCCGCTTGCCCGAAACCAGCTGATGGTCACCGTTTTTGATGAGAAGATTTATGTTATCGGCGGTCAGCTAAATCATGATTCGCAGCAATTGGATCAGCCAAATGTCGATATCTATGACCCTGTCACTGATTCGTGGTCTGCGGGACCCTCTTTACCTTATGGGCACTCTCACTCTGAGGGGGCAACGTTTACCCATGACAACCGAATATGGATGGTCGGCGGGCATACAACGCGGGACGGCGGGACTAAAGGACTATGCGAGAATATACTTAGCTTAGGTGAGGGAGAGGACAAGTGGGAGCTTACTTACAAGCTGCCTAGGAAGCTTTCTTCGCCGGCCGCAAAGGTGGTTCACGGACGCTTGTATGTGGCGGGTGGGTTTGACTTTGTGCGGATGAAGTCAGGTAACGCTTACTGGGCAGACCGACAACTTTCTTCTGCAGAGGTTCTTGTTACCGATCTACCAGTAAGAGGCTAGTAAGTTCATCGGTTTCGACGGCTTGCATGGAGTTTTTCTGTGGCGCAAAAGTTGAAGCGCACCACAACTGTACTGTTCCCGTTTCTTTTGCTGTTGTCAATTGGAATTGCTCTTGTTAAGAACGATTCTTCGGCAACAGCACAGGGGGAGTCGGATGGTTCCTTCGTGCATTATGAGGAGTTTTCATCAGATTATATTGAGCCTCGCCCCATTGATGTCTGGTTGCCTCCTGGCTATGAAACAAATCTGGATCAATCTTACCCAGTTGTATACATGCATGATGGACAGTTAGTGTTTAAAAAGAAAACCTCTCCATACTCGAGGTTCTGGTATAAGCCTTTTGACTGGTATGTTGATGGTTTATTCTGGGAAGCGGATATCATAATGTCCCGGCTGATTCATCAGGGAAGGATACGCCCTGCAATTCTTGTCTCCATATGGTTTAAAAAAGGAAATCGGGCAATCGAATTTATGCCGCAGAAACCCATAACCGCTGTGCCGCACCCCATGTGGAGCATCGATGATTCTAAATATGTGGCCGGCGATATAATCTCCGACAGGTACCTCAAGTTTTTGGTGGAGGAGCTGAAACCTTTCGTGGATCAAAATTACCGTACGAGCCCAGATATGGAGAACACTTTTATTATGGGATCTAGTATGGGCGGGCTGATATCGGCCTACGCAATTTCTGAGTACCCTGATGTGTTTGGGGCCGCCGCATGTTTATCAACTGATTGGACTCACGGAGACGGGGCAGAAATTAAATGGTATGAGAAGCAGTGGCCTAAAGCGGGATCCCACCGGCTTTATTTTGACTTTGGAACTGAGACCTGGGATGCTCCTTTTGAGCCTTATCAAAAAAAGATGGATATAGTAATGCGCCAGCATGGGTATACCGAAGGGGTTGATTGGATCACTAAGAAGTTTGAGGGAGCAGACCATACCCCAAGGGCTTGGCGGGAAAGGCTCCACTTCCCGTTAGCATTCATGTTGGGTTATTAATGGTTCCATGAGAATTCGGACCCTAAGTTTCTCATAGCGGCTTACTTTGGACATGTATTTATATGAGTTTTTTCACCACGGCGTTACCGATCTTCCATTAACAATTTTATTAGACAGCTTGTAGTTCAACAAATCGACGGTATCGTCCATGTGGTTTTGCCATTAAAGCATCATGTTCTCCTACTTCTACTATCCTACCTTCTTCCAAAAAAACAATCTGATCAGCTTCACGGATTGTTGAGAGCCTGTGAGCAATTATTACCATCAGACGACTCTTCGATGATTCCTTTAACGCTGCCATCATCTTGCGTTCGGTTTTTGGATCGAGAGCGGCAGTGGGCTCATCTAGGACGATAATTGGGGTATTGCGGAGGAGTCCCCTTGCGATGGATAGACGTTGCTTTTGTCCAACGGACAATGTGTCTCCGCCTTTGCCAACGGGGGTGTCTATCCCATTTGGAAGCAGGTCAATAAACTCCATAGCTCCTGCGATGCGGCACGCCTCAATCATTTCATCCACTGTGGCATTAGGGTTGGAGAGTAGGAGATTTTCTCTGATACTGCTCGAAAGCAGCATGTGCTCTTGAAATACATAGGTAACTTGTTGGCGAATGTCTTTAATATTGAGCCGACTGAGTTTCTGATCATCGAAAAATATTTCACCTTCACTGGGACGAATAAAGCCGGGTAATAGATAAGCGAGAGTTGTCTTACCCGCGCCAGTAGGGCCGACAACTGCGACAAGATTATCTAAAGCTAGCTCGAGATTAACGTGTTGAAGTGCCACGCGACCATCGGGGTACGAGTAACTTACATCGTTGAGGTGAATGCCCTCTTTAATGGCTTGTATAGATGTATACTCGCCATCGGTCTCGGTTGTGTAGTCAATAAAAAAGAAGACTCTTCGCACTGCTGCGACATTCTTCTGGAGCTCGATCCAGTATAGGCCGATTGCGGCTGCGTTCTCAGATAGCATAAACATCATGCCCGTGAGAACGGCATAGTCTCCGAGAGAGAGGGTACCGTCGATTACATCGTCGGTGATTAGTATAAATCCAATTGCCATCACTATCCATGTAGCACAAGTTCTGATGACGTGCAGTGTCAAATCAAGCGCAACTGTGAGGCGATGGCGCCAGAAGGACTCTTCACTTGACCTCTCAAATCGGACACTCTCTTTGTCCGATCCACCAAGTGCCTGCACTGCAGCTATGTTGTCCAGACTCTCCTCCATCCGGTTGGTGGTAGTGGCTCCAGACGCCCTATTTTTTTGGTGAATACGGCGGGCGAGAGCTGAAAATGGTGCGGTAACCAATAATGTTAGGGGGATTAAGCTAGCTGCAAGCCAGACGAGCTCGGGTGTCACCTCTCCATAGCTAAACTGCAAGAGATAAATACTGAGAGCGGCGGTGATTATGAGGAGCAGCGGATTTATCGCTATACGATAGATGATTTCTGGCATTAGGGGTGCGTCGTACATCACCCGATAAATTGAATCACCAATCCTCTGCTCATCAAGGGTTGTCATTTCAAGATGTGTTAATCGTCCCATAAGCCTTGCTCGCAGGGCATTTCCCAGCCTTTGCGTCATTCGAATACTTAAGGAAAGCTCCAGTAGTCCCCATAGTCCGTTAGTGTTGCTTCCACCCGAAGAGAGTGCTTGCTCGGACTGGGTAGCCGCATCAAATCCCTTGGCTTGAGCGATTTCCTGAGCCTGTTCGGCTGCTGGTGCACGAAGACCAAAAAGGATCAGAGCGATTAGGAAAAGAGCTGTCACAGAAAACATGATTTCGGGTGGAGAAAGCTCATGGATCATGTTGATAAAAGGCATCATGAAGGGTGGAAATGGAACCTCGGTAGTGTTGAAGGGTTGTTGCATGATTACTTGGTCCACAATTATTTTCAAAATCCAAGGCACAGCGAGGGCAGGTAAGATTGACACGAGGGCCATGAGTAGCTTACAGATAAACAGGCCCTTGACGCCCTCCACGAATCCAAAGGACCTTGAGATCAGTGTGAGTACCTGCCGGAGGTCGATCTCAGAGTCGGTATCAACTCGATCGTCGTAAACCTTAGAATTATTCATAATTTTTTTCGGTGGGAGTGTTACCCAGTTCAGCTGTCACAAAATCAGAGTATGGACCCAATTGGGCCATCAACTGAATGTGTGTCCCCGCCTCCACAATTTTCCCCTTGTTAATAAAAGCGATCTGGTCAGCACTCCTGATGGTAGAAAGTCGGTGGGTAATGATGAAGACGATTCGGTTCTTACCCCAGCTGGTGAGATTCTTCATCACTCTCTGTTCGGTTTCGGCATCTAGAGAGGCTGTGGGCTCGTCAAGTATTAGAATTGGCGTGTCTCTGAGGACAGCACGTGCGATGGATAATCGTTGTCGCTGTCCTGTGGATAACTTACCACCACGCTCGCCAAGTTCGGTAGAGAAACCTTCGGGCATAGCTGCGATAAACCCATCGGCACAGGCGATTTTTGCCGCGGTGTGAACATCCTTTTCGCTTAAGTCGTCACGGCCGTAGCGGATATTGTCGCTGATACTTAAGGCAAACAGCACATTTTGTTGTAAAGCGATCGCTACATTTGATTTTATCGTCTCTCGGCTCATTTCCTTGAGGTTTATTCCGTTAACGAGGATATTGCCGTGGTCCGGATCATAGAGCCGGAGCAATAAAGACATCAGGGTTGATTTACCGCTTCCTGTACCGCCGACAATTGCAGTTACTGAACCCACTGTCGCAGTGAGATCGATACCGGCTAAAACGGGATTATCTTTCTGATAGTTGAAGTATACCGATTCAAATTGAATTGATTGGATACTGACTGGAAATATCTTAGGCTGGGATGGCTCGGTTACCTCGGGTTCTAAATCGAGAAGGTGAAAGGCTCGTTTAAGACCCACGGTAAGATCTTGAGCGACTGAAAAAATATGACTAAGCTCCCAAGCCTGAAGGGATGTCTGCTCTCCTTGCCGAGAGGCAGTTTGATAAGCTCCGATATTCCAAGTTGCATATCCAACCAGAGCGACGATACCTCCAAGGGAAGTCGCTTTCTCTGTGATCGCCCAGGTGGCCATGAAATACTCAGCAATTATCAAGGAGCCCATCCCGATAAGGATTGATAGAAGCAGTAAAACCGAATTGTAAAACCGCATTTCGAAAGCGGCGTCGAGAGCTTTTTGGGACTCTTTTTCAAATCGAGATATCATAATATCTTCTGCACCACTCGCTTTTATAACTCGCACTGCGGCCATATTTTCTTGGATTCGTGAGGTAAGGTCGCTGTTGTATTCACGAGACTGACGGGATTTTTGCCGGATCACGGGTAACAATTTCCGCATTACATAGCCCGACAGTATGATGGAAAAAAAGATTGGTAAAGCAAACCAGGCGGAAAAAAAGATCAGGGTAATACACCCTATGATAATTACTCCCATGACCCGTAGGGGCATCGTGACGAGCCACTGCAGCACGTTTGTTATGGTTGCACTGTCTTGATAGACTCGGTACATAGCATCGCCGGTGCGGGAAAAATTGTGATGCTTTAACGAAAGGTGCTCGGCTTTACTGAGCATCTCAACTCTCAGCTTCTGATTAACTCGTTGGAATATCCATACCTGGTAGTACGAGAGCGGTGATGATCCGACGAAAACGACGAACACAAAGGTTAGTGTGAAAATAACGACGTTAGCTCGGACTTGCTTTCTTTGGGCTTCCGAGAGCCGTTTAGATTCGTCATCACCCTTCAAATAGCTTTCATCAAGCATTAGTAGGTGTGCCTGCAGAGGCTGCAAAGGCTCACCAACTCCAATTTTGTTTTGTATTAGGTCATCAGCTACGAACCAGAAGCTAAAGAATAGGGCGCCGATTAGAAGAGTGCACCCGATGTAGGTAAGAATATGTTTGAGCTGCGGACGGTAGTAGGGCCAGCAGCGCGTGACAAGCCGGAAAACTGCCCGTACATCAAGAGCTTCTTTTGTATCGATGTTAGTCAATAGAATCCTTCCGTGCCGAAGCGAGTCCAGGGATCTTTTTTGCCAATCCCGTAGCCGCTTAGGAAGCAGGTTCTGAGCCAGTCTTTAAAATCAGGATACTCGTTGAGGGATTCAATTTTTTCGAGGGACTTAAGCCAAGGCGCCTGATCATAAAAGACTTGACACGGGCGATAAACGCCCTTTTCAAATATTCCGTAACAGGCATGATTCTTTCCGCATCTCGGTTGCCCAACACTTCCAGGATTGATGTAGGTTTTTCCCCCAATGGTCCTCTGAAACTGTATGTGGGTGTGACCAAACAAGATAAGAGGACAGTTGGAACCCTTATCCAACGATTCGAAGCTTTCATTTGGAGAGTCTGGCAATGGATCTGGCAATGAATTTGGAAGGTCTCCGTGATGCATAAAAATATCAAGATCACCAACTTTATATTGCCCTGAGGGTTGGTATGAGGAAATAAGCTCAATGGTCGAAGACTCAAGCTGGTCGATACACCAGTTCATAAATGCTTTCCATTCGGGTGGCCAGTTAGAAAGTCGTGATCGATCATTAAGTTCTCTGTCATGATTTCCCATTATTGAGATATCTGGGTCCAGTGCCAGCAACAGTTCTGCTGTTTCAGCAGGCTGAGGGCCAGTCGCGACAGAATCTCCAAGAAAAATTACATAGTCGAAATATTTTTCTTTCTTCATTACAGCACGCAACGCTTCTGCATTACCGTGGATATCGCTTATAACCAGTATTTTTTCAGACTTAATCATCCTTACTCCATATTGATGACAGTTCATGTAATTGAAAATTTTTTATAACTTGTTTGCCTCCAAAGGAGTGTAACACCAGAGGATGAATATACCCGTCTGGTAGGAAACAAAAAGAAGCTGAAATTCGACCATCATCGAGAAAAATTTCAATGGATGTCTTATCAACTATTAGACGAATCGAGATGGTTGGCTTGTCGGGTAGTTCAATAAATGGGAACCCCACATCCATCTTGTGGCTAAAACTCTGGCCGACTAAAAGTTGGTTTTTACTCCACAGAAATCCCAGATGGTGACCACGAACGACCACATCGAATGTCGTAGCCAATTGTTTGTTTACCGTAAAGGAAACATCTAAAAGTTTTGCTTGTGTATCTGCAGTAAAGGCATTTTTGGGGCTAATAAAGCACTCCTCCAGGGTGATTGTCCTTACTCGAAGAGAATCTAATTCTTTTATTGGCCAACGTTTAATAGTCACATCTTTACCTGAGCCCTCTAACGATAGGTCAACGGGAATAGACATCTGTTGGTTAAAGGACATCTCCGGATATCGGCCTCCGGCCATCCACGAAATTTGTACTCTCCGACCATCGGGTGCGTTGGTCCAAGTTTGGCTTGCATAGCCATTGCGACCGTGCTCGAAGTGACGCGGCTCTGTGTCTACTGAGAAGTTAAACCCGTCAAATGTACCCACTAAGTAGATGCCACTTGCCCCAGAAAAAATCCAGCGCTCTTTTCCGGCGTCGTCAGTCATTGGGAAGAAGTCAGGACATTCATTGTCTCCCTCGAGTATAATATTTTGTAGGTGTGTCCAGGTTTTTGCGTCGCTTGAGGAAAGGAGACAAAATTTCTCATCATTTAGGTAGAGCGCCATTATCCAGCAGGCCCGTGCTTCATGCCAAACTACCTTCGGATCTCTGTTTTCTGCCTCCATCCATTCAATTATTGGATTTTGATCATGCTTTTTCCAGCTTTTACCTCCATCCTGACTATATGCAAGACACTGTGTGAATTTGCGCGGAGGTTCTGCATGCATACCTGCGGCGGTATAGAACAACAATATAGCGCCGGCACCAAATCCGGCGCTATCTGTGTGGTCCACTACGGCGGAGCCAGAGAAAATACTTCCCATCTCGTCCGGCTCAAGAGCGTTATCAGATTGTTTCCAGTGAAGCAAATCTTTGCTGTAAGCGTGACCCCACCACATCTTCCCCCATGTGGGAGCCTCTATGTTATGTTGAAAGAAAAGGTGCCAAGTCCCCCTGTCATGCACGAGGCCATTGGGATCATTAAGCCAGTTCTCTCGGGGGGTAAAATGAAACTGGGGGCGATGTATTTCCGTGTAAAGACCCATGGGCGTTATGTCCGCTCTTATTAGTTAAGTCAGCCTGCGCTGATAATTGATCAACGTAAAGTGTCAAAATTTGTGTGTGTAAAGGCTATCACCCATTTTTGTTTTGGGTGGATTCGTTTCGTGCGGTCACTTTGACGCGTGCTCGTCTAAAATGATGCAGGCATAATTCAACCAATTATCTGGATAGGAAGGAAATGGATGGCAGATTTTAGTCTTTCAGGACAAGTGGTCATTGTGACTGGTGCGGCAGGTGGTATTGGGCAGACCATGACCCGTCAGTTCTCGGATGCGGGAGCGACCATTGTTTTGGCAAGTAGGAATCAGGGTGCTCTAAATTTGTTGGCAAATGAACTGGGTGGCGCTCCAAATCTGGTTGTTCCGACAGATATCACGGACCCTGTGGCTGTGGATAAACTGGTCGAGAGTACTGTCAACGCTTATGGACGTCTCGACGCAATTGTGAATAATGCCGGTGGCGGGGCGAGACCGTGCTTGCCAGAGGAAATTATTTATTCAGACTGGGTGAAGCTTATTGATGTAAACCTTACCGCTACATTCAATTGTTGTATGTCGGCCGGTCGGCAGATGATCAAACAGAAGTCGGGCAAGATCATCAACATCTCATCGACGGCAGGTACAAAAGGAAATCCAGGTATGCTGCACTATTCCGCCGCCAAGGCAGGAATTCTCAGTATTACTAATAACCTTGCATTTTCTTGGGCCAAGCATAATATTTGCGTAAATTCGGTCGTGCCCGGTATGGTTGCCACACCTGCGATGATTAATTACGGCATTATACCCCCTGCCGTGAACGAGGCTGGAGAGGAAATCCCGCGACTCACCCGTCCGCCTGGACCGGGGGACGTTGCAAGTATGTGCCAGTTTCTCCTTTCACCTGCTGCGGATTTGGTCACTGGAGAGGCGATCCCTGTAAGATCTTGGGAAAAAACTGATAGATTTTGGGATTAAGCAAAAAAA
>CENJ01019752.1_pt1 | contig 11073 bp, 10 predicted proteins | sample 356161 | NCBI WGS metagenome assembly CENJ01 (sample SAMEA2619531, study PRJEB7988) | marine metagenome | biome: marine biome (ENVO:00000447); feature: surface water layer (ENVO:00002042); material: "saline water (ENVO:00002010), including plankton (ENVO:xxxxxxxx)" | depth 5 m
TTTTCTAATAAAAAATTAATTCTATACTTCTATCCTAAAGATGATACACCAGGTTGTACTAAAGAAGCATGTAATTTAAGAGATAATTATTCAGAATTAATCAAGGATGATTTCGAAGTTGTGGGAGTAAGTGCTGATGATTCCAAAAAACACATCAAATTTATCAATAAATATGATCTTCCTTTTTCATTAATTGCTGATACGGAAAAAACGGTTATTGCAGCTTATGGTTGTTGGGGTTTGAAAAAGTTTATGGGTAGAGAGTATGAAGGTATTCATAGAAAAACATTTGTAATTCAAAACAATAAAATTCTAAAAATATTTGAAAAAGTGAAAACAAATGATCATTATCAACAAATTCAAGATGCTTTAAATTAGTACGTAAGTAATTTATGTAGTTAGTTTGGAAATTAGATGAAAATTAAAAAAATGGAAGAAATAAAAAAAGAAAAATTAAAAGCACTGCAAGCTACTCTTGATAGGTTAGATAAATCATACGGTAAAGGTTCTGTTATGAGGTTGGGGGATGAGCCTGTTGAAAAACTTGAAGTTATTAAAACTGGTTCTGTTACATTAAATAGAGCTTTAGGAGTTGGTGGATTTCCAAAGGGGAGAGTTGTAGAAATTTATGGACCAGAATCATCAGGAAAAACTACTTTGGCTATTCATGCTATTGCAGAAGCACAAAAAATGGGTGGAATTGCTGCAATTATTGATGCTGAACACGCTTTTGATCAGTTTTATGCAAAAAATTTAGGTGTTGATATTGATAACTTATTAATTTCTCAACCAGACAATGGTGAACAAGCTTTAGAAATTGCTGATAATCTCATAAGGTCTGGTGCTATTGATATTCTCGTCATTGACTCTGTTGCTGCTCTAACTCCAAAAGCTGAAATAGAAGGAGAAATGGGTGACCATCAAATGGGATTACAAGCTAGATTAATGTCCAAAGCTTTAAGAAAATTAACTGGAAGTATAAGTAAAGCCAATACTTGTTGCATATTCATTAATCAATTAAGAGAAAAAATTGGTGTTATGTTTGGTAACCCTGAAACTACTACTGGAGGTAATGCTTTAAAATTTTATTCATCAGTAAGAATCGATATTAGAAGATCCAGCGCTATTAAAAGTTCTGATAAAGTTATTGGAAATAGAACTAGAGTAAAAGTTGTTAAAAATAAAGTTGCTCCTCCATTTCAACAAGCTGAATTTGATATTATGTATGGTGAAGGAATCTCAAAAACTGGAGAAATTATTGATTTGGGTGTAGAACTTAATATTATTAATAAATCTGGATCTTGGTACTCTTATGGTGAGACAAAGTTAGGTCAAGGTAGAGATGCTGTAAAAGAAATACTAGTTGATAATATTGAGTTGTTGGAAGAATTAGAAAATAAGGTAACTGAACAGCTCAATAGCTAGATATACATATTATAATTTTGGGGCCCTAGGGCCCTTTTTTTATGAGAAATTTTATATTCATATTTCTATTTTTTGCTAGTTGTAATGCTAATTCTGATCAAATTCCTCAATCAGAATCTGATTATCCAATAAAAAACATTATTGAAATCGATAATCTTTATGACATAGACAAAGAGATTATAAAAAATCCAAAAAGTCCAAACGTTTATTTAAAACGAGCATTATATTATCAAGATAAAAGGAATTTTACTGCTGCTTTAAATGATATTAATAGAGCTTTGAGTATTACACCTGATGTATCCTTTCTTCAATACCACAAAGCTGCAATACTTTATGAGTTAGCAGTTTTTAATCAAGATATTAGCTTAATAGATGAGTCAAAAATTTATTTAGATAATTGTATCAAAGAAGATTTAGAAATTATCCCACCAAGATTATTAAGAGCAAAAATATTCTTGTTTGAAAAGAAAACTGAAGAAGCAATGAAACTATCAAATCAAGTTTTGAAAATTGATAAAAGAATTGCTGAGGCATATTTAATAAAAGGCATGATTTACCATTATTTAGGAAATTCTAAACTTGCTTCCTCATCATATCAAACTGCAATTGAAGTTGATCCTAATTATTTCGATGCTTATATTCATATGGGAATGTTATCTGAAAATTTAGATAATCATAATGCTGTTAATTATTATAATTCTGCAATTGAAATAGAACCTAATAATATTGAGGGTTATAGAAATAAAGGTCTATTTTATCATTTTAGATCAGAATATATTAATGCTAGAAAATCTTTCAAAAAAATTATTAATATCGATTCAAATTTTGAAGAAACTTATTTCAATATTGGAAACACTTATTTAGGTCAGTATGATCAAATAAATAATAATGATTTTTTAGATTCTGCTTTCTTTTATTTTAAAAAAGCCAATGATTTGAATCAATATTATGTACAAGCTATTCATAATATAGGGTTGTGTTATGAAATTAAAAAAGATTTTGAGATGGCTAAATCTTATTATAAAAAAGCCATTGAAATTGATAATAATTATAACCCTTCTCTTAATGCTTTAAATTCCTTATATTAGTTTATAAGCCCTATTAATTTATCAATATTTAAAAATCTTCCTCTTTTTACGTTGTTGAGAACAATTATAGTTTGATCATTTTTTAAAACTTTTATAAAGTAGGATCTATAGCCTTTCCACCAACCGGTATGGTAAACAATTTTACCATAATTAGTATGATCTTTTAATCGAAAACCATATCCGTAGTTTTTGTTCTTATTGTAGTCTTTATTCTTTTTACTAAACGCTAATTTTTTTAAAGTATCATTAATTAAAAGATTCTGTTGTAAAGCTCTGTCAAATTTTAATAAATCCATTGTTGTTGAATATATTCCTTTATCTCCAACAACTCCATTTAAATAAACATCCTCCCATGGTGTTTTATTTTCATATCCTTGAGTTGGTTTAATTAGTTCATTAAAATTTGTTCTATCATAAACAATGCTATTATTCATACCAATTGGGGAGAATATATTTTCTTTTAAATATTGCTTAAATTCAATACCCGATATTTTTTCTACAATGGAGGCAAGTAATAAATAGTTAGTGTTGCAGTAATAATATCTTCTATCTGGTGAATAATTAATTAATGGATTAATTTTTGAAATAATACTAATTACATCTTCATTATTGATAGTTTTACTTTTATCTGGCCAAATACTATCTGGAGAATCACAAAAATGAGTGTATTGACTTAATCCGGACCGGTGACATAAAAGTTGATGAACTGTTATTCCTTTATAGGGTAAATTTGGAAAAAACTTTTGAAGTGTATCTTCTAATTTAATTTGACCATTTCCAATTAATTGAAGTGTAGCTACAGACGTAAAGGGTTTAGAAACTGAAGCCAACTGAAATGAATGATCTTTAGTCAGTTCTTCTTTAGATTTTAAATTGGCATATCCATAACTCTTATGAGAAATAATTTGACCATTTTCAGCAAAGAGTATGTTACCATTAAACATGTTTCTTTTATATTTTCTATTGAAATAATCATGAATTTTATTTTGCCTTACATCGTTTTTTTTGAGTTCTATACTATTTCTAATAGTATTATTATGATCAACACTCTTTGTTTTTTTATAATTTATATCGTTGCTGCTCCCACAAGATCCTAGACATAGTATAGATATTACGATGATGATGAAATTATCTTTCATTTTTGAAAAAAGTTAAATATTGATTAATTATAAAAGAAAAAACTAAAGTCGCTGTAAATTTTCTACATGTTCCCCTAATCTTCTGTAGCACCTGAGTTTGTCTTTAAAAATAGATGATTTAAAAATAGATTTATTCAATAACATTCTAACACATTCTTGAATTCCTTCAATTATTGATGGGTGAGGGTGGACCATTTCAGCTAATTCTTGAATATTTTTATCCATTTTCATTAGAAGACCTACTCCCTGAATTGCGCTAGATGCATGTTCTCCAACAGCTCTCATTCCTAGAATTTTCATTTTATCGTCATCAGAAACAATAATTTTAAAAAATCCTTCAGTTTTTCTCATAGCTATAGCTCTAGCAATACATGAATAGTCTAATTTGACTACTTTAACAGGGATATTTTCCTCAATACATGTTTTTTCATTTATACCAACTGAAGCAACTTCAGGTTGTAGAAACATTATTGTGCATATGTTTTTGTAATTAATGGGATAATATTTTTTCGAAAAAATTCTTTCTACTGCATATCTTCCTTCTAATTCCCCTACATTAACAAGAGATATATGTCCACTTGCATCTCCTACAACATAAACATTAGGAATATTAGTTTGAGTATCTATATCTCCAATGTGAACTCCTCTTTTGCTTAAAGTTACTCCAGCATTTTCCATCTTTAGTCCTTCAATACATAATTTTCTTCCCACTGAAAGAAGGGCTTTTTCTACTCTAATAATTTCTTTGGTTCCGTCTTTATAAGAAAGTTCGTATTCTACTTCTCCATCTTTCATTTCAAGTCTTTCTAACTGCGCTTTTTTATGAATGATAACTCCTTTCTCCTTTAAATTTTTACTTATTAAATCAGAAATATCATGATCCTCAAATGGTAATATTCTATCAGATCTATCAATTAAATAAACTTTAGTTTTTCCAAAGTTGGAAAAAATAGTAGCGTATTCACAACCAATAACTCCTGCTCCAACAATTACCATTGATTTAGGAAACTCTTTCATGTGGTCAACTCCATCACTAGTCATAATTATTTTTTCATCTACATTTATATTGGGAAGTGTTCTGGGTTTGCTTCCTGTAGCTATAATTATATTTTCAGCATAAATTATTTTCTTTTTATTTTCAGATTTTTGAATTTGAACATGATGATTATCAACAAATGTTCCTAAACCTCTTTCATATTTAAAAATATCATTTAATGCTTCAGATTGTAATAATTTTAAATGACTAGAATATTGGAATTTTCTATCAAAAGTAGCATCCAAGAGATTTTTTTGTACATCTTCCCATGAAAGATCTAATCCTTTTCTTCCTTCAGACTCAATTCCTTCATTTATAGTTCTAAGTTTTTGGGAAAGTTCCCACATTGTTTTTGAAGATAGAGCCCCATTATAAAGTCCTGCTCCACCTACTTTATCTTTTTCAATAAGAACAGTTTTTTTTCCAAAATCAACAGCTCTCATTGCAGCTGCATAACCCGAAGGACCAGCACCAATTATACATAAATCATATTTGTCCATAAAAGAAAATATTTACAAACAATAAAGATAGAATCTCTTTTAAATATTTTATTAAAAATGTATGACTAGATTTTAACATTTATAGAAATTTGAGTAGTAAAGTAAATAGATTGATATCCTAACTGATAAATGGGTCTAAACTGAAAACTTAAGTTATCACTAATATCAAATAAAAATAAGTGTGCTTCTACATTTGCATCAATTATCTGAATGAGGTACACACCTAATAAAGAAATTATAGATAAATCTCTAAGTCTTCTGTATTGATCTTGAATTATTTTTAATTGATCGCTTGAGTACAAAGAGAAATTTAACGGTGGATTGCCATTTAATCTACTAATTCTTTCTTTTTTTACATTCTTAAATTCTTGATTATTATAGTTTATTTGAAAACAAGCAGCTCCAATACCACCATATATTATTGGCAGTTTCCACCACAATTTATTTCTTATTTCTATTGGACGTATACTGTTATTATGAACTTGTCCAGCACCAGGTAATATACTTGATAAAATTGTTGACTTTTTAGTGAAAGATTTTTCAGATAAAGTATCATTTAATTGACTTATTGAATTGTTACTAAAAAGAATTAAAAAAAATATTAAATACCTGATCATTGATCAAATTTATCTAGGATTTCATTTAAATGATCTTGATTCTTAAAATTGAATATAATTTGTCCTTTTCCGTTAATTTTTTTATTAATTTTCACTGTAGACTGATATGTAAAAGAGATATCATTTTGCATTCTAGTTTCATAATTACTTAATCTTTCAAATGCATTTCTTTTATAAGATATTTTTTTTCTAAGTAACTCTTCAGCAGATCTAACGGAAAGATTTTCAGATTTTATTTTTAAAAAAGCATCTATCATTTCAGAATTATTTTTTAGAGATAAAATAGCACGAGCATGCCCCATACTTATTTCACCATCTCTAACTGCTTTCTGAATTTCAGTGGGTAATTTTAAAAGCCTCAAAAAATTTGATATTGTAGATCTATTTTTACTCACTTTATTACTTAATTCTTCGTGAGTTAATTGACATTCATCAATAAGCCTCTGATAACTCAGACCTATTTCAATAGCATTTAAGTCTTTTCTTTGAATATTTTCAACAATTGCCATCTCTAGCATTTCTTTGTCATCTGCAATCCTTATATAACAAGGAATTTCAATTATTTGAGCAATTTTACCAGCTTGAAATCTTCGTTCCCCTGAAATAATTTGAAAATGGTCTCTACCCATTTTTCTAACTGTAATAGGTTGAATAATTCCATGTTCTTTAATGGAGTTGGATAATTCTAATAATGAGTTTTTTTCAAAATCTATTCTTGGTTGAAAGGGATTTGGAGAAATATTTTTAATATTAATTCTAGAGATTAACCCAGCTTGGTTATTATTTAAATTACTTGGTTTTGATGTAATATCTGTTTTAGCGCTTTCTAATAATGCACCTAAGCCTTTTCCAAGCACATTTTTATTAGAAGCCATTTACTTTAATATTTTTTTCTACGGAGCTATTGGAATTAGTAGATATATTTTTTGTAATCAATTCTTTAGCTAGATTTAAATAGTTGACAGCACCCTTACTACTCGCATCGTGCATTATAATAGTTTCTCCATAGCTGGGAGCTTCACCCAGTCTAGTATTTCTGTGAATTATGGTGTCGAAAACTAATTGTTGAAAATGAATTTTAACTTCTTCAATAACTTGGTTTGATAGTCTAAGCCTTGTATCATACATCGTAAGTAAAATACCTTCAATATCTAAAGATTTATTAAGTCTACTTTGAACAATTTTGATTGTATTTAAAAGCTTTCCTAAACCTTCAAGGGCAAAATATTCACATTGTACAGGGATAATGACGCTATCAGAAAGAGTTAAGGAATTTAAGGTTAAAAGTCCTAATGAAGGTGAACAATCGATTATGATATAATCATAGTCATTTCTGAGATTTGAAAATATTTTTTTAAAAACAAATTCTCTTTCATCTATGCTAATCATCTCTATTTCTGCACCAACTAAATCAATATGAGATGGTAATAAGTCTAAATGGGGGCTTTTAGTTTTTACAATTAATTCTTTAGGGTCAACTCCATTTATTATACAATCATAAATTCCTTGGTTGATTTTTCTAGATTCAAATCCAACACCAGAAGTACAATTTGCTTGGGGATCAGCATCAATAATTAAAGTTTTTTTATCTAAAACACCTAAACATGCTGATAGATTGATGGCAGTAGTTGTCTTACCAACTCCGCCTTTTTGGTTTGCGATTGAAATAATTTTACCCATTTATTTTAATTGTAATTATAAACTATTCTAAATTTATAACTATATATTATTTTCTGTTGAAAGTATAAATTCATTTTTAAACATAAATGTGTTTAAATTAAAAATTAGTAAAAGTTTGTCAACATATGAAAAATAAATAGCTTAAACTATTCGTAACAATCTGATAACCTGACAAATATGGAAATATAAATAAAGTACAGTTGTTGAAAAGAAAATGATGGAATAAGAATATGGATTAGTCTAAATTTTTGAATGACTTACTTTCTAAAGAATCTCCTTTTTGTTGAGGGTTATTTTCGTTGAGAGAAACCACTTTATCAACCACCTCAATAAGCCCATCTTTAAATTTATCAAAATCCTCTTTGTAAAGAAATATTTTATGTTTTTCAAAGTGAAAATTCCCTTCTTGATCAAATTTCTTTTTGCTTTCTGTTATTGTTAAATAATGGTCTCCAGATCTAGTAGCTTTAACATCAAAAAAATAAGTTCGTTTTCCTGCTCTTACAGATTTTGAATAAATTTCATTTCTGTAGTTATCTTGATCTTTGTTGTTTTCCATTACCATCAATATTTGTTTATTAATGCAATATAAATAACCTTTTTATTTTTTTCAAAAAATAAAGACTTATTAATTCTCTTCAAGTTGTTGTTTTTTAAAAATTTCATAATAAAACCCTTTGTTTTTTATCAGATTTTCATGATTTCCTTCCTCACAAATTCCTCCATCTTCAAGAACTATTATATGGTCGCATTCGCTTATGTTACTGATTTTATGGCTAATTTGAATGGAGATTTTATTGTTGTCTTTTTTATTTAGAGATTTTTGAATTTTTTTGGAAGTTTCAGAGTCCACAGCAGATAAGCAGTCGTCAAAAATTAATAATTGAGGATTTCTTATGAGTGCTCTGGCAATTGAAATTCTTTGTTTTTGGCCTCCAGAAAGAGTAACTCCTCTTTCGCCAATTTTTGTTTGGTAGTTTTCTTTAAATCTTTCAATTTCTGATTTTAATCCTGCTTTTTCTGCAGCAATTTTAATGTCTTCAAAATTAAATTCTTCTTCATTTAATCCAAAAGCTATATTACTTTGAATTGAATCAGAAAATAAAAATACATCTTGAGGTACATATCCAATTTCTTCTCTGTATTTTTTCAAATCTATTTCATCAATTGAAATCCCATTAATTAATATTTCACCATTAGATATTTTGTATAACCTACATAATATTTGTGCAAACGAAGATTTTCCAGACCCTGTTTTTCCAAAAATTCCAAGAGTTTCCCCAGTTTTTATTTTAAAACTTATATCTTTTAGTACATATTCTTGACTATTGGGGTATTTAAATCCAACATTTTTAAATTCTAGTTCCAAAATTTCACTGATTACTTTATTACCATTGTCAATTACTTTTTCTTCTATGTTTATAAATTCATTTATTCTCTTCTGGGAAGCTGCTGCTCGTTGAATCAAAGAACTGACCCAGCCTACTGATGCAAAAGGCCAAGTAAGCATATTTATGTAAAATATAAACTGCACTATATCTCCGTAATCAAGTTCCTTATTAATGGTTTTTATACCTCCTAAGTAAATGGTTGTAATCATACTTAACCCAATTAGAAATATTATTGATGGAAGAAAAAGTGAGTTTACAAGAGCAAGATTTAATGAAGCTTGCTTGTAATCTTCAGTCTCTTTTTCATAAATACTTGAAAAATGCATTCTTTTATTATAGGCCTTTAGAACCCTTATACCAGAAAAAGCTTCTTGAACAAAGGAGGTGATTTTTGATTGTTTTTGTTGAGTTATTTCACTTTTTTTATTGATCACACTACTTACTCTATAAATTATAAAAGATAGTATTGGCAGAGGAAATAATACATAGAGAGTTAGTTCTGCATTTTTATATATCATAAAAGAGATAACCATAATAAATAAAACTGTAACATTTATAGAATACATAATCGCTGGACCCAAATACATTCTAACTTTAGTAACATCTTCACTAATTCGATTCATAAGATCTCCCGTTTTATTATTTTTATAAAATGAAATTGATAGTTGTTGATATTTTGAAAATATTTCATTTTTTAAATCATATTCTATATTTCTAGACATAACAATAATGGTTTGCCTAGTGAAAAATAAAAATATGCCTTTAAAAATGGAGAATGTCATGTACATTAATACCAGTTTTATTCCCAGCTCCCAAAGTACATTGTTATTGTTCGGAGAATTTTTTGAATGATTTATTAATTTATCTACTGCATCATCAATTATTTTAGGCATGTAAACTCCAAAATAGTTAGATGCGATTATAAATAGCAATCCTAAGATTAAATGCCATTTATATTTTAATAAGTACTTATTTAAATAAAATAGTGATTTCAATTCGTCTCAAATATATAGACTAAAATCAAGGATTTTTTTTTTTTTAATTTTTATATCATCAAAATATTATTTTTGTCAAATATTTCTCATAATAAATAGATGAATACAAATCAATCCGAACAAATTAATGGTAATGCTATTGATTTTTTTAATATGAATCATGAGAAAATTCTCTTTTGTCAAGATCAAAAATCCGGATTAAAAGCAATTATTGCAGTACATAATACTGTTTGTGGACCAGCTTTAGGTGGCACAAGAATGTGGAGCTACAAATCAAATCAAGATGCTTTAGTAGATGTCATGAGGCTTTCTAGAGGAATGACTTATAAAAACGCTATTTCTGGATTAAATTTAGGAGGTGGTAAAGCTGTTATAATCGGAGATTCAAATTCTCAAAAGTCTCCAGAACTTTTTATGAAATTTGGAGAGTTTGTAGATTCACTTTCAGGCTCCTACATAACTGCAGAAGATGTTGGAATCAATCCAGATGATATGCTTCAAGTTTCAAAATCAACACAATATGTTACAGGCTTACCTGGAAAAAAAGGGGATCCCTCTCCCATAACTGCCTATGGTGTTTATATGGGGATGAAAGCAGCATTAAAATTTAAATTTGGAACAGAAAGTTTATATGGCAAGAAAGTAGTAGTTCAGGGGATTGGACATGTAGGATTATATTTAGTGGATTATTTACATAAGGAGGGCGCTGAAATTATTATTTCTGATATAAATTTGAGAGCTGTAGAAAATGTAGTAAAGAAGTACAATTGTTTGTTTGTAAATCCTGACGATATATACACTGCCGAAATGGATATTTATGCACCATGTGCTCTTGGAGCCACTTTAAATAATGAAACTATTGATGTTTTAAAATGTTCTATAATAGCTGGTGCTGCAAATAATCAGCTGCTTGATGAAAAACTACATGGTCAACAATTATTTGACAAAGGAATAATATATGCACCTGACTATTTGATTAACGCTGGAGGAGTTATGAACTGTTATGCAGAAATACATGGAATTAGTGATAGTAAAGTGATGCAAATGGCTGGAGACATATATCAAACTACGTTAGACATATTAAATAAGTCCAAAGACGAAAATATTTCTACTTCTCTGGCTGCTAATCGAATTGCAGAAAAAAGAATCCAAGAAGAATCTTTAAAGTCAAAATAGTGTTAAATAGAAGACATATTAGAATC
>CENJ01084813.1_pt1 | contig 11069 bp, 8 predicted proteins | sample 356161 | NCBI WGS metagenome assembly CENJ01 (sample SAMEA2619531, study PRJEB7988) | marine metagenome | biome: marine biome (ENVO:00000447); feature: surface water layer (ENVO:00002042); material: "saline water (ENVO:00002010), including plankton (ENVO:xxxxxxxx)" | depth 5 m
CAAAATTAAATCAAACTTATGACCCATCCTCATTATTAAATCTTAAACAAGGAACATATCCGCTTAAATCTGATTTAGTTAAAGAATTAAATATATACAGGATAACTTTAAAAAAAAATAGAATTAAGGTCTTAGAACTTGATAAAATTTTAAATTGTAATCAAATCTATGCAAGAGATATTGGTTTTGTTATACAAGGATTTTTTTTTATATCCAACATAATCCCTCAAAGAGGAAGAGAAATTAATGGTCTTAATTCTATACTTTCAGAAATTGATAATTCAAAAATAATTAAACTTCCGGAAGAGGTTCATATTGAAGGAGGTGATGTTATTTTAGATAACGATAATATATTTTTAGGATATTATAATAAACCTGATTATAAAAAACAGAAAACAGCGCGAACCAATATAAATGGTGTAAAATATTTAGAAAATTTTTTCGGAAAAGAGAAAATAAAATCATTCGAGCTTAATAAATCAATGGTTAATCCGAAAAAAAATGCGCTTCATTTAGATTGTTGTTTTCAACCAGTAGGAAAAAAATTAGCAGTCATTTGCAAGGATGGTTTTAAAAAATTAAATGATTACGAATGGTTAATTGATTATTATGGAATTGAAAATATATTAAATTTAAGTAGCAGTGAAATGAGTTTAATGATGTGTAATTTTTTTTCAATATCACCTGAAAAAGTAATTACTGACGTTAGGTTCAAAAAACTAAATTACTGGTTAAACTCAAAGAATATTAAAACTATTGAAATCAATTTAAGTCAAACCTCAAAACAAGGAGGGTTATTTAGATGCACTACTCTACCACTCTTTAGAAAAAATGATATTAACTAATAAAATTATGATGGTTAGACCTAACACTTTTAGGTCAAACGAAGAAACATTAAAAAATAATTTCTTTCAAAAAAAATTTTCAAAATCAGAACAAAAAAACCTGAAAATTAAAGTATTGAAAGAGTTTGACGATCTAGTATATAATTTAGAAAAAAATAATATAAATGTTTCTATTAATCAAGGAAGCTTGATTCATGAAAATCCGGATGAAATTTTTTCCAATAATTGGATAATATTTGATGAGAATAAAATTGGTATTTTTTCAATGTTTGCGAAAAACAGAAGAACTGAAATAAATAATGATTATGTTAAATCACTATCAAAAAACAACTACAAGTTTTTTGATTATTCTAAATATGCCTTAAAAAATATATTTTTGGAAGGAACTGGAAGTATGGTTCTGGACAGAGAAAACAAAAAGGCATATTGCTGTATTTCTCAAAGATCAAACAAATCACTTTTTTTACAATTTTGCAAAGATTTTGAGTACGAGCCGATATTATTTAATGCGTATCAAAATGTAAATGGAGAAAAAAAACCCATCTATCATACAAATGTGATGATGTCAATCGGTCCAAAAATTTGTGTAATCTGTTTAGATTCTATTGATAATAATTTTGAAAAAAATATTGTCATAAATAACCTTGCTACTAACAATAAAATATTAAGCATTAGCAATAAACAAATGGAATCATTTGCAGCTAATATTATTTTTTTAAAATCAAATACTAATGTTCAAATAGTAATAAGCGAAACCGCTATCAATTCCTTAACCAATTTTCAAATAAACGAACTTGAAAATATTGGAAATATTATTAAATGTGAAATACCTACGATTGAAAAATTTGGAGGAGGTGGTGTGAGATGCATGATTACTGAGGTGTTTTAAGAAAAAATTAAAATTAGGTTTTTGTAAAATATTAAAATACATTTACTATTATCAACTAGCTTCTCATGCCTGAAAATCACGTAATAGAATTTTTGTCTAGTGAATGGATAAGAAATACATCATTTACTGTTTTAATAATTCTTCTATACTTACTAATTGGTAAATTTTTAAAAACAAATGACAAATTAAAATTCGCAAAAATTATTTCTATAATTTTAATTATTACCACATTAACAGGACATTCAAGAAACATAATTAACGGCTACTGGAACATTAGCGAGAATCTTCCACTTCAATTATGCGGAATTTCAAATTTAATCGGATGTTTCATATTATTTATTCCAAAAAATAAAACATTGTTCGAGTTTTTTTATTACGCAGGCATAATTGGAGCAATTCAAGCTTTTTTGACACCTCAGATCAATAATTTTGATGGGACAAACTATGAATATGTTGAATATTATATTTCCCATGGAGGAATTTTACTTCTACCGATTTATATGATAAATAATTTAGGTTATGAACTTCGTAAATTTTCATGGCTAAAAGTTTTAATTTATTTAAACATATTATTGATTTTTATTATGCCACTTAATTTTAAAATAAATTCAAATTATATGTATTTAGCATATCCTCCCAATGTTGATAATCCATTAATAATTGGAGAATGGCCATATTATATTATGTACTGGGAGATTATAATTGTCATTTTTACATACACACTTTACGTGATAAGCACCAGAAAAAAAACTTAATGAAATCGCCTATAGAAGTGTTTTCAGATTGGGTAGATCTAGGAAAAGATGTTGGGATGGAAAAAAACCATTTTGAGCCAGTTTTAGAAATGATTAATCTCTTTAAAAGTAAAAATGAGTTTACAAGTATAGATGCTGGATGTGGGAATGGTTGGCTCGTACGATATTTATCTAATTATAAAAAATGTAAAAGTATTATTGGTGTTGATGGTTCGTTAAAAATGATTGAAAAAGCAAGATCTTTAGATAAAAATAATAAGTATTTCTGCTATGAGCTATCAAACTGGAATCCCAAATTGAAAGTTGATGTAGTTTTTTCGATGGAGGTTTTTTACTATTTTAAAAAACCAGAAAAATTAATTAAACAAATTCATGATAAGTGGATAAAAAAAAATGGAAAATTAATCATGGGCATTGATCATTATTTAGAAAATGAAGAATGTCATGGATGGAAAAATAAAATTAATATAAGCACCATGAAATTAATTAGTAAAAATGAATGGATTAAATATTTTGAAGAATCTGGATTTTCAAAAGTAACAGATTACCAATTTTGTGCAAAAGATAATTGGAAAGGAACTTTAGTTATTGAAGGTACTAGAGTTTAGGTAAATGGAATCCATTTTAATTGTTCCCCCATAGATATTGAATACATTCTTATAACCATTTTCGATTAAAAATTGTGATGCAATACCACTTCTTCTTCCTGATCTACAGTATAAATAAATTTCTTTATTTTTTGATATTTTTAGTAAATTAGTCTCGAAATTTTCATTATAAAAATCAATATTAATTGCTTCAATAGCTTGTCCGGTTTTAAATTCTTCAGGTGTTCTCACATCAATTAAAATCTTACTTGATTTCTTTTTATAGTAGCTTGAAAATGTAGCTTCTTTGTGTACGTTCATTTTAGAACAAGAAAAAAAAATAAAAAAGGTAAGAAAGCAAGAAAATATTCTTAACATGGAATTAAACAATTTTGAATTCCAGCATAACCTCTATTAATATCAATTATATCATTAAATCCATTCCTTTTAAGTATTGAGGCTGCAATCATACTTCTATATCCACCTGCACAATGAACATAAATTTTTTTGTTTCTATCAATTTTTTCAAAATTTGATTGAAGACTTGATAAAGAAATTTTAATTGAATGTTCTAAAGCTGAATTTGATATTTCAGATTGCTTTCTTACATCAAGAATGTAAACATCATTCATAATTTCGATGAAGGATTCAGGATCAATATTTTTAATATACTCACATTTATTATTAGTATCTAACCATGTTTTAAAACCACCTTCTAAATAACCTAAACAATTATCAAAACCAACACGTGAAAGTCTCGTTATTGCTTCTATTTCTTTACCCGGATCAACAATAAGTAAAATTTTAGTTTTAGTATCTTTTAAAATTTCACCAACCCATGGCGCAAAATTTCCATTTAAACCAATAAAATATGAGTTAGGTATATGTCCAATACTAAAATCGTAGGGTGATCTAGTATCCAAAATAATTGTATTTTTTATGTTATTTAACTTAATAAATTCCTTAACATCTAAACCTCTGTGAGATTTTTGTATTATATATTCTAAATCATTATAACCATTTTTGTTCAAACGAACATTTTGAGGGAAATATTCAGGAGCATCCAACATATCTTCAGTAAGAATATCTATAAATTCTGATCTTGAGCAGCTTCCATTTAGGGCATAATTAACTTTTTTTTGATTACCTAGAGTGTCAAAAGTTTCTTTCATCATATTTTTTCCACAAGCAGAGCCAGCACCATGAGCTGGATAAACAATTACATCATCAGATAGATTAGAAATTTTGTTTTGTATTGAGTCAAATAGCATTCCAGCTTGAATTTCAGGGTTCATATTGGAGTTTTCTTGAGCTAAATCAGGTCTACCAACATCACCAAGAAATAGTGTGTCACCAGTAAAAATAGAATGATTTTTTCTATTAGCATCCATTAGCAAATAAGTAGTACTTTCAATAGTATGACCAGGAGTATGTAGTACTTTTATAGTTAAATCTCCCAACTTAAATTCTTGTGAGTCATATGCTTGAATTGACTTAAAATCTGTATCAGCCATGGGACCAAATACAATTGGAGCCTTAGTGAGTTTAGATAATGAAATATGACCGCTTACAAAATCAGCATGAAAGTGTGTTTCAAATATATACTTGATCTTGGAATTAGTTTCTTTAGCTTTTTCTAAATATAAGCTACTTTCTCTCAAAGGATCAATAACTGCAGCTTCCCCATTACTCTCGATAAAGTAAGAAGCTTGAAATAAACAACCTGTATAAATCTGTTCAATTTTCATATATCAAAAATAAAAATATTATAATTGATAACAATTTTTTAACTTAAAAGAGTGAATTATGGAATAATTACAGAAAGCGTTGTAGCAGTCAGAAAGATTGATAACAGCAAGTCTGAAATGGTTAATCAACTTCTTTTTGGAGAGACTTTTAAAATACTAGAAAATAAAGAAAAGTGGTCATATATTTCATCATCACTTGATAGATACTGTGGTTGGATTGAAAAAATTAATATTAATGAAATTTCGAATGAAGATTTTAAATTAATAAATAGAAAAAAATACTTTTTAGATCAAGAGCTGGAAATTGTTAATCCAATTAACAATTCTCGACAATTATTACCAATTGGATCCCAAATAAGTTCATCATTTTTTCTCAAGATATCTACTTCATTAGAAAATAATACATCCAAGTTAAATCCAATGATATTTATAAACTCACCTTACCTATGGGGAGGTAAGACAGTTTACGGGATTGACTGTTCTGGCTTTGTACAAATAGTCTTTAGAAGCTTTGGTATTTTACTACCGCGTGATGCAAAAGATCAGATTAATCATGGAAAAACAGTTGAATACGACTCAATTAAAATAAATGATTTATGTTTTTTTGGTGAAAACACTAAGAAAATTACCCATGTCGGAATTTATATTGGAAATAATGAAATAATTCATGCATTCGAAAAAGTAAGAGTTGATAAATTAAATAATAAAGGTATAATTAACGCTATAACTCTAAAGAAAACTCATACTTTACAGGCCATCAAACGTAATTTTTAATTTTCTATTTCAGAAATTTTTGCTGAAACAGCTCTAAAACCATCATTATCTCCAATAACTCCATAAATATTTTTTAATGTATTTAAAGCACTAAGGTTTTCTGGCGAAATTCCTATTAAATCTTCCAAAAATGGAATACATTTCTTATACAAATCTTCTCTTTTGACTTTTAATTCATCATATCTTAAATTATCACTTCTTGATGTTCCTAAGTTGTTCATTTCATCTATTATAGATTTTTCACCTTTAAGAATTTCGGAAACTAAATTTAAATAAGCATCTACGTAGTCAGGCTTAAGTGAAATAGCTTTCTGATAATAAGTTATAGCGTCATCTATTTCTCCCTGTTCACTCGAGATAACTCCAAGATTGTAATATAAAATACCATTTTCCGGCTCTTTAGTAATTGCAAGCTCCATTAATGATTTAAATTTGAGTCGATAATTTCTTCTTTGAATTGAGTCATTTGATGAATTACTTAATCTTATATACAAGTCTGCTTCGTTTAAGATAAGACCTGTGTCTTCAGGTTGAATGTTTCGAGCCTCATTAATAGCTTTTATAGCAATGTCGTTTTTTCCCTGTTGTACAAAAATTAGTGCTATGTTCTTTACAATCTCTGGATATCTTGATGGGGTTTGACCAACTCTTGGGTTTATATAATCTTTTGATTTTTGTAATACTTTATATTGGCTTTCATCAACTTTTTCTTCAACACCAGTGCTTTTATTTGTAACATAAAATTCATCAACAATACCAGTATAATTTAATTCTTTGAGTTCAAGATAATGTTTAAGAGCTACATCATAATTTTTTGAATTGACTGCACTTCCAGCGGCAAAATATAAATAGTCTATATTGTTATCTTTATCTAGATTGTAAGCCATAAATAGCTTATTAGATGCATCTTCGAATTTTTCATTTTGGTTATCTTCAACTGCTGAATTGACTAAAGATGTCTCAATATTGGATTTTAATATTCCAATCTCAATCTTGATGGTGTTTGAATAGTTAGAACTTTCAATAGATTCAAGAGAGTTGTAAGAAAAAATAGCATCTTTAAAATTTTTGAGTTCAGTAGAAACTTTGGCTTTCTTATAATAAAAATCTGCTTTGTATTTATCCTCAGAAGAAAGAACAAGTGATTCTATTTCAGACAACTCACTAAGTGCTTCTTCAAAGAATGATTGAGATATTAATTTATCTACTTGTCTTAGTTCTTTTTTTTGAGAGTATAAATTAGATACGAATAAGGTGATTATTAATAAAGCTATCTTTTTCATTTCTCAAAAATACATTAATTTATTTATTCTTCTTCTACTACTTTAATGCTATCAATGTCTTGAACATCATCTTCATCTAAAACAACTTTAGCAACAGCCGCTATTGAATCAGAGTCTTTTATGTTAATTAATTTAACACCCTGAGTAGCTCTACCCATGACTCTAAGATCTGAAACTTCCATTCTTATTGCTATTCCAGATTTATTAATAATCATTAAGTCATCACCATCTGAAACATTCTTAACTGAGACTAAGCTTCCAGTTTTATCTGTTATTGAAATTGTTTTTACACCTTTACCTCCCCTGTTAGTTATTCTATAATCTTCAAGACTAGATCGTTTACCATATCCATTTTCAGAAACAACCAATATATCACTATCCATATCATTTACAGAAATCATTCCTATCACTTCATCAGAATTATCTTTTAATTTAATTCCTCTGACTCCTGATGCATTTCTACCCATTGGTCTTGTTTTACCCTCTTCAAACCTTATGCATTTTCCTGATTTTACAGCGATTAAAACCTGTGAGTTACCAGTAGTTAATTTTGCCTCAAGCAATTCATCATTATCCTTAATTGTTATTGCATTTATCCCATTTGATCTGGGTCTAGAATATTGTTCAAGAGAAGTTTTTTTAACTTGACCTTTTTTAGTACACATTATAACATAATGGCTATTAATGTAAGCCTCTTCTTTAAGATCCTGAGTGCAAATAAACGCCTTTACCTTATCATCAGGCTCAATATTAATTAGGTTTTGTATTGCTCTTCCTTTTGACAACTTACTTCCCTCAGGTATTTCAAAAACCCTCATCCAAAAACATTTACCTTTTTGAGTAAAAAATAGCATGTACTGATGATTAGTTCCAACAAATAAATATTCTAAAAAATCTTCATTTCTAGTAGTTGAACCTTTTTGACCAACCCCACCTCTATTTTGTGTTTTGTATTCTGCAAGTGATGTTCTTTTAATATAACCAGCATGAGAGATAGTAATCACAACTTTTTCATCAGGAATCATATCTTCAATACTGAGTTCACCACCTGAAAATTCAATAATTGACTTTCTATCATCACCATGTTTTTCTTTAATTTCAGAAAGCTCATCTTTAATGATTGACATTCTTCTATCTTTACTGTCAAGAATATCCTTTAGATCTTTAATTAATTTTAATAAATCGGCATGTTCATTTCTTAATTTATCTTGTTCAAGACCTGTCAGTTGCCTAAGCCTCATCTCAACTATTGCTTTTGACTGTAATTCTGAAAGTGAAAATTCTTTAATTAAGTTTTCTCTAGCATTATCTGCGTTAGATGAAGATTTTATTATTTCAATTACTTTATCAATATTATCAGATGCTATAATTAAACCATCTAGAATATGAGCTCTTTCTTCAGCTTTTTTTAAATCATATTTAGTTCTTCTAACAACAACATCATGCCTATGATCTACAAAATACTTTATCATCTCTTTAAGATTTAAAAGCATTGGTCTTCCATTAACCAAGGCAATGTTATTAACACTGAAAGAGGATTGTAATTGAGTATACTTGTATAGAGTGTTTAAAACTATGTTTGGAATTGCATCTTTTTTAAGAACATATACAATTCGCATACCTTTTCTATCAGATTCATCTCTAATATTTGCAATTCCTTCAATTTTTTTGTCATTAACTAATTGAGCAGTTTTTTGTATCATATCAGCCTTGTTGACTTGATATGGAATTTCAGTGACAATTATACATTCTCTACCGTTAACTTCTTCAAAAACCGCTTTTCCTCTCATTACAACTCTACCTCTACCTGTGTTAAAGGCATCTCTTACGCCCTCATATCCATAAATTACGCCGCCAGTAGGGAAATCGGGAGCTTTAATGTAATTAATCAATTCATCAATGTCAATATTGTTGTTATCAATGTAAGCTATAGTTCCTTCAATAACTTCAGATAGGTTGTGTGGTGGCATATTAGTTGCCATACCAACCGCAATCCCTGAGGCACCATTAACTAATAAATTAGGTATCTTGGTTGGTAAAACAGTTGGTTCATTTAACGAATCATCGTAGTTAAGTTGAAAATCAACCGTATCCTTATCAAGATCTTCAACCATTTCTTCAGAAATTTTCTTTAGTCTAGCTTCAGTGTATCGCATAGCTGCAGGACTGTCACCATCAATAGAACCAAAGTTTCCTTGACCATCAACAAGCATATATCTTAAACTCCACTCTTGCGCCATTCTAACCATAGTATCATAAACTGAACTATCGCCATGAGGATGATATTTACCAAGTACCTCACCTACAATAAATGCAGATTTTTTATATTTACTGTTTGATCTTAAGCCCAATTCACTCATTCCAAACAAAACCCTTCTATGGACAGGCTTTAAACCATCTCTGACATCAGGTAATGCTCGAGAAACAATAACTGACATCGAATAATCAATATAAGCAGATTTCATTGCTTCTTCAATATTTATAGGGATCAATTTTTCGCCTTCAGACATAATTTTAGTATATAATTCAAATATAATTATAAGCTCAAAATTTCAACAAACTAACAGAGATGAATTTGATAAACTTATTAACATTATTTTAAAGATTTAAACATTATTTAATTTTAGTATATAGATTAATATTTTTTATTTATAATTTTATGGTATGGATGATAATTTTTCTTCAAGAGTTAAAGATGTAATCACTTACAGTAAAGAAGAAGCAATTCGTTTGGGACATGATTTTATTGGAACTGAACATTTATTACTTGGAATTCTTCGAGATGGTGGTGGAAAGGCAATAAAAATATTAACCTCTTTAGAAATAGATCTTGATTTTTTAAGAAAAAAAATTGAGATTTTGAGCCCTCCTAATCCAATAATGAATTTTGAGGAAAATCTAAGAAAAAACCTTCATTTAACAAGGCAAGCTGAAAGAGCATTAAAAACAACTTTTTTAGAAGCAAAATTGTTTCAAGGAAGTTCAATTAACACTGCACATTTACTTTTATGTATATTGAGAAATGAGAATGATCCAACAACCAAACTCTTGGAAAAATTAAATCTCAATTACGAGATTGTTAAGGACCAGTTTAAAGAACTTATCTCTGAAAGCAATGAGGGATTTGAAGAAGTTTCTTCATCAAGTACTTATGAAGAAGAAAACGATGACAATAATGATGATTCAATTGAACAAAACCCTTTTACTGTAAAATCTGGTTCTTCAAAATCTAAAAAATCTAAAACACCTGTTTTAGACAATTTTGGAAGAGACTTAACTGCTTTCGCAAATGAAGGAAAACTTGATCCTATTATCGGTAGAAATAAAGAAATAGAAAGAGTTTCACAAATATTAAGCAGAAGAAAGAAAAACAACCCTCTACTAATTGGTGAACCTGGTGTTGGAAAATCAGCAATTGCAGAAGGTTTAGCTCTTAGAATAATTGAGAGAAAAGTTTCTAGACTGCTTTATAATAAAAGAGTTATTTCACTTGATTTAGCTAGTGTAGTCGCGGGTACGAAATATAGAGGACAATTTGAAGAAAGAATGAAAGCAGTAATGAATGAGCTTGAGAAAAATAGAGATATTATTCTTTTTATAGATGAGATACACACAATTGTTGGTGCAGGTGGAGCTATGGGAAGTTTAGACGCATCAAACATGTTTAAACCTGCACTTGCAAGAGGTGAAATACAGTGTATTGGAGCAACAACTGTTGATGAATATAGAAAGTATATTGAAAAAGATGGTGCTTTAGAAAGAAGATTTCAAAAAATTATGGTTGAACCAACCTCAATAAGTGAAACTATTGAAATATTAAAAAATATTAAGGATAAATACGAAGATCATCATAACGTAAAATATACTGATAGTGCAATAGAAGCATGTGTAAAATTAACTGACAGATATATTAATGACAGAAATCTTCCTGATAAGGCTATTGACGCTATGGATGAAGCAGGATCTAGAATTCATATAACTAACATGGATGTTCCCAAAGAGATCATTGAACTTGAAGAAAAATTAGAGAATGTTAGAGAAAAGAAAAATTCTGTTGTAAAAAATCAAAAATACGAAGAAGCTGCTAAGCTTAGAGATGATGAAAAAAAATTAGAAAAAAAATTAATTGATCAACAATTAGAATGGGAGAATGATTTAAAGAAAAAAAGGGAAATAGTTAGTGAAGAT
>CENJ01163670.1_pt1 | contig 11066 bp, 12 predicted proteins | sample 356161 | NCBI WGS metagenome assembly CENJ01 (sample SAMEA2619531, study PRJEB7988) | marine metagenome | biome: marine biome (ENVO:00000447); feature: surface water layer (ENVO:00002042); material: "saline water (ENVO:00002010), including plankton (ENVO:xxxxxxxx)" | depth 5 m
AGGGCGCTATCGCAATGGATGCAGGCGTGGCGCAGCGCTTCAACAACCGAGAGGTAGGCGTCGTTGAGTTGCACGTATTTGCCCACAAGGGCCACCTTCACGGCGGGACCGGGATTGCGCAGCTTCTGCACCAACGCTTCCCAGGAGGCCATGTCGCTCTCATGGTCCTGCAGGCTCAAGACATCGAGCACCTGACGGCAGAGCCCGCCTTTCTCAAGGGCAATCGGCACGGCATAGATGCTGTCGGCGTCGAGGGAGGGCACCACCGCTTTGGTGGGCACGCCGCAGAAGCCGCCGATCTTGGCCTTGAGTTCGTCATCGATCGGCCGATCGCTGCGGCACACGAGGATGTCGGGCTGGATGCCGATCGAGCGCAGCTCCTTGACGGAGTGCTGGGTGGGCTTGGTTTTCAGTTCACCGGAGGTGCCGATGTAGGGCAGCAGGGTGACGTGCACATAGGCCAGGTCGTTGCGGCCCACATCGCCGCGGAATTCACGGATGGCCTCTAGGTAGGGCAGCGATTCGATGTCACCGACGGTGCCGCCGATCTCGGTGATCACCACATCGGCATTGCTGTTGGCGGCCACCCGGTGGATGCGCTCGCGAATCTCGCCCGTGATGTGGGGGATCACCTGCACGGTGCCGCCGTTGTAATCACCGCGGCGTTCTTTGTTGATCACCGATTGATAGACCGAGCCGGTGGTCACGCTGTTCAGGCGGGACATGGCGGTGTCGGTGAAGCGCTCGTAGTGGCCCAGGTCCAGATCGGTCTCGGCGCCGTCTTCGGTGACGAACACTTCACCGTGTTGGAACGGGCTCATCGTGCCCGGATCCACATTCAAATAGGGATCCAGCTTCAGGATCGAAACCCGGTAGCCGCGGCTTTTCAGCAGCCGGCCCAAGCTGGCGGCCACGATTCCCTTGCCGATGCTGGAGACAACTCCGCCGGTGACAAAGACGAACTTGGCCATGGGCTGATCGGCAACATGCCAATTTACCGCTGCAGTCCACCAGCTTTGTCGCCGTGCGCACCCTCTTGATCAGTGGCGCTAGCCGCGGGATTGGCCGGGCCATTGCTGAGCGCCTGCTGGCCGATGGCCACCGGCTCAGCTTGGGGCTCAGAGATCCGCAAGCCTTGGCTGGCACCGCCTTGGATCCAGCCGTTGCTGGCGCTGATCGGGTGCTGCTGCATCCCTATGACGCCGAGGACCCGGCGGCGGCGGACGCTTGGGTGCAGGCCAGCACCGCTCACTTCGGTGGGTTCGACAGCGTGATCCACAGCGCTGGGATCTTCAGCCGAGCAGGGGTGCTGTTTGAGGCGGGCCAAGAGGAGGAGATCAATCGCACCATGGCGGTGAATTTGATGGGGCCCTGGTGGCTGACGCGGGCCGCTTGGCCGCAGCTGGCGGCCCATGGCGAAGGGCGCTTGCAGGTGCTGGTGTCGATGAGTGGCAAACGCAGCAAGGGGCGTTTGGCGGCCTACACCGCCAGCAAATTTGCCCTGCTGGGGCTCTGCCAAACCATGCGCAACGAAGGTTGGGAGGCGGGCATCCGCGTGACCGCCATTTGCCCAGGCTGGGTGAACACCGACATGGCCGCGGCCGTTCAGGCCATCCCTGCTGAAGCGATGACCCAACCGCAAGACATCGCTGATCTTTCGGCGGACTTGCTGCGTCTGCCCAATTCGGCAGTGCCGTTTGAGCTGGCGATCAACTGCACCCTGGAGCGCTGAGCTCAGCCCTCGAGCAGCGCCCGCAGCATCCAGGCGGTCTTTTCGTGGATTTGCAGGCGCGCATTGAGCAGATCAGCGGTGGGACCATCACCAGCGGCTTCTGCTAACGGCAGCACGCCGCGGGCGGTGCGGGCCACAGCTTCATGGCCCCGCACCAGCTCAGCCACCATGGCCAGGGCTTCCGGTGATTCGTTGCACTCTTCAATGCTGGAGAGTTCGGCGTAGCGGCGGCCGCCCGTCGGGGCCAGCTGGCCGAGGGCGCGAATCCGCTCAGCGATTTCATCGAGGGCTGTCCACAGCTCGGTGTACTGCTCCATGAACATCGTGTGGAGCGAGGTGAACATCGGCCCGGTCACGTTCCAGTGGAAGCCGTGGGTCTTGAGGTAGAGCACGTAGCTATCGGCCAACAGGCGGCCTAAGCCTTCGGCAATTTCCAGGCGTTGGTTGGTGGGGATGCCGATGTCGATGGGTGGGGCGAGATGGGCCATGACGGCTGGGGTTGGAGATGAGGCGGTGGGTTGCTGGAAGAACAGGGAGACTTAATCGAGGTCTTCCATGTAGTCGCGGACGCGGCCGCGGCGTTCGGGCAGGCGCAATTTGTGCAGGGCCCGCGATTCGATTTGGCGCACCCGCTCGCGGGAGAGATCCAGGGTTTTGCCAATTTCCGCCAGGGTTTGGGGCGTGTCGTCATCGAGCCCGAAGCGCAGCCGGATCACGCGGGCTTCGCGGCCGCTGAGCTCATTCAGCAGCACGAGCAGATCGTCGTGCAGCTTTTCGCGGGTGAGCCGCTGCTCGGGGGTGGGCATGCCGTCTTCGAGCAGGTCGCCCAGTTCGGTGTCCATGTCACGGCCAACGCGGGTGTCGAGTGACACCGAGCGCGGCACGCGCATCAGGGTCTGGCGCACCACCTCCTCGGAGAGCTGGAGTTCTTGGGAAAGATCCTTGAGCGTGGCGGTGCGGCCCAGGCGGCTGGCGATGTCGCGTTGGGCTTTTTTGATGCGGTTCAGCTTTTCGGTGATGTGCACCGGCAAGCGAATCGTGCGGCTTTGGGTGGCGATGGCACGGGTGATTCCCTGCCGGATCCACCAGTAGGCGTAGGTGCTGAAGCGGAAGCCGCGGGTGGGGTCGTATTTCTCAACGCCCCGCTCGAGGCCCAGGGTGCCCTCTTGCACCAGATCGAGCAGCTCCATGCCGCGGTGCTGGTATTTCTTGGCAACGGCCACCACCAGGCGCAGGTTGGCCTGGATCATGCGCTCCTTGGCGCGGCGTCCATGCAGCAGTTGCCGTTGCAGGTCGCCGGGGCTCATGTCGAGCAATTCGGCCCAGGCCTTGTTTCCCGCCTGCACCTGGGCGCGCAGTTCGCCCGCGCTTAGCCCGCAAGCCTGAGCCCATTGGCTTTGGGAGGGTTGATGGCCCAGCTTTGAGGTTTCCCGTAGCCGTTGCTCCTCAAGAGCCTCCAGGCGAGCCACGTCGGGATGTTTGCTGCAAAGGCCGCGGCGCTCCACCACAAGCTGCTCTCGCTTTTGGACAAGCCGGGCGAGGGTGAGCTCTTCTTCGTGGCTGAGCAGGTCGACGCGGCCAATGTCCTGCAGATACAGGCGCACGAGGTCCGCTGTCGAGCGGCGTTTGGAACTGGCCTGACGGTTTGTCATGGCCGCTCCCATAGGACAGTCTCAACTTGGACTTATCTGCGACAAGAGGAAAATTCTGATTCAGTTTTCTTCCGGTTCCACCCAGGTGCTGGCCACATGCAATTCCTCGAGTTGCTTGTCGCTGGCACCGCCTGGGGCAGATGTCATCAGGCAGCGGGCCTGTTGCGTCTTGGGGAAGGCAATCGTGTCGCGGATCGACTCCTCACCCGCCAGCAGCATCACCATGCGATCGAGGCCAAAGGCAATGCCGCCGTGGGGTGGGGCGCCCATCTCCAGGGCTTCGAGCAGGAAGCCAAATTGCTCTTGGGCTTCCTCTTGGGCCAGGCCAATGGTCTGCAGCACCTGGTTCTGCAAGGCCGCATCGTGGATGCGCAGCGAACCCCCGCCGAGCTCCAGGCCATTGAGCACCAGGTCGTAGGCCTGGGCGCGGGCCGTGGGCAGCCGCTCGCTCCATAGGGCTGGATCGTCGCCAAGGTCCTCGGGGTTGGCAGCGCAGAACGGGTGATGCAGCGCTTCGAGCCGGTTCTCGTCGGCGTTGAATTCGAACATCGGGAAATCCACCACCCAGAGGAAGTTCCAGGCCTCAGCCGGCACCATCTCCAGCTCTTTGGCCAGGTATTGGCGCACCCGATCGAGAGCCTTGTTCACCGTGGCGGTATCGCCGGCACCGAACAGGATCAAGCTGCCGGGCTCGGCGCCGGTGCGCAGCAGCAGCTCAGCTTTTTTCTCATCGCTGAGGTTGTCTTTGATGGCGCCGATGGTGTCGATCTCACCGCCGTCGCGCACCCGGATGAAGGCCAAGCCGCCTGCTCCAGCCTTTTGCGCTTCGCTGAACACATCACCGCCGGGCTTGATGCGCACATTGCTGACCTTGTCATTGCCGCCGGGCACGGTGATGCATTTGACCGAGCCACCAGCGGCAACCGCGCCGGAAAACACCTTGAAGCCCATGTCAGCAACGATGTCGCTGACGCCCACCAGCTCCATGCCGTAACGGGTGTCGGGCCGATCGGTGCCGTAGCGCTCCATGGCCTCATGCCAGGTCATGCGCGGTAGCGGCAGCGAGAGCTCCACACCTTTCACCAGCTTCCAGATGCGGGCGATCAGGCGCTCATTGAGATCGAGGATCTGCTCTTGATCCAGGAAGCTCATCTCCATGTCCAGCTGGGTGAATTCCGGCTGGCGATCGGCCCTGAGGTCTTCGTCGCGGAAGCAGCGGGCCACTTGGTAGTACCGCTCCAGTCCGCCCACCATCAGCAGCTGCTTGAACAGCTGTGGTGATTGGGGCAGGGCAAACCACTCACCACCGCACACGCGTGATGGCACCAAGTAGTCGCGGGCGCCCTCTGGGGTGGAGCGGGTCAGCACCGGCGTTTCCACTTCGATGAAGCCCTCGTCTTCGAGGAAGCGGCGCGCGGTTTGCACCGTTTGGTGCCGCAGGCTGAGGTTGCGGCGCATGCGCTCGCGGCGCAGATCCAGATAGCGGTGCCGCAGGCGCAGCTCCTCGCGCACCTGCTCGTCGTCGTGCACGGAAACCGCAAACGGCAGGTTGCGGCTGGGGGCATTGAGCACCTTCAGGCGCTGGGCCAGCACTTCCACCTCGCCAGTGGCCAGGCGCTCGTTGCGGGATTCATCGGGGCGGGCGCGCACCCGCCCTTCCACCTGCAGCACCGTTTCATTGCGCAGGTGTTCAGCAACAGCGAAGGCCTCGGCGCCGAGATCGGGGTCCACCGTGATCTGCACGGTGCCACTGCGATCACGCAGGTCGATGAAGATCACCCCGCCATGGTCTCGGCGGCGATCCACCCAGCCGCTGAGCAGAACGGTGCTGTCGATGGCATCGCTGCGCAGATCGCCGCAGGAGTGGCTGCGCATGGTGGGGGAACGTCAGTAACCCCGGATGATCCCACGCGGGGGGTGCCTACCCCTGCCGCCGGTAGAAGGGCCGCTTGACCACCACCGCTGGTTCTTGGCGGCCGCGGATCTCCACCATCAGTTCGTTGCCGAGCTTGGCCAAATCCGCCCGCACCGAGGCCAGGGCGACCGGGTGCTCCAGGGTTGGCGAGAAGGTGCCGCTGGTGACAACCCCCACGGGCTCACCGTTGTGCAGCACCGGGTAGTCGTGGCGAGCAATGGCCCGGCCTTGCAGCTGTAGCCCCACCAGCTTGCGGCTGACGCCTTCGGCGGTTTGGCGCTCGAGCGCTTCGCGGCCCACAAACTCGATCGGCATCTCCAGGTGCACCAGCCAGCCGAGGCCGCATTCCAGCGGGCTGGTGTTGGCATCCATGTCGTTGCCATAGAGGTGCATGGCCGCCTCCAGGCGCAGGCTGTCGCGGGCGCCCAGGCCGCAAGGCGCCACGCCGTCCTCAAGCAGCTGGCGCCATAGGGACTGGCCGGCGCTGGCTGTGAGCAACAGCTCAAAGCCGTCTTCACCGGTGTAGCCGGTGCGGGCGGCAAACACGGGCTCTCCCTTGATGGTCAGGTCGCGGTGGCCAAAGCGCGGCACGCCCGCCAGGCTCTCGCCGCAGAGCCGCTCCAGGCGCCCCACGGCTTCAGGGCCCTGCAGCGCCAGCAGAACGCCACCAGCTTTGCGGTCGCTAACGCTCACCCCTTGGGGTTCGAGTTGTTGCTTGATCCAGGCGGTGTCGCTGTCGGCGCAGGCGGCGTTGATCACCACCACCACTTCGGTGTCGCTGCGGTCGTAAACGATCAGGTCGTCGCGGATGCCACCGGCTTCATTCAGAAGAACCGTGTATTGGGCTTCGCCGGGGCCAATGCGCTGCAGATCGCTGGGCACCAGCCCCTGGAGTTTGTCTTTGACGCCTGATCCCGTGAGCGTCAGCACGCCCATGTGCGAGATATCGAACACACCGCAGCGTTGCCGTACAGCCCGGTGCTCGGCCATCAGGCCCTCGAATTGCACCGCCATCTCCCAGCCGGCAAACGGCACCATGCGGCCACCGGCTTCACGGCAGAGCTCAAATAGGGGGGTGTGCAGCATCGCGGCGGGCCACAGATTTGCTTCAGTCTCCCGTAGACAACCTGGGGATTGTGGTGCGGACCATTGGCGCCACTGGTGACGTCATTACGTTGAAACCACTTCAGTTGGGTGGATGTCAGCGAGGCCTTGCTGCCGCAGTTGTCGCCACTGCCATCCGGCAGCGGATTCCTCCTGGTGCCGCCTGCGCAGGGTGATGCTCCATCCCGACCTGACTGCGGATTTGAGCTGCCACCACTGGACCGCCAAGCCGCCAGAGCTGCCGGACTGGGGCCATCACGAGCATCAAGGCGTCAAACCCGCCGATAGTCAGCAGCTGCGCCTCTCAGGCCTCACGGCGCCGCGAGGCTGAGCAGCAGGCTGCGCACCACCTTGGCGGCCAGCACGCTGCTGCAGCCACTGGAATCGAGTCCGGGGGCAAGCTCCACCACATCAGCGGCCACCAGATTCTGCCCCTGCAGCAGAGCCGTTAGCTCAGCGAAATCTGCCCACAGGTAGCCGCCCGGCTCGGGGGTGCCAGTGCCGGGCATCACCGAGGGATCAAACCAATCCAGATCAACGGTTAAGTACAGCGGCCGGCCTTGGATGGCCTGCAACCGCGCGGCGAGCTGTTGCATCCCCACCAGCCGTTGTTCCCGCCGCAACTCTTGGAATTCCTGCTTGGTGCCGCTGCGGATGGCGAGCTGCAGGAGCTCACCGCTGGGCAACACCTCCAGGCAGCGCCGCATGGCGCAGGCATGGCTATGGCGGCCTCCTAGCCAGCTCTCGCGCAGATCGGCATGGGCATCGAGCTGGAGCAGAACCAGATCCGGATAGCGCTCCGCCACAGCCGCCACCGCGCCGCTGCTGATGGAGTGCTCGCCGCCGAGCATTAAGGGTTTGAGCCCAAGGTCCAGCACGGCATTGGTGGCTTGCCGCACGGCCTCCACCACCGGCTCAGGAGCCCCAAAGGAGATCTCAACAGCGCCCAGATCCGCGAAGGCGATGTCCTCGAGATCGGCATCCAGTTGGGGGTCATAGGTCTCCAGGCCATCGCTCACCTGGCGGATGGCGGCCGGGCCAAAGCGGGTGCCGGGGCGAAAGGAGGTGGTGCCGTCGTAGGGCACGCCAAACAGGCCTACCTGGCAGCCGGCTGGATCGCGCTGGGCCCCCATGTAGATGGCGCCGTCGCGGTTGAACAATTCTTCGGGTATCGCCGCCATCGTTTAAGTCTCCAAGGCCCGCTCGATGCCGGCGGGAATCGCATCAAACCCCCCCCGTTGCCAGCGGGGGCTCCAGATCTCACAGCTGGCAGCCACGGCAGCAGCGCGTTCCGGCTTGGCCTGGCGGTAGCGGGCGCCATCCGTGGCGGCGAAGGTCCAGCTCCACCAGCCGCTGGGATACATCGGCACCCAGCCATAGAGCGGATCGGCATGGCCGAACACCTCCCTCAGCAGCTGCACCGTGTCCAGATGCACTTGGCGGAAGGCCTCAGGTGATTCGCTTTGGGTGCCAAACACACCGCCAGGCCGCAATAGGCGGCGGCAATGCTCAAAAAAGGCGCGATTGAAGAGCCCTTCGGCGGGGCCAGCTGGATCGGAGCCATCCACCAGCACCACGTCGTAGCTCCCGTCAGCGGCATTGGCGGCCCAGGCAATGCCATCGCCAATCGTGAGCTGCAGCCGGCGATCGCTCCAGGCACTGCCGCCGATGCTCGGTAGGTGCTGCTGGCTGAGCTCCACCACACGGCCATCGATCTCCACCAAATCCAGCTGCTGCACCTCCCCATGGCGCAGGCACTCGCGGGCTGTGCCGCCATCACCGCCGCCGATCACCAGCACTCGCTCAATGCGCTCGGCGCTGCACAGGGCCGGATGCACCAGGGCCTCGTGGTAGTGCCGTTCTTGCCGCTCAGCGGTCATCCAGCAGCCATCGAGCAGCAGCCCTTTGCCGTAGCGGTCGCTCTCAATGATCGTGACGCGCTGAAACGGGCTGTGCTCTTCGTGCAGCACCGCACCGGCTAGGCCGTAGCGCACCCCGTTGTGGTGTTCATCAATCCAACCGGAGCTGGTCATGGCGGGTTGTGGTGGCGGCCGATCACTCCAGCTAAGAACGGAGCAAGCACCCTTGTCAGGAGGGACCTCGATGGGCAGCAGCCGCAGGCAGCTTTTGCAGACCTTGGGACTGGCGAGCTTGGGGTTGGCCTGGCGGCCGCAGCCGGCGATCGCCGGCGCTGCGGATCCCTCACTGATGGAGCGGCTGGCCGTGTGCAGCCCCCACGACGACCCACTGCAGGCCTTGCAGGCGGGCAATGCCCGCTTCGCGGCGGCCTGGAGCCGGGCGGCCCAAGAGCAGGACCCGCAGCTGCGGATGACCTTGCTGCAGGCCTTGCTGGGGGAGCACTGCCAGGTGGATCCCAAGGCCTTGGCTCAAGGCCAGCACCCCTGGGCGGCCGTGCTCACCTGCGCCGATTCACGCATTCCTGTGGAGTGGATTTTTTGCGCTGGCGCCGGGGAGTTATTTGGTGTGCGCAGTGCCGGCAACACCGCCTTCAACGAAGGGGTGGCCTCGCTGGAATACGCCGTTGAGTTGCTGCAGGTGCCGCTGATCCTGGTGATGGGCCACAGCGGCTGCGGTGCCGTCACTGCGGCCTTGGGCAAAGACCCGTTAACCCCCTTGTTGGAGGAGCTGGTGACGCCGATCCGTGCGGCTTTAGAGCCGCGTGATGACCTGCCGCGCGGCATTCAGCACAACGCGGTTTATGCCGCTGCTCAGCTCTCTGAGCGCAGTGCGGTGTTGCAGCAGGCCGTTGCTGAAGGCCGGCTCAAGATCCAACCCAGTTATTTCGATATCGCTTCAGGCGCGGTCACCTTGCTCTGAGCGCAGCTCAGCCTTGGCTTTCTGCCAGAGGCCTTCGAGTTCTTTGATGTTGCGGCCGGAGAGGTCGCCACCCAGGGCGGCTTCCACCTTGGCGAAGCGTTGCAGGAAGCGCTGGTTGGTGCCGTTGAGGCCTTCTTGGGGGCTGAGTTCACACCAGCGCGCCACATTCACCAGGGTGAACAGGAGATCGCCGAGCTCGCTTTCGGCGTGCGCTTGATCGCCGCTGGCCACCGCTTCTTTGAGCTCATCGAGCTCCTCGTGCACCTTCTCCCAGACCCCCTCCATCGAGTCCCACTCGAAGCCCGCTGCTGCCGCTTTGCGAGAGATCACCATGGCGCCGGCCAAGGGGCCCAAGCCGCGTACTTTGCGGCGCAGGCGATCACTGAGGCTGGCGTCGCTCTGGCCGCGGGCCGCGCGCTCTTCAGCCTTGATCTCATCCCAGCTGCGGGCTTCCCCGCCAAAGACATGGGGATGGCGGCGCACCAACTTGGCGCTGATGCCGTCAGCGATCTGGGCCAAATCAAAGGCCTGACGCTCGGCAGCGATCTGGGCATGCAGCACCACCTGAAGCAGCAGATCACCGAGTTCATCGCTGAGCTCTGTGTCATCTCCCGAGCGCAGGGCATCGGCCACCTCGTGGGCCTCCTCCAGCACGTAGGGCAGCAGGGATTGGTGGGTTTGCGCCAGATCCCAGGGGCAGCCGCCCTCGGGGTTGCGCAGTTGGGCCACCACGGCCATCAGCTTCTCGATGGCGGCGCTGCTGGGGGAGGGATCAGTCACCGGCGCAACGGGGGTGGCATCGGGTCGCCATCCTGCAGCAGATGCAGCCAGGCGCTGGCTTCAATCGCCACTAGGGCTGTGATCAGTTGCTGTGGATAAGCCCGCCACAGCGTTTCAATCTGTTGGATACCCCACAGCGGCCCTGGCCCGCCGATGGCTTGCAGCCCAACCAGGGCCAGCAGCAGCCAGCCCAGTAGCAGCAGCAGCCTGGTGGCAGTTCCCAGCAGTGGGGTGTGGGAGAGCCAGCCGCGATGGCGCACCAGGCGGCGGTAGGGCCACCACAAGACCGCTAGCCAGCCCCAACGTTTGCTGGGGCGGCTGAGGGTGTCGAGATCCGGTGAGAGCCACAGCCCACCAACCAGAAAAGCCAGCCCGGCTGTGAGCCCGCTGGTCCATCCCCACAGGAGTGCAATGACCAGCCCCAGCAGCCAGCTGATGGCCCAGGTGGCTTGATCGTGGCGGCGGCCGCTGGCCAGGTTGCGGTGTTCCAGCTGAGCTCAGGATCCAGGCTCAAGCCACTTGGCACAATGGTCAAACCGCCCGGTTAGCTCAGCGGTAGAGCGCCTCTCTTACAAAGAGGATGTCGCTGGTTCGAACCCGGCACCGGGCATGGTTCTCAGGCAATGTTCAGCCCATTCATGGCTGCCCTTTCATTGCGCCGGGCTTGCCGGAGCGAAGGTCGATCTAGGTGTTCTATCGACCCATGGATGGCGAGTTCATTGCCTTGATTGCGGTTGTCCTGGCGCTGATGCCGTTGGGAGCTCCCGCAATGGCACAGCACAACTCCGCGGCATCCCAGGCGCGAAGTGTCAGCTGGCTACTGAATCGCATGCAGTCGCCCCAATACAGCGACTGGCGAACGTCGATGGAGCAACCAAGCCCCAAATTTCGCTCGCATTACTGCATGGATTGCTCGATGGATCAGCGCTGGCGCTGATCCATCTCCTCAGATGTGGGAGTGAGGATCGGCGTTGGGGTTGAGCACAAAAGAGCCCTTACCAGTGTTTTGGTATTCAGCGGCGAAGGCTTTGAGCCGTTCTTTGGA
>CENJ01059044.1_pt1 | contig 11065 bp, 12 predicted proteins | sample 356161 | NCBI WGS metagenome assembly CENJ01 (sample SAMEA2619531, study PRJEB7988) | marine metagenome | biome: marine biome (ENVO:00000447); feature: surface water layer (ENVO:00002042); material: "saline water (ENVO:00002010), including plankton (ENVO:xxxxxxxx)" | depth 5 m
TTAACTACGTTCGATGAGCAAGGAAAAGAGGAATATAAATCATTCCTAAATACCAGTAAGATTCTCAGAGTTTTAAAAACGGAGAAGTTTTTTGTACGCAGTTTCGTAAGCGGAACACCTATTCTAATGAATTCAGGCCCTATAGATGGTCGCTACCGTTGGCTTTTTGATGTACCAATCATGATCAGTTACATGAATAATGGAATTAGTGAATATAAAGCGGGTGAAGAACCAACAAATCAACGCATGACTATACGTATTCAACTTGGAAGAACAGCAGATGCACCATCAGATACTGGAGTGATGGTCGAACGCTGGTCAGCAAAAATTCAGAATATAGAATAACCCCCAGAAACACGGGGGCAATCCTTCAAATAACCTAGACATCTGAATAAGCATAGATAAAATCACATCTATTCAAACACAGATGGTTATTTTAAAGGAGCACGCACGCAATGTCCGAAAATGTTGCAGAATTCCCACATGCGGAAGAAGAAACACAAACTCAAAACGAACACCAAGCGCCTAAAGATGTAGGCGGCGTAGGTGGTGAACGCCTTCTTAGCTTCATACAGCGTATTGAACGTTTAGAAGAAGAAAAAGCCGCTCTCATGGAAGATATAAAAGAAGTTTATGCCGAAGCAAAAGGTGTTGGCTTTGACGTTAAAATCATCAGAAAAGTTGTATCACTTCGTAAGCAAGATACAGACAAGCGCCGTGAAGAAGATGAACTGCTTGATCTATATAAAGCAGCTGTAGGCATGATTTAAAAATCACCTATAAAACTTTTATTATAGAATTCTTAAGCTTTACAACTTAATCTCATTTGCATGAGCATAAACACTTTCATTCAAAATGGCGTTATAGGCATTGATATCAGTGACTTAACGCCAAATGGGCAAAAAGAACTCATTGAGAAGACGTCATTCAAGGATCAAGACCTTGATATGCTCATGCAAGCTATTAATGAAATTTACTCAACACCTGAAGGTAAGAATTTAATTGAAGACACTGCTAAACTATCTGTAACCGGAAAAGTTCATTTCCTTTATTCAGAAGATGCACATAGCCAGGCCCTTCATAATGGCATTGTTCCACCCACTGTAATTTTATCGACAGAGGATACAAACAAAAACTACCCAATAGAAAGTTCGGATGAGACTAATGAATTCGCACCTTTCTCAATTCAAAGAAGTATTTTTCACGAGTTATATCACATACAGCAGCAACACAATGATACATTAAGTGACGAACATGACACCATTACGGCCACGAATGAGTTCATGAGTAAATATTATAATGAACCGCAAAGAGCGCTTAGATATCATGAGTTTAAAGAAAGTGGAGAGAAAGGCTTTAAAATAAACCCTCACTTTAAGTGCTCAGATCAAGAACAACCAACCTGTCCAATTTGGGAAGATCTAAATAAAACCAAAGATTCAAATGGCACAAATACGCAGCCAAGAACTACCCCACAAGATAATATAGAAGAAAAAGTTCAAATCACTTCTTCATCACATCAAACAGTAAGCCCTAGCTAAAATACAAAAACCCCCGGCACAATCACACGAGGGTTTTAGTTTATGTATAAATAACCTTAAATGGGCTTAAACGGCGGTTCTACCTTTAATAAGGTCCGTAACAACCGATGGATCCGCCAGTGTAGACGTGTCACCAATACTACTCTCTTCATTCGCTGCAATCTTACGCAATATACGGCGCATAATCTTACCCGAACGTGTTTTCGGAAGTGACTCCGTAAACTGAATAATATCTGGTGTTGCAATTGGCCCGATAATAGAGCGAACAGTCTTAACGATATCCCTTTTCAGATCATCTGTTGCCTCAACCCCTTCAAACAAAGTCACATATGCATAGATACCCTGCCCTTTAATATCATGAGGATAGCCAATAACAGCCGATTCAGAAACTTGAGGATGCTCATCTAATGCATCTTCGATCTCAGCTGTTCCTAGCCTATGACCAGACACATTAATCACATCATCAACACGACCGGTAATACGGTAATCTCCATCACGGTCACGGCGTGCTCCATCACCTGAGAAATACTTACCTGGGAATGTTGAAAAATATGTTTGAATAAAGCGCTCATGATCACCGTAAACAGTCCTCATTTGACCTGGCCAACTATCAAGCATAACAAAATTACCCTCAATAGCACCGCGCTCATCACGCTCAGCATCATCATCTAGTATATTTCCTTCATTATCAACCAAGGCAGGCTTAATACCGAAGAACGGCTTCATAGCCTTACCAGGCTTCAATGTATGACACGGCAACGGAGTCACCATAAATCCACCTGTTTCCGTTTGCCACCACGTATCAATGACAGGACAACGCCCATCACCAACAACCTCGTAATACCAAAGCCATGCCTCTGTATTAATTGGCTCACCAACAGTCCCTAAAACACGCAAAGACTTACGAGAGGTCTTCGTCACAGGACCATCCCCTTCCCTAAGCAATGCGCGAATAGCGGTCGGCGCTGTATAGAAAATATTAACCTGATGCTTGTCAACGACCTGCCAAAAACGGCTATAATCAGGGTAGCTAGGCACACCTTCAAATACCAATGACGTAGCCCCATTAGCCAGCGGCCCGTAAACAATATAACTATGTCCAGTAACCCAGCCAACATCTGCTGTACACCAATAGACTTCACCTTCACGGTAATCAAAGGCTGCCTCATGCGTTAATGACGCATAAACCATATAACCGCCTGTTGTATGCAAAACCCCCTTAGGCTTTCCAGTCGACCCAGATGTATAAAGAATAAATAAAGGATCCTCAGCGTTCATCTCTTCACATGGACATACATCTGATTGCGCATCAACAAGACTGTTCCACCAGATGTCACGGCTTTCATTCCAATTAATATCACCGCCGCGATGCTTAAGTACCAAGACTTTTTCAACACCGCTTCCTTCAACAGCAGCATCAACATTATACTTAAGCGGTACATTACGTCCGCCTCGCACACCTTCATCAGCTGTCAAAACGACTTTCGCTTCGCAATCATCAATACGGTTTCTAAGCGCATCTGGTGAAAACCCACCAAAAACAACAGAGTGTACAGCACCAATTCGTGCACAAGCTAACATCGCATACACAGCTTCTAAAACCATCGGCATATAAATGATAACGCGATCGCCTTTTTTTACATCCAGAGCCTTAAGCGCATTCGCAAGCCGGGAAACTTCGCTTAATAACTCTCCATACGTAACCTTAGCATCATCATTTGGGTCATCACCTTCCCAAATAAGTGCAACATCATTCTCTTTCTTAGGCAAATGGCGATCAACACAGTTGAAGCAGGCATTCAAAACACCATCTTCATACCATTTAATAGATACATCACCTTCAAAACTTGTATTTTTAATGATTGTCGGCTGCTTGAACCAATCGATTCTTTTTGACTGTACAGCCCAGAACACCTCAGGTTGCTCAATCGAGCCTTTGTACATCGATTCATATTTCTCTTCAGTGATACCAATACCTTTAAGGATCTCACCTGACGGCGGGTAAGTCTTATTTGTGTTCATATATTTGAATCTCCATTTTTTTAAGCCATACTAATATTATAGCGCGTATGAGAGCTAAGTACACTAAGGCACTGTGACGCAATGCAACATTTCAATTTTCTTAAATATTTTTTTGGATGAAACAGCGCATAAGGCTTGACAAGTGCACTATAAAAAAGCCATATAAGCGACTTAAATTTGCCCTATCACACGTGGCGGTGTAGCTCAGGGGTTAGAGCAGAGGAATCATAATCCTTGTGTCGGGAGTTCAAATCTCTCCACCGCTACCATTTTTTCTTCCAACGAAATCCCGGAACGTCCAAAACACCTTGAAAAACAAGGGTTACGAGATGCGCTTGATCCACAGGCATCCCAGCAAATTTATTGACATCTGGGGGCATAAAGGGGCACATTTGGGGGCATAAGGAATTTTCACCAAAAGAAATGCCCCCACATGCCCCTAACGCAGATAGATTGTAAAAACGCCAAACCACAAGAAAAAGCCTATCGCAAAGCCGATGGTCAAGGCATGTATCTTGAGGTCATGCCTAACGGCTCAAAATATTGGCGCATGAAATATCGCTTCGCTGGAAAAGAAAAACGCCTCGCCATTGGCGTATATCCCGATGTATCACTAGCACAAGCACGAGAAATGAGAGCTGAAGCCAAAGCCCTTCTCAAAGACAACAAAGACCCCTCACACGAAAAGCAAAAACTAAAGCAGCAAGTCTTTAAAGATGCTGAACACACATTCCAATCCGTTGCCGAGCAATGGTACGCAAGACAACGCCAAACATGGAAAGAAACTCACGCTGTTAAAACATGGCGCAGAATTGAAATGCACGTCTTCCCATTCCTAGGCAAATACCCAGTTGCAACCATTACCCCGAAAGATGTTATTCGCTGTGTCCAACGCATCGAAGATAGTGGCGCACTCGATATAGCCAAACGCGCATACCAAAATATCAAACGCGTTCTTGATTATGCCGTTGTCGAAGAAATTACAGATCGCAACGTGGCGCTGCACATCAAACCCAGAGACATCCTTCTAAGGCAGGAAGTAAAACATAACCCCCACCTTGAAGAGTACGACCTCCCCGAATACCTCCGCGCCGTTGAAAACTTCGACGGTGAAAAACAAACCAAGCTTGCCCTCAAACTTATGATGCTAGTATTCATTCGCCACACAGAGCTACGTGAAGCCCGATGGGATGAATTTATCTTTGATCGTTCCGAATGGCGCATCCCTGCCGAGCGCATGAAAATGAATAAGCCCCACGTTGTGCCGTTATCAAGGCAATCAATGGAAATCCTAAAAGAACTAAAAAGCATGAACGGCGTATTCGAATACGTCTTCCCGCAAAAGCGCAATCCACGCAGCGTTATGAGCAGCGGCACAATGACCCGCGCCCTCTACCGCTTGGGCTACAAAAGCAAGTTAACAGTCCACGGCATGAGAGGCACAGCCTCCACCATCCTCAACGAACACGGTTTCAACCCCGATGCCATCGAAGCTCAACAATCACGGCAAGATAACAACAAAGTCAGGGCCTCCTACAACCACGCCCAATATTTGGACGAACGCCGCCAAATGATGCAATGGTGGGCAGACCACCTCGACAAATTGAGGGCATCATGACAAAAGCAGAAACTCAAGCCATCAAGCCACTTGGAAATGAAAAGTCATATTCTTCTGAATTTTTTGATGAACTGTTCAATATTTTGGATATTGAAGACCACAGCTTGAAAGTAGAACTAGAGAAACAAATTTCTGTATCAGCAAGAAGCTACATACGCGGTTATAATTTTTACGATTCATTGCCTCCCCATAAAATAAAAGAAGAGCTTGAAAAAGCACTTCAACACATAGAAAAAGCTGAGTCTTCATTAGACAAAGTTTTTCAATCTGAAAATTTCAGTAACGAATTGGTTAATGGTTTTTATGAGCAAATTAAATTTCATTATCCCTCATTAATGGGGTTCTTGCCTGAAATAAGAGATGAAAAGCATTTTGGATTCAATAAAACCGATGCGCCGACTAAGACAATGCAATTATTGTCAGTAATTTCAGATTCCATTAAGCGTTCGCTTGAATATAGTAGATTTCGAAGCTTTAAAAAGAGCAACACTCTTAATCATTGGGTGATTTCAATTGAACGCCTATTGGAAAAAATTATAGGCCACAAGTTTCAACAAAGCCGTTACCACAAAGGCGAATACATATCGAAAAGAGAAATAGGCGATTCTGAGCTGCTAAAATTCATTATTGAACCTATAGACCCGAATGTCACAATCTCTCAAATAGAAACTGCTATTAAAGAAACACACAAAGAGCGCCACGATCAGAAAATTTCCTAATTTTTCTGAAAGGAATTTTCCTTCCATCATCTTTATGGCGACAGCCTAAATTCTATTAAAAATATTTGTATCCACTTGGACAAACATAGAAAGGATACAAATGTTAGACACACCTAAAAAAGAACGCTTCCTGAGATTAACAGACGTTATGGCGCGTACTGGTTTGAGCCGAAGTTCTATTTATCTCAGCATAAGTGAAGGCAAGTTTCCAGCAAACATCAACTTAGGCGCTCGCTCTGTCGGATGGCTAGAGAGTGAAATAGACGCGTGGATGCAAGATCGTATCAATCAACGGTCGATCGCTTCTTAGCTGAGGGAACAAACATGGAAGATTTACACGGTCACACAAAAAAGCCTCTATTAAAGGTCATACGAAAAAAATGTATCGACTGCTGTGCTGGCAAATACTCAGAAGTTCAAAAGTGTGCAGCTAAAGACTGCGACTTATGGCCTTATCGCATGGGTAAGAACCCTTTTCACAAAAGGAAGATGACTAATGAGCAAAAACAAGCTGCAGCTCAACGCTTAAAATAGTTTATTTATCTTTGTCGCCAAAAGTTATAACTCCCCCACCTCTGGGAACTCTAGTCCAGACGACCGTATTTATTTCTTCATCTTCACCATCATCTGAAACATACCCAAGCTGAGTTAGAGTAGTTTCATCCTGAACAAGCGTCCAAGTTCTGCCTTTGCACTTATCAAGCAATATCGGGCCATGGAGCGGTTTGCCTATTTCTAAAATGTCGTAGCATGAGGCGTTTACGTCATAATTATGTGTTGCCCAATAACCTAGCATTAAGAATGCTAGTACAAAAAATATTTGTGATTTCTTCATTTCTAATCGGCCTTTATTTTTGAATTAATTTCTTCAAGATTCTGATTTATCCGTAAAGCCAGTAACGGAATACCTAGAATAATAGTAGCAGCAATTAAACCAATAATTAATCCAAGTGGGATATAAAAAATCATTAGTAATGGATCTTCATCCAAAACATAAAGCATACCCATTAGCCCACCACCAATCACAAAAGCTCCTGCTGTAAAGCCTATAATCGTATTCATAAATCGTATGATAAGATCTGTCATAAACCACCCCTTAGCCTTAAAATCTAACAGGCCACCAAGAGAAAACCTCTTGGTAGCCGGGAGTTAGTAACCATCAATCACATGACAAATGGCCGACGGCCTTTGAGCCGGAGCCTTGGACATAGCCGCCGCTCCCGGCCATAAGACCGAAGGAGCGGCATCCTGTGATTACGTCTTTAATGAAAACGCATCACTAACGGCTGATGCCAGCCGCATGTAATTGAGAGGTTACTAAGCCCCAAGTTTGCGAAAACGCAAACTCATCCTGATAGTGCTTTTTAATGGTAAAAAAAGCAAGAACTTCTCTTCTGCTACCAAAGCCCCATCTGAATTGAAATGTTCAAATTTTCACGGCTGCTAATGCAGAAAATGAAAAAGAAATGGTAATAGAAGTGTGTGTCTCCCCCTTTAGGGGGACGGAAGGGGGTATATCCGCACATATGTTCTCTTGTCGTATATGTGCGGACTGACGCCATAAACACAAAAACTAGATTTTTTGGAGTTTTTGTATATGCTGGCTTCGAATACAAAATAAGTAGGTTTTAAAATGTCTCAAGAAATTACACTGGATGATTTACAAGGAATGTATGATGTTACATACGCGTCGTCACCCCAACTTGAAAATTTCTATGAACCAGGTTTCGGTTCAGCAAAAGTAGAAAACAACACTTTAACAGGTGTAGATGCTCTAGGAGTTATTTGGAATGCTGAATTTAGCACTCCTAAAAATGGAGAAATGAGCTTTAAAGCCTTACTAGACCCTAAAGACACCCCGCCCACAGTTGGGTTAATGAATGCAAATGGGGTCATGACAAGAGAACCGCAAAATTACAGTGGCATCGTTAAAATAACAAAATTAGGCGAAGAACTAATATTACGCACACAAGTCCAGCAAGGACCAATCACAATAGACGTTCAATTTAGAAAGAAATCATGACAGCAGACACTCAAAATGATTGGTACAGGGTACTTTCTCTTGCTCGCTCAAATGCTGCGCAAGACTTGAGAATTTCAAATGAAATCCTTGAGGTTTCCGATAGCCTTATTGCTGCTGCTAAGGCTGGAGATTTATCAGAGGAGCAGATAACAGAAATCTCCAAAGATCTCATAAAAAGAGCATTAGAATTATCCGATAACTCTAAAGAAATAAATTTTGCTATTACAAAGTTAGTGGGGGCACTGTGAGTAAAGATACCCCTCAGCCAATTTATCCTCCAGCGCCTCCTTCTGTATCCCCCGCGTTAAAATCGCAACTTGATAGAGAAGTTCAAAAACAGATTACTGAACAAACGGAAAAGTTTAATAAAAGCTATACCCCCGCTTCTGACCATGCTGAGCTAAAAAGCGATGTTAAGAATCTATGGAGGTATGTAGGTGCGTTACTTACTGTTATAGTCCTCGCCGCCACTATCTACATCCACCTTGATAGCAAACTAACCAAACTGAATGAAACGATTAACTCTGAATCCAAATATATTTTTGATAAATATCAAAATTTAGAAAATCGGGTTGCTGACGACTTTAGAGCTATGAACGCCAGAGTTGATAACCTTGTTATACACAGCAATAATACCGAAAAAAATACCAAGGTAAAAACAGAAACTAATAAAGAATAAATAGGGGGCATAAATGGGGGCATCAAAATAAACGTGAACAGGTATAATTACTATACATCAATGCACTAATGTATCACTCATAGTCCCTCCTCCCTACCAATTTTCTTCCAATAAAATCAATAACCTATTTAATTACAGAAGCTTATAATTGCCTTTGGTACACATAACTGGTACGCACGAGGTATGGAAAAAGTGTCTGGACACACAAATTTATATAGGCGTGGCGCGGTATATTATTACCGCTCAAGAGTGCCACAATCTTTAAAATCAGTTCTGCGAGCCAAAGAATCTCTTAAAAGCATTACTATTCCTCATATTCTCGACCAGTTTTTCTATACCGACATCACTAAGGTGCTGAGTATCCAAATATAGCGGGCTCCCTTCCTCCTCATCCATCAGCACACATTGATTATCTGGGCAAAGCACAGCTTTTTTATCCCAGAAATACCCCTCATAATTTTGAGAAACTTTCTCTAACACGAGGTCTTTTTCAAATATGTCAGGATGATAATAAGTACCTGTAAGCGGTAAAATAAACTTTTCACCTAAACCAACACCCTTATGTAACATAACCATATCTATAGTACGGCGAAGCATTGGAGTAGCTCCAGTGATAAGAAATGGCATATTGATTTCACGAAGGTACTGCACGATTGTATCCACCCCCTCTATTGATTGATAAGAATACCGTGAGCTTAAAATAACCCCATTGATATCTGCCTTAGAGAATAAAAGCTGAAGCTGCTCTTTTAAATGAGGAAAACAATTCTGCGCTTCTACAGCAGCACACCCTGAATTCATTAAAAGACTAAACCCCTTATCAGGGAATGCTAATAATAGTGCTTCATATACATTTTTACCGTTACTATCACCAATAACTAGATAACTGCCATGCTTGTCCTCATGCAGAGAATTATTATAAAATACACGATCAACAATTTTCGGGTCATCACCTGACTTGAGCACGTAATCATCATACAAGCATGGGATATTTAAATGCTTATCCGCAGACCACTTTTCGTCCGGCGTTAAAGGATAAAAGACACCATACTTCTCTTGATAGGCTTCGTTTTTATTTTTGAAATAATCAATTAAAGCAATTTCGCTTTTATCGTAACGCCCAGTCTTCCCATCAGTCTTAATAATATAATAAGACACACCGCAACAAAGCAATACAACACACACAAGTACAAAACTAAGCCGTTTAGCGGATTCAGGTTTCCTAGCTCTATAAGGTTGCTCAATATATTTGTACGAAAGATGAGATAGTAAAAATACAATCACTAATATCAAACCAAAATCTGACAGTCCCAAATCTCTATATACGGCATTTTTGTACAACACCCATACTGGCCAGTGATAGAGATAAAGAGAATAAGATATATTACCCAAATATTGAAAGATAGTGAGTGAGAAAAATGGCTCGATATATCTTCTATTAAAAAACAAAATTAAAAATGCAGACACACATGGTAATGCAGCAGTATAACTAGGGAACGTCGTGTTCTCGTCATATATCAAAGAGGCGGCAAACACCCCCAAAACACCCAAAACAGATAGAATAGGCCAGCCCTTCCTAATCCCGTTATCACTAGGCACAAACGCAATCAAAGCACCAAGAGCAAATTCCCAGCCGCGCAAAGGCATCATATAAAAAACAAAATTAGAATATTTAGAAAGCAAAGTAGACGCTATGACACTTACAATAATCCCTAAAACGAGAAGAGGAATAGAAAAGCGCTTCAAAAGCATCAAGATAAAAATCGCAATTGGCCATAAAAGATAAAACTGCCACTCAACAGATAATGACCACGTATGAAGGAATGGCTTAAACTCATTATCAACATCAAAATACCCAATTTCCTTCCAGAAAACAAAATTTGAAACAAAAGAAATGGAAGATAATGCATGCCAAGCGGAACGATAAGCATCAGATGGAAATAGGATAAAAGCACTGGCAATTACGGTAAAAAAACTAACAAATAAAAGTGCTGGAAATATTCTAAAGAAACGGCTTTTGAGATATCCTAGAATTGAAAAGCTCTTAGTCCTTAAACGCTCAAGAACACTGAGTGTAATAACATATCCCGATATAACAAAAAAAACATCAACACCAACAAAGCCTCCACTAAAAGGGACAAGCCCATAATGAAAAGCCATCACCAATAATATTGCTATTGCCCTCAGCCCATTTACGGTTGTATCAAATGTTTTCATGAGAATTCCAAAGATAAATATATAAAAATAATGTGAAAGTACCACACGGATGAATAAAATAACTGAAAATACACCAATAACAAGAATGTAAATGGCAAGAAAAAACTGGCTTTAGATGCATTATCTACACTAACATACAAGACTTGAAAACTGGTACACACACGTGGTACCTTTAATAGGAATAAAGGCATACTAAGTTATTGTTTTTAAAGGAAGTCATTGATATAAAAAGAGATTTCAAATCTC
>CENJ01172493.1_pt1 | contig 11064 bp, 8 predicted proteins | sample 356161 | NCBI WGS metagenome assembly CENJ01 (sample SAMEA2619531, study PRJEB7988) | marine metagenome | biome: marine biome (ENVO:00000447); feature: surface water layer (ENVO:00002042); material: "saline water (ENVO:00002010), including plankton (ENVO:xxxxxxxx)" | depth 5 m
GCCCGATATGATGCCGGGATTCGGCAATGACTTCGAAACAGAAGCGCTTCCCGGAGCACTCCCCCAAGGGCAGAACTCACCGCAGAAATGCGCCTACGGTCTGTATGCCGAGCAGCTCAGCGGTTCACCCTTCACCGCACCGCGATCAACAAACGAGCGGTCCTGGCTTTACCGGATGCGCCCGTCGGTACGCCATGGTGGCCGTTATGAACGCATCGACGTACCGCTGTGGAAAACCGCACCGGATGGTGAGCCGCATGATCTGCCGCTTGGCCAGTATCGCTGGAACCCGCTGCCGATGCCGGACAGCCCGACCGATTTCATCGATGGTGTCCGCACCATGACAAGCACCGGCGACGCGCGCCAGCATGTCGGCATGGCGACAAGCCTCTATACTGTGACCAGCAGCATGGACAAGCGTGTGCTGATCAATGCCGATGCCGAGATGATGATTGTGCCGCAATCCGGCGCCATGGAGATCTTCACCGAGATGGGCCGCATTCCGGTATCCCCGGGCCAGATCGCCGTCATTCCGCGCGGCATGATGGCGAAATACCGGATCAGCGGCGATCACGCCAGTGGCTATATCTGCGAGAATTACGGGGCCAAATTCACGCTTCCGGACCGTGGCCCGATCGGCGCCAACTGCCTCGCGAACCCGCGGGACTTCAAAACGCCTGTTGCCGCCTTCGAGGATGACGAGACGTCGCATCAGCTGGTGATCAAATGGTGCGGCGGGTTCCACTCCACCGATATCGGCCATTCGCCGCTGGATGTCGTCGCCTGGCACGGCAATTACACGCCTTACTGCTATGACCTGTCGACCTTCTCGCCTGTCGGGGCACTGGCCTTCGACCACCCCGACCCGTCGATTTTCACAGTGCTGACAGCACCATCGGAAACGGCCGGCACGGCAAATATCGATTTCGTGATTTTTCCGCCGCGCTGGACTGTGGCGGAAAACACCTTCCGCCCACCCTGGTATCACCGCAACATCATGTCCGAATTCATGGGGCTGATCACCGGCCAGTACGACGCCAAGGAAGAGGGATTTGTTCCCGGCGGTGCCAGCCTTCATAACATGATGCTGCCACACGGGCCCGATCTGGACGCCTTTGAGAAGGCCAGCAACGCCGATCTGAAGCCGACGAAGCTGACCAACACGATGGCTTTCATGTTCGAAACGCGCTTTCCCCAGCAGGTGAGCCGATTTGCCGCCGAGACGGACCGGCTCCAGGACGATTATATCGAGTGCTGGGCCGGCCTTGACCGCAGATTCGACGGCACCCCCGATGCAGGACAATAGGGGCCGGCACATAACAGAGGACCACACCGATGAAACTCGCCACCCTCAATGACGGCAGCCGCGACGGCAAGCTGATCGTCGTCAGCCGCGACCTGTCACACTATGCAGCGGCGGCGGCCATCGCCCCGACATTGCAGGCCGCGCTTGATGCCTGGGACATTGTTGCCCCGCGCCTGCAGACCCTTTCCGATGCGCTGAATTCCGGCGAGGTCGGCGGTGAGCCGTTCGACCAGTCAGCGGCGCATTCACCGCTGCCACGCGCCTATCAATGGGCCGACGGCTCGGCCTATGTGAACCATGTGGCACTTGTCCGCCAGGCACGCGGCGCCGAGATGCCGGAGAGTTTCTGGACCGACCCGCTGATGTATCAGGGCGGATCTGATGATTTCCTGCCACCACGGGCGCCGATCCCGCTGGTTGACGAGGCCTGGGGACTGGATATGGAAGCAGAGGTGGCGGTGGTCACCGGCGATGTGGCAATGGGCGTGTCCGAAGCAGACGCCGCCGCCAGCATCCGCCTTGTGATGCTGGTAAATGACGTCTCGCTCCGCAACCTGATCCCGGGCGAACTCGCCAAGGGGTTCGGCTTCTTCCAGTCGAAACCCTCCACCGCCTTTTCACCCGTGGCGGTCACACCGGACGAGCTTGGCGATGCCTGGCGCGACAGCACCCTTCATCGGGTCATGGAGGTTGATCTGAATGGCGAAGCTCTTGGCCGCGCCGATGCCGGAACCGACTCGACTTTCAGCCTGGCGCGTCTTGTGTCACATGCGGCGAAGTCCCGGAACCTGCGCGCCGGAGCGATCATCGGCTCCGGCACCATTTCCAACCGCGACGCCGATGGTGGCCCCGGCCGACCGGTGGCAGATGGCGGTAGAGGCTATTCCTGCCTTGCCGAAATCCGTATGGTTGAGACCATCAGGGACGGCAAACCCGCGACCCCGTTCATGCGGGTCGGTGACAGCGTCCGCATCGAGATGCATGATGATGACGGCGCCAGCATTTTCGGGCGCATAGAACAGAGTGTGGAACAGCATATTCAGGGACGGCATAATGTCTAAAGCTTTCGCCTCGCAGGGCGACCTGTCGGAAAAGACCATCAGCTTCACCGAGATCGGGCGGGACCTGTGGGCCTTCACAGCCGAAGGTGACCCGAATACCGGCGTGATCATCGGAGATGACAGCGTCATGGTGATCGATGCCCAGGCAACACCGCGCCTTGCCGACATGGTTGTGGAGAAGATCCGCACCGTCACCGACAAGCCGATCAAGCATGTTGTGCTGTCGCATTATCATGCGGTTCGGGTTCTTGGTGCCTCGGCCTATGACGCGTCGGAGATCATCGCCTCGGAAGCCTGCCACGCGATGATCCATGAGCGTGGCCAGGAAGACTGGGACAGTGAGTTCGCCCGGTTTCCCCGCCTGTTCGAGGGCCATGAGAGCATTCCCGGCCTGACCTGGCCGACCCAGACCTTTCGCGAGAAAATGACCCTTCACCTCGGCAAGCGGCGGGTCGAACTGATGTTCCTGGGGCGCGCTCACACCGCTGGCGATATCGTTGCCTTCGTCCCCGACGAACAGGTCATGTTCACCGGTGATATCGTCGAATATCACTCGGCCTGCTATTGCGGTGACGGGCACTTCAATGACTGGGGCGCAACACTCGACCGGATTGCCGGTTTCAACCCGGCAGCCATCGCACCGGGACGCGGAGATGCCCTTGTTGGCGAGACGATGGTCACGGCGGCGATTGCCAACACCCGCGATTTTGTCGAAAGCACCTATCGCCCGGCAGCGATGGTCGCGGCGAAAGGCGGCAGCCTGAAAGATGCCTGGGATGCGGTGCGTGAGGCCTGCGATCCGAAATTCGCCGACTATGCCATCTATGAACACTGCCTTCCCTTCAATGTCGCCCGCGCCTTTGACGAGGCCAAGGGGATCGATACCCCGCGGATCTGGACGGCGGAACGCGACATGGCGATGTGGAACGCTCTGCAGAACGGCTGACCGGAACCGGATAGACTGATCAAGGACGGACCATGGCACGTTATCAATATGAGCCTTTCCCCTATGTCACCCCGCCAGAGCTGGACGGTCGTGCACCACGTTCCGCGCCGGTCATCATCGTCGGCGCCGGCCCGATCGGCCTTGCCGCCGCCATCGACCTGGCAACCCACGGTGTTCCCAGCATTGTCGTTGATGACAACAATGTCGTTTCGGTCGGCAGCCGCGCCATCTGCTGGGCCAAGCGAAGCCTGGAGATTTTCGACCGTCTGGGAATCGGCGACCGAATGCTCGCCAAGGGGGTCACCTGGAAGCTTGGCCGGGTCTATCGCGGGGATCAGGAGGTCTATAATTTCGACCTCCTTCCCGAGGATGGGCATAAATTCCCGGCCTTCATCAACCTGCAGCAATATTACGTCGAGGAATATCTGGTCGAGCGCTGTGCCGATTATCCTGATCTGATCGATCTGCGGTTCAAGAACAGGCTGTTGTCGGTTTCCCAGGATGAGGCCGGCGTTGCCGCCGACATCGAAACGCCGGATGGCCCCTATACGCTACGCGGTGACTATCTGCTGGCCTGTGATGGCGCAAACAGCCGCATCCGCCGCCAGTTTGGACTGGATTTCGACGGCCGGCATTTCGAGGAACGCTTCCTGATCGCCGATGTCGAGATGCAGGCCGATTTCCCGTCGGAACGCTGGTTCTGGTTCACCCCGACCTTTCATCCCGGACAGTCGGCGCTTCTCCACAAACAGCCCGACAACATCTATCGCATCGATCTGCAGCTTGGCCCGGATGCCGATCCCGAGGAGGAAAAGAAGCCGGAGAACGTCATCCCGCGGATCGAGAAGGTGGTTGGCGGACGACCCTTCAAGCTCGACTGGGTCAGTGTCTATTCTTTCAACTGCCGCCGCATCGACAGGTTCGTTCATGACCGGGTGATCTTTGTCGGCGATTCGGCACATGTCGTATCCCCGTTTGGCGCGCGTGGCGGCAATGGCGGGATGCATGATGTCGACAATCTGTGCTGGAAACTGGCGCGGGTGGTGACCGGCCAGTCGGATGCCACGCTTCTTGAAAGCTACAATGACGAGCGGGTATACGGCGCAGACGAGAACATCAGCAATTCCAGCTGGACCTCGCGGTTCATGTCGCCTGAACCGGGTGTCGAGATGGCCTTCCGCAACGCCGCGCTCAGTCTTGCCGTCGACACGCCCTTTGCCCGCCGCATGGTCAATGCCGGACGACTATCCGTGCCCTGCCGCCTGACCGGCAGCGCGCTGAACGGCGATGACGACCCGGCGTTTGACGTGCCGCAGCAGGTCGGCATGGTGGCGCTGGACGCCCCGCTGACAACACCCGGCGGCGACGCCGACTGGCTGATGCGCCATCTTGGCGGCGGCTTCACCCTGCTGGTCACCGGCGACGCAACACTGGATGACGCGATCGTGCCGGATGGCGTGACGGTGCTGCGCATTGGCAGCGGCAGTTTCCACGACTCCGAGGGCAAGGTCGCCGCACGTTACGGCAGCGGTGTCTATCTGGTTCGCCCTGACCAGCATGTCACGGCCCGCTGGAAAGCCGCGGATGCGGATGGCATCAGAACCGCGCTGTCACTCTGCACCGCCAGCGTCACGGCCTGAGGAGACCGGCATGTCGCTGAACATCGATTTCAATCTTGGTCCCGACAGTGACAAGCTGTTTAACGAGCTTCTTGGCGCACATGAGGGGTTGAGCCGTGAACAGTCCGAACAGCTCAATGCCGGGCTGATCCTGATCCTGATGAACCATATCGGTGACCCCGGCACGGTCCGTGAGGCCATCACCCGGGCGGGCGCCGCGCTTGACCGATGACAGCTGCAAGAGATCCCATGGCCGATATCACGCTCTATGATTACTGGCGGTCCTCGGCAAGCTACCGGGTGCGCATTGCGCTGAACCTGAAGGGGCTTGCCTATGAGCAGGTCGTTGTCAATCTGCTGGAAGGCGAGCACAGCGCCGAGGCGCACCGCAAGCGCAACCCGATCGGCTATGTGCCGGCGCTCGACATCGACGGGCGGATCATGACGCAGTCGCTTGCCATCATTGAATATCTGGAGACACGCTTTCCCGACCCGGCGTTGCTTCCCGCTGATCCGGCAGAGGCGGCGCGGCTTCGGGCCATTGCCCATACCATTGCCATGGATATCCATCCCGTCTGCAATCTGAATGTGACCAACCACCACGCCGCCGCCTTCAAGGGTGACGCCGCCGCCAAAGATGACTGGATGGTGCATTTCATGACCCGCGGTTTGCTGGCGGTCGAGGCAATGGCCGATCACCCGGCAACCGGCCCGTTTCTTCATGGCGATGCGCCCGGCCTTGCCGACTGCGTCCTGGTCCCGCAGCTCTATAACGCCCGCCGGCGCAACATGACGCTGGCCGAGATGCCGCGCCTTGCCGCCATTGAGGATGCCTGCCTTGCGCATCCCGCCTTTCACGCGGCTGTACCGGAGATGGTCGGCCCCTAGCCGGGTGGCACCCAGCCCGGCGACAATGGGTCATCAGGCGCGGAATTGACAGCCAACAGCCAGTCCGGCACAACCGGACGCAGCAGACGAGCCGGAGGCAAACGCCATGAGCGATGATTACAAATTCGACACGCTGAGCCTGCATGCGGGCCATGTGCCGGACGCGCAGCACGGATCGCGCGCGGTGCCGATCCACCAGACGACGTCCTATGTCTTCCGCGACAGCGAGCATGCGGCAGCGCTCTATAACATGGAGCTTGGCGGGCATCTTTACACGCGGATCTCAAACCCCACAGTTGCGGTCCTTGAACAGCGCGTTGCGGCGCTTGATGGCGGTGTTGCCGCTACCGCGACAGCCTCGGGAATGGCGGCGCTGGCAACAGCGGTGATGACCATCTGCTCGTCCGGCGACCACATCGTCGCCTCCTCGCGCATGTATGGCGCGAATATCAATCTTCTGGAAAACACCCTGCCCCGCTTTGGCATCACCACGACTTTTGTCGCGCCTGACGATCTGGCGGCCATCGAAGCGGCCATCCGGCCAAACACGAAAATCATCTTTGGTGAGGTCATCGGCAATCCCGGGCTCGACGTGATGGATGTCGCCGCGGTTGCCGAGATCGGCAAGCGGGCGCATGTGCCGCTGATGCTGGACTGCACCTTCAACACCCCGTGGCTGCTGAAACCAATCACGCTCGGCGCCAACATCATCATCCATTCTCTGACAAAGTGGATGGGCGGGCATGGCATTGCCATTGGTGGTGCCGTTGTTGATGGCGGCAATTTCGACTGGGGCAAGGATGATCGCTTCCCGACCATTGCCGGCCCACACTACGCGATGAACGAGATCAACTTCTTCGAGGAGTTCGGCCCTGCCGCCTTCACTGCGAAGTTCCGCGCTGAGGGGATGTATAATTTCGGCCCTTCGATGTCACCGACCAACGCCTTTCACATTCTTCAGGGTCTGGAGACGCTGCCGCTTCGCATGCAGAAGCATATGGACAATACAGCGGCGATGCTGGAATTCCTGAACGGCCATGACGCGGTGGCCTGGGTGAAGCATCCGACGCTCCCCGAACATCCGAGCCATGAGCTGGTAAAGACCATGCTGCCGAAGGGCGCCGGATCGATCATCGTCTTCGGACTGAAAGGGGGGCGCGACGCCGGCAAGGCCTTCATCGAGGCTGTCGAACTGTCCTCGCACCTTGCCAATGTCGGTGATGCCAAGACCCTTGTCATCCATCCGGCAAGCACCACCCATTCGCATATCTCTGCAGATGCGATGGTAGAAGGTGGCCTGTCCGATGACATGATCCGCCTGTCGGTGGGTCTTGAGGACATCACCGACATCACTGCCGATTTCGAGATCGGCTTCCGCGCTGCGGCGCGCATCGCGGCAAAAGCCGCGGAATAGAGCGGCCAGCAGGGAGGGTGAGATGAAACATGAGCTTCATGGCGACACCATCCACATCGCCACCGGTGGATTGGATTTCGATGCAACCAAGCCGGTGCTTGTCTTCATCCATGGCAGTGGGCAAAGCCACCTGACCTGGGTGCTGCAGACCCGCTATTTCGCGCATCGCGGCTTTTCCGTCCTCGCCCCGGACCTCCCGGGTCACGGTCTATCCGGCGGCACCCCGCTTGCCAGCATCGAGACCATGGCCGACTGGATCAATGATCTGCTGGACAGCCTTGGCGCACAGACAGCGACGCTGATCGGTCATTCACAGGGCGTTCTTGTGGCGTTGGAAGGCGCGAGGCGGCATCCGCACCGGGTCAGCGCGCTTGGCCTGATTGCCGGTGCGATGGCCATCCCGGTGAATGATGCCCTGATCGAGATGTCACAATCGGCGCCTGCCAAGGCTTTCCGGATGATGACAAGCTGGGGGCATGGCCCGGGCGCGCACAAATTCGACAACACCCAGCCCGGTCACGCCTTCCTTGGCTATGGCAGACAGGTCATGGCGCAGAATGATGACGCCGCGCTTCATGCCGATCTTGTCGCCTGCAACAGCTATGGCGAAGGCGAGACAGCCGCCGCCGCCCTTGCCCAGCCGACACTGTGCCTGATTGCCGGCAAGGACAAGATGACACCAGCAAAGTTTGGACGGAAGATGGCCGCCAGCATCAGCGGAGCGGAGCTTCAGATATTCGACCGCGCTGGCCATTTCCTGCCAGCCGAATACCCGATCGAGGTCAATGACGCGCTCGCCGCCTTTCTGGCGCGCTGACCGACCGCAGACCATAGACGAGGAGATCGCCACGATGTCAGACAGCGGATTCCGGACCATCGCCGTCATCGGCGCCGGCACCATGGGAAGCGGTATCGCCGCACAGATCGCCAATGCCGGCCACCAGGTCCTGCTTCTGGACCTGCCAGCGCGCGCTGGCGCGGACAAGTCGCCGGCGGAACTGGCAATCGACAGGCTGATCGCCTCGGACCCGCCACAACTGATGCACAAGCGGAACGCCGGCAGCATTGTCACCGGCACCATCGATGATGATTTTGCCAGGCTTGCCGACTGCGACTGGATCATCGAGGCTGTTGTCGAGCGTCTTGACATCAAGAAGGACCTCTATGCGCGGCTTCATGCCACGATCGGGCCCGACTGCATCGTCAGTTCCAACACCTCGACCATCCCGATCAGCCTTCTTGTCGAGGATATGCCGGCTGATTTCCGCAAGCGCTTCGCCATCACCCACTACTTCAACCCGGTACGCTATATGCGCCTTCTCGAGCTTGTCCGCGGCGCGGATACCGAGGACAGCGTGATCGACAGGCTTGCCGACTTCAATGACCGGGTGCTTGGCAAGGGTGTGGTGCGCTGTGCCGACACACCCGGCTTCCTTGGCAACCGGGTGGGCGTTTTCGCGCTTCAGGTCGGCATCGACGAAGCGATGCGGAACAATCTGACCGTCGAACAGGCTGACGCGCTGATGGGCCGTCCGATGGGCATTCCGAAGACCGGAATCTTCGGACTTTATGACCTGATCGGAATCGATCTGATGGTCGATGTTGTCGCCTCACTCCGCAGCATCCTGCCCGATGGCGACGCCTTCCATCCGGTCGGTGGCCAGAACGACATGATCACCGCGATGATCGCCGACGGCTATACCGGTGACAAGGGCAAGGGCGGCTTCTATCTGCTTGATGACGACGCGGCAGAAATGGCCCGTCCGCTGAGCGGTGCCGGCGCGGCATTGCTGCCGCCGCGCGCCCGTGACAAGACGCTTCCCGACGCTGCCATCCGCGCCGCCGATGCCACCGCCACCCGCGGCGAACCACTCCATGAAATCATTTCCGGCAATGATGATTGCGCACGCTTCTGCCGCCGGGTGCTGGGACGTGTTCTGGCCTATGCCGCCAGCCTGGTCCCCGAGGTGACGGTCTCGCCGCAGGATATCGATGACGCGATGAAGCTTGGCTTCAACTGGCAGCGCGGCCCGTTCGAGATGATCGACGCCATTGGCCATGACCGCATGGCCGAGCTGTTTGCCGAGGCCGGTGTCGAGACCCCGGCAGTGCTGACCGAGGGCGCCGAGGTCTATCGCGCCACAGGACAGACACTTGAAGTCCGCCACGCCGGTGGTGCCTACCATCCGGTCAGCCTTCCGGCCGGGGTGATGCGATTCCACATGACGCGCCGCACCCTGACCCCGATTCTGGCGAACGATGCTGCCAGCCTGTTCGCCCTGGACGGTGACCTGCGGCTTGTCGAGTTTCATTCCAAGGCCAATGCCCTGACCGATGAATCAATGCAGATTGTCGCCGCGGCGGCAGAGGATCATGGTGCCGGCATCATCATCCATAATGACGCGCAGCATTTCTCCGCCGGCGTCGACCTGAACGCCTTCCGCGCCTATATCGAGGCCGAGAACTGGGACGGCATAGACGGATTTCTCGACCGCTTTCAGAAGGCTGTCTGCGCGCTGAAATATACGCCTGTGCCGGTTGTCGGCGCGCCGTCCGGTCTTGCTGCCGGCGGCGGCTATGAGGTGCTGGCGCATTGCGACAGATTGGTGGTCCACACCAATTCGGTGATGGGGCTGGTTGAAGCCGGGGTCGGTGTTGTGCCCGGCGGCGGTGGCATCAAGGACACATTTTTCCGCTGGCATGACGCCAAGGGAAGCTGGGACGACGCTGCCTGGCAGACCTGGATGAATATCGGCTACGGCGCCACCGGGTCATCACCACAGCTGTCGGCGCGCATGATGTATTTCCGTGACGGCCATGACGAGACGGTGATGAACCGTGACAGGCTGCTGCCACGCGCCATCGAGATGATTGGCGAGATGCGTGACGGCTACAAGGCGCCGACACCTCCGGTGGCCCACCTTGCCGACGGTGCCCTTGCCGCAAAGATGGAAGACTTCATGCAGCAGGGAATCGACCGCGGTGATTTCTTCCCGCATGACAAGACAGTCGCCATGGCGATTGCCAGCGTGATGCTGCGTGGTGATGGCGATGGCGAGAATGCGGATGAAGCCGAGCTCTATGCCCGCGAGCGCGCCGCTTTCATCCGTCTTGCAAAGACAGCACAGACCTATGAGCGCATCCGCACCATGCTGGATGACGGCGCGGCGGTCAGAAACTGACGCCGGCCCGCTTTCGGCTTACAGCCAGTCGGGGTTCATCGCGGCAAGCGCATCCGGCCCACCGGTGATTTTCGCCGCGCGTTTCTCGACTTCCGGCAGGCTGTAGGCCATGTAGGAGCTGGCAGTCGCCTGTTTCGCCGCCATGAAATCAGGATCGCCCTCGCCCGACGCCTTTGCCTTGGCCGCCACCGCCGCGCCGCGCGCCAGCTGCCAGCCACCGGACAGATAGCCAAGCATCATCAGGAAATCGGTTCCCGAGGCCGCCGCATCACGCGGTGAGTTGGCCCGTGCCAACAGCGTATCAAGCGCACCCTCGGCGGTATCACAGGCCGCCAGCACTGCACCGGCATGACCGGACACGCCGTTGCCGCCAGAGCTGATTTCATCCATGTCACTGCGAATCTCGGTCAGCAGTTGGCGCACCGCCTCGCCGCCATCGCGAAGCGTCTTGCGGAACACAAGGTCATTTGCCTGAATCGCCGTCGTGCCTTCATAGATCGGGAGGATGCGGGCATCGCGGCAATGCTGGGCCGCGCCCGTTTCCTCGATGAACCCCATGCCGCCATGCACCTGAAGCGCATCCGAGGTCAGCTCAAGCGAGCGTTCGGTCAGCCATCCCTTGATCACCGGAATCAGGAGATTGGCGCG
>CENJ01089020.1_pt1 | contig 11010 bp, 8 predicted proteins | sample 356161 | NCBI WGS metagenome assembly CENJ01 (sample SAMEA2619531, study PRJEB7988) | marine metagenome | biome: marine biome (ENVO:00000447); feature: surface water layer (ENVO:00002042); material: "saline water (ENVO:00002010), including plankton (ENVO:xxxxxxxx)" | depth 5 m
TGATTCATTTCGATGTGGTTTACACTGTTTCCGAGAATGCAACCCTTTGGTATGACTGCCCAGCGTAGTCGGCGCTCTTGGTGTGCATTGACGATGGCTTGACATGCGAGGCGAGGGCCATAGGATTGCACTTCGCTTTTTCCTGACCACATAGCCAATTGACGTTCATTTGCTCGAGAGGGGATGTCCTTACGGAAGGCCGGGTGACGGATGTAAACGCCTCCTGCCTCGTCTTCAGTGAAGTGTACGCCACGAATGAACGGGCGTGATGACTTTGTTTTGTCCCAACTGGAGATGTTATTGGAGTGGGCAGTTTGATCGATCTCTCCAACACGTACCTTGACTGTTTGTTCTTGGGTAGCAAGCCAATGCTCACGGTCACCAAGCCTTGGCAGTTGCGACATACTGTCAAGAATCTTGAGAATGTTCTTCCTTTCGATTTGATCACGTGGTAATCGAGGAACAGCCCATGTATTTCTTGCCCACTGAACCCATTGGGATTGATTGAGAGAGAAGGCAGGCACTCGAGACGAGAGTCCAGTCCCCACACGGCGGAGATCAGAACGTGTAACCGGGCCAATGATGTTCAGGCTTTCTGTACCGTTCGGTGTCGATGAAATTCCAAGAATTGCAACACCTTGAGTCATACCCGGGAACAAGAGATTTGCTTCCTCAATGGCCCAGACTTCATTCCATGAGTGTTTCTCGACGAGGAGTTTTCTCAGAGGGTGGGAGGATTGTTCGCGCAGGAGGCTGTCTGGAGCGACGATACGCATCTTTCCTTCCTGTGAAAGAACTTGCATTCCTCGCTCGATGAAGAGTCGGTAGAGATTGACGTTTCCACGCATGGTCGAGAAACGAGGACCATCAGGGTTGGTTAGGCTTCGAAGCTTCTCGCTCAAATCCTTACGACGCTGGGAACCGTCTTCCATTCCTCTGAACCGATCCTTGATTCGTAACCAAGGAGGGTTGGAGATGATGAGGCGGGGGGATTCGTCCCATGGCCAATCTTTCTGAAGTGTGTCGGAACAGATGATGTTCTCTTCGAGAATTTCTTCGGCTATACTTCGATTCAATTTTCCTTCGTGTTCACCGGATAAGGCGACGAGATCGAGGCGAATGGCTTCAAGCAGCAACCGCCTACGGGTTGATGTAACAACCAGTTCGTCGACGTCGACGAGTTGAAAACCACGGAGCAAACGTTCTGTGTCTTCCTTGCGCAATTCAGAACTTTGTCCTTCAAACAATTCACTGTGCTTTCGGAGCATACGGGCATGGAATATTCCACCGCCGCAGGACATGTCAGAGAATGGTAAAGGAATTCCACTGCTTGTTCGCTCATTGTTTTTGACAGCATCAAGGGCACCTTCATCGAGGGTGACTTCTTCTTCACTTGGCGGGAAGTTGAGTTTCTTAATGTGCTTCTGGAAACCTGGAGGAAGGTCTGCAAGATGCATGTTTGTTGTCTGCTTCTTGACCTTTGGCTGGATGGTCGTCTCTAGCAGTTCAGATGAGATGATTGAATCTGCAAGTCGAGGAGGAGTAGGGTGTGCTCCGCGAGGTGAGCGGCCATCAGACTCAGCATCGTGACGTGCAAGAAGATGGTCGAGAACGTGACCTGGGTCGGTCAAGAGATTTGCTGGAAGGGTTGGCCAATCTTCAGGGAGAAGCGCAGCGATAGGTTGGTGGGTTCGGAGGGAATTTTCCCAAGCATCGAGCCACATTTCGATTTGTGTTTTTCTATCGTTTAAGCATCGATCTAATCTCGCATACCAACCGCTAACCCCGTTTTGCATAGTCCGCCCCATCCAGTGGGTATTCAATCATGGTTTGAATGTGCCTGTCAAAATCATGAAACGATTCATTCTGAGACTGAATCATTCCGCGCGGACAACTTTGCAAGTTGCACGCCAGTAGCGTGCCATTCCCACCCATTTGCTACCCAATCGAACAAGGCCTTGAGCTCGTCTTCATCCACGGCGGCCGCAGATGCAATTTTTTTCAGAATACGTATCTCTCTTCGGTCGTATTCTCCATCAGCAGCTGCAAGAAGAACCCCATCTCTCAAGACATATCGCAAAGTCTCAACTTCAGCATTCTTCAGGAGGTTTGTTAGACGATTGGTATCGAACAGACCTTGACGAATCGATGTTCTTGCTTCAGGATGAACCATTGCCCTTCCCATGAAACCTTCCAACAACTGTATTTCTTCTCGAACAAGTTCACCATCAGCAGCGGCAATCAAGACAAGTAAATCGGCATATCGCGCACGTTCTGCAGCATCCAAATCGGCGACGCCGTCGCAAAACATAGGACTTCAACTTTCAAGAGAATTTAGCAGATCGTATCCGTCTTGCATCCATGCATAACCGATTTTGGTCCACTCGATGAGTTGCTGAATTGCATCAGGTACAAGCCCCAGATGTTCTGCAATTTCTTTCAGTACTTCGAGTTCATCATCATCGACGGAACCATCCGAAGCTGCCATGAGTACAGCATCTCGTAGCGCCAGTCGGCCGGCTTCAGGGCCTAACCCATCCAGACATTCTTCCAGTGTAGGTGGGGATTTCAAAGAACGACGAAGCACTTCGCGCTGGTTTGGTGAGAGCAAGGCCTTGCCAAGTTGTTGTTCAAACATTGCGAGTTCATCAACCGTAATTTCTTCGTCAACGCGAGCCATGTAAGCTAGTAAACGAGCATATGCATAGCGTTCATCACGGGGCAGATTTTGGAGAGTATCGGGTAGCATCCGAACCACTCTCGTGCTTCTCCATCAAGAACCTCTCGCCTCCTGAGCATTGGAATTGCTTGGTTTCGAAGGGAATCCCAAGCCCCCACACGATGATTGATAGGGGTGTGTGACAACGGACAATCATGCATCCGTCCGTCAATGTACTCGGCACTGAACTTAAGCCCTGTTCAACAGATCCCCTCACTGGCTGGTATCGTGACGGATGTTGCAATACCGATGACAACGATAGAGGATCTCACACGGTTTGTTGCGTCGTAACACAAGCCTTCCTCGAATTTGCCAAATCTCAAGGTAACGACTTAATGACGCCAGCACCTCAATTCTCATTCCCTGGTCTCAAACCCGGCGATTCATGGTGCGTATGTGCGCGAACATGGTTGGCCGCAGTCAATGCGGGTTCCGCCTGTCCCGTTGATTTAGAAGCAACGCACGAAGAAGCACTTAGCATCATTCCGTATGATCTTCTAGAGACGCATGCGGTGTGAACTGGAAGACAAAAATCCTCATCGTCAACCAAATGAGAATACCCCAACACAGCATGTTGGGGAGCCCCATCCATTCGATTTGATCAGGATATTTCTCAGATAGCCACCCAATGCTCATGCTTGAACCAACCAAACTTCCAACATAGACGGGTATTGCTGCTGGTAACGTCCAAGCGAGCGATTTGTGATTATCGAACGTATACCACCGATGAACAAAGTGTGCCAAGACACCTGTTAATCCCCAGAATGTCCCCCAAAGGATTCGTACATCGGCCTCTGGTAGGACAATCATTGAAACTGTCCAAGCGATGTAAAACACAGCGCTGTTGAACGCTCCAGCAAGCGCAAAACGACCCAATGAACCTCGAGGTGCCAATTGGCTATGCAGAACCTTGAAATCAGTCGTCATTGGTCACCACATCACTTGGTTTTCCAGTAAGAATAGATCGCAGACGAGCATTGTCGTTCTGCATGGCATCCATCCATTCGTACTTCACACCAAGTTGTTCTGCAAGAACGCCCAATGCTAAGGAATCTTTTGGCAAACATTTCCCTCCAAATCCTCGGTTTAATCCAAAGATAGGATCGAGATGAGATGGCCCAATCGGTTGTGCTTGTTCCGCAGTGATGACGTCACGGATTTTGTACCAATCTTCACCTAAGCCTTCACAAATATCGTAGAGTTGGTTCGCAAATGTTACCTTCATAGCATAGAATGTATTCTTGGTGTATTTGACCAACTCAGCCTGTGTTGGCGTGACGTGGAATGTTTGGTCACGACGAAGTACATCTGCTTGGCGATGTTGTTCAAACACCCGCTCAGCCACATCAGCATGGTGTGTGCCACATACGAGAATATCTTGGTTCGCAAAGTCCTCCAATCGCTGACGTTCAACAAGAAATTCCGGTGAGTAGGCGATTTTCAGATTCGGATATTCTTCGTGGTATCGTTGTGTTGTACCTGGAACAACCGTACTTTTGATGACAGCAGTAAATCCGTCAGGTAATGCGTCAAGTGTTGCTTCAACAATTCGTGTATCACATGCTCCTGTTTCGGGATGAGGAGGGGTTGGAACAGCGATGTATGCAAAGTCGACGTTGTCGGTGATGATCGACAAATCGGTTCCACGGACAGGATCATGAACGAACAATTCATGTGCATGCTCGAAACAATGCTCAATCGCTCCACCGACCATTCCAGCACCAATGATTCCAATTTTCATATGATCATCTCTCTCGATATGGGTGTGGGTTAAGTTTCCCATCCTTTGCCATAATGCTTGCTTGAAGAAGGGTTTCGGGTGTGCCACAATCGACCCACGTTTCGGCACCTACAGAAACAAAATTCGCCTTCCCTTCAGCAATATATGCTCGATTGATATCTGATATTGAGAAAGCATTTCCCTTTTCTTGAACGGCATCATCAAGTTTGTCCCAGAATGTTTCATCGAACAGATAAATTCCACCGATCGCAAGATTTGATGGTGGATTTTCAGGCTTCTCAACCACATCGATAATCTTCCCCTCATCATCAAGAACAGCAACACCAAAGGCTTGTGGATTCGCTTCTTCCCGGGCAAGTAAAAGGCAACCTGGGGGTTGTTTAGCTTGCTTAAATTCTTGAACAAGATCCTCAAATTCGACGGTTGTGATGTTGTCTGAAAAATAGATCATCAGACGACAATCTTCGTTGTGAGGTCGTGCCAGCAGCAAAGCTTGTGCAACACCTTGCGGTTCTTCCTCCAAGACGTAATGTATCTGTTCGCCTTCCATACTTTGTCCAACATGCTTTGCGATGTGGCCTATGTGTTCGTTTGAAATGATGGTAATTCGTCGAATCCCACCTCGTCGAATTGTTCCGAGAGCATAATCGATGACCGGACGCTTGTAAAGGGGCAACAGCGTTTTCTGTGTGTAGCGGGTAAAAGGGTACAAACGAGAGCCTTTACCTCCAGCAACAAGGATGGCCTTCGTCTTCATAATGACAACTCTGAAGACGAACATACATGTTCTTTGCCCTCAACCAAATCTTCCAGAGATGTAGCGTCGGGTTAATTCCATGTTTGGGTCGCCGAAAATTGTCTTCGTTTTATCGAATTCAATTAAACGCCCAAGATACATGAATGCAGTGTAGTCACTAACTCTCTGGGCTTGGGACATTGAGTGAGTAACAATGACGACAGTGAAATGTTTCTTCAGTTCTAAAATGAGCTCCTCAATCTTTGCAGTAGCAATTGGATCGAGTGCAGAGCATGGTTCGTCCATGAGAATCACTTCCGGTTCTACAGCAATCGTTCTGGCAATGCAGAGTCGTTGCTGCTGTCCACCTGATAAACTCGTACCTAATTCGTGAAGTCGGTCACTTACTTCATCCCACAGGGCAGCTCTTCGCAGTGCACTTTCAACAATTCTATCCAATTCTCGACGGCTCGGATTGTAGTGAAGTCGGACACCATAGGCAACATTGTCATAAATTGATTTTGGGAATGGATTTGGTTTCTGGAAAACCATACCTACTCGGCGACGAATGGTGACTAAATCAGCTCCTCGAGCCATGATATTGTCATCTTCCAATTCGATTTTCCCATCAATCTTACAGATTGAAATTAAATCGTTCATTCGGTTCAGACAACGAAGCAGAGTTGATTTCCCACAACCGGATGGGCCAATAAGCGCTGTTACAGCATTTCGCTCGAATGGAATTGATACATTGTAGATGGCTTGTGCATTCCCATAATGAAGGTCTAGATCATGAATCCACATGTGTGCTTCAGCATCTATGTTGAGCGTTCGTGTCGAGTCAGGAATGTCTTCATTATCTGATTTCTGAGTTTCTTCTGACTCAGCAACATCCTCGGTCTCTTCATTGGATTCCTCTGCTTCTCCAGTGGTTTCATCTTCATTCTCATCTTCTGATTCTGCTGAAGCATCATCCTCTTCCGCAGACACATCGAAGTGTTGTTCGATTAGCTCTCTGATCGCAATCGATTCTTCAGTATCCTTGTCGCCGTCTACAGCAGAGAGAGAGGTGAGAATACTCATCGCTTCCCCAACAGTGATTTCATGGGATTCTTCATCATAATCGTCCATAATCTCTGCAATGCGTTCTTTTTCAGAATCAGCGATTTCACCATCCACTTCAACTAATTTGTTCATCATGGCGAGTAATTCGCCAACGGTAAGCGTTTTTTCATCTGATTCGATCGTCATGTGTTTGAATACCTCCTAAAGTGAGCACGGAGTAGAATGGCTGCTGAATTCACCACGAGTAGCGTCCCAAGGAGGACAATTGAGGCTCCAGCAGCAGCAACCTTGAACCCTGTTGCAGGCATGTCGGTCCAACGGTAGACTTGAACAGGAAGAACAGTGTATGCTCCTCTATCGTTCGTGTCTGCACCGGTGTAGGCACTTGGGTCTGCGGAGAAGAGTTCTCGATCGGACCAAACAGGGAGATTTTGCATGTACGGCTCAACACCTGGGATCCACGCAAAGAGATAATCAAAATTCGGAGCAAAATCATATGAGATGTAAAAGAATGCATCAGGTTCTGTGAAGACAGATGCAACCGCTCCAACCAGAATCAATGGAGCGGCTTCGCCCATGATTCTTGACATAGCGAGAATGGTCCCCGTCATCATTCCGGGCATGGCGTGAGGTAGAACGTGGTCCTTCGTCACTTGCCACTTGGTGCATCCTAAGCCAAACGCCGCATTACGTAGTGATGGTGGAACAGCACGCAGGGCTTCCTGTGATGAAATAACAATGGTTGGCATGGCCATGGTCGCCATTGTCATTCCTGCCGTCAAGACTGTACCTCCAAGGCCTAATCCTATTCCTCTGTCGGTTAGGAAGAGGGCGAGGCCAAATAGACCGAAAACGATTGCAGGAACACCCGCAAGGTTGGTGATAAGTGCTTGAATAGCCCTTCGGAATCTGTTGTTTGGAGCGTATTCTTCCAGCCAGATTGCTGCGCCGAGCGAAAGTGGAATGGCGAATAGCATGGTGTAGGTTACCACATAGACGCTTCCCCAGAAGGCAGCACGCAAACCTGCCTTGTACGGTTCAGAAGAGGTGAAGTCTGACCATATGAATGGAATGTGAATGCCGACAGGTATAGAGACCATGGCGATAACCAAAGCGACGAATGCAGCCATGAGCCATCCATCTCGCCCTTTCACTACCAAACGCAATCTGTCATCCTTGAATGTGTTCGAACGTGTGAGTTGCAGTGCTCCAAGAACCAGTTTCTTGATACCTGAGAGAATAAAAAGCAGCAATAATCCGCCAACAATCCAGCCTTGGACAAGAATCCATGTAATGGCGATGTACCATGTAAGGAACGTAAGGGCAAGCAGAACGAGATCAACAACCCCTTCCGCCTTTGGAATCAATTTCTCTGGTCGTAACTTTACGATATCGGTGGCAGAAGAAATCAATGCAATTGACGCCATCAGTGTTATTGCTCCGCCAATAATAAACGTGAATGGAACGAGCAGTACAGGCTGTGATTCAGAGAAGGTTGAGAAGAAGATAAGTGCTCCAATGACAGTAAGGATGAGTTTCACAGTTGCGCTAATCAGTCTGTTAGCTAACTCACTGGAGTAAGAGAACCATGAATACTTGGTGTAACGTTCTGATTTGACTTCACTTGTTCCAATCCAAATCATACCATCTCGAAGTTTGCGAATGGCTTTTTCTGGTGTTCGCATGACAAAAATCATGCCTACAAGGCCAAACATTGCGAAAAGAGGCAACCAAGGATCGCGATGGTCGAGTACGTCTGCCCCACTTTCAAAGTTAACAGGAGCAGCACAACTTAACAACCAATCTTGTTGATTGAGCGTCCGAATTCCATCGCAGAACGATTGAGGTGTCGTTGGCTTCGTTGCATTCAATTCCTTTGCATTATTGCAGTCCTTTGTTGCATAATCAAGGCTACTCTTTTTGTAGGTATCACTGCATTTATTCACAACAAGCAGTTCAACATATTCGTCTATCCCCTCTTGTTCATCCTCTGAGAATGTAGCATCCATGGAACGACCTGCCCACTTCCCTTGACCGTCAATGAGGTTTGGAACACCATCGCTATCGATGTCTCGATCTTTTGTATCATCGTGAACACCATCGCCGTTTTCATCATGCAGATGAACAAAGAGGGCGAAGTCTGATGCGTTGATATCGTTCATCAGCGCCTCAATCCGGGCTCGTTCTTGTTTATCATCGTCTGCGATATCAATTAACTGATCGCTCAACGAATCAAGTATGGAATCTTTTTGGGAAATCCATTCGTAGTCTTCAGGGCACTGATTTGGGTCACCATAGATAGGGTTTCTATCGTTATCTTGATCGATATCCTCATCGCATACATCGATGATTCCGTCGTTATCAAGATCATCATCTCCAATAAACTTCGGTTGGAACCAATCGATTGGGCTTCCGAGAGCAAAACCTCCGATCTCTTGGTATGATGATTCCTTGGCATCCATTGGTGGCCCACTGGTTTGTTGAATGGTTACTGTATAGTTCAAGTCATGGAGGATGAACAACCAATTGTCTGAACTCCTTGAGGGGCTTAAGAGAAGGGTATCCGTTGTCCGCGTGTGGAAGATTGAATCAGAATCTTCGACAACCGTTCTTCCATAGTCAATTGGGTTTTGTCCATAATCGCTGATGTCGATTCTGCCATCCCCATTGACGTCTTCAGAAAGTGGCCCTGCAGCTTTGCTGCACTTGAATGGGCCACCTGGAATTTCTTCAGGATAATAATCGCAAACGCCGTCACCATCGCTATCCGAATCCCAGAACATGTTTCCGTAACCATCGTTATCATGATCATAGTTGATGAATCCCCTGTCATCGATCATAACCCACTCATCGTGCCCATCTCCTGTTTCGGAAATTGCAATCTCCAATTCCGTAATGACGGTTAACCCAGAGTCATCAAGTTCTTCGATAACGTATCCGTCCTCGTTTGTGACTTCTCCGATGACGTAACTGCCGGTTAGACCTTCATCGAGGATATACTTTGAGGTCTCTTCCATCGTACAGAATTCAGGAACAAACGATTTGATGTTGGCCGCAGGCTTGAGCAAAATCTCATTGATTGAGTCGAGAGGGATGTCGTCAGTCCCCTTTTGACTTACAGCGACGACATCTGTTCCTTGACCAGTGTTGTAGAAGAGAAGGTCACCGTTTTGCCAACCAGTCCATGGAACTTGGCGATAAATGAGTCGAATCTTTCCATCGCCCCATGTGGACTGGTCGTTGCCGGCAAGTTCCATTGCTTCGTCAAGGTAGGCATCCTCTCCGACAACTTCCCAGCGTAGTCCACGCCAAATGTAGCGCTCAATGATTTCATCGTCGCTTACATCGGAAGTATCGTTGTCATCGATTTGAATCCAATAATTTCCAAGGTTTGGAGTAGGTGCAGTTTCTCTCCAGTAAATTGTGATTCGCCAATCTTCGCCAAGTTTGTACTCGTATTCATCGGCGGAACTGATTAACAAAAGGTGGGAAAGCGACCAAGGTTCAACAGGCCTATATGTTGTCCGAGCAACTCCTTCATCGCAGAGTGATCGTTCCAAGTCTTCAGCCAGATCCCAAGTCGTTTGACCGTTCAGATTGAAGACGTCACCATCATCGTCGAGAGCTTGGAAGTGTCGTTCAGTCCACGACGCTCTGATGGTGATGTTTTCACGTTCTTGGCGAAGATCGTCTTCTGCCCAATTCGGATTCCAAGTTTCTGCTTCCCATGAGAGTTGAGTTTCCGCAGGTTTGTGATAATACACGCCTGAATTGGGCCCTTTTTCCGTGTATGTCTCACTGCGCTCAACCTCAAACTCTTCAGTTGGAACGAAGGCCTCGCTCGAGATTTGAGTGAGCAAAGTTACCAGAATAATCCCACACGTAATGGCGATAGCAACAAACACTGTTCGTCCTGCCCTCGCGGCGAGGTACCTACGTTTGAGTGAACGTTTTGGAAGAAGGGATGTACCGAACAATCCCTTGTCCGAAAGGTCGAACTTACTTTCCTTCAATCGTAAGCCTCCCGGAAGCGAGTCATGATTCGGTGGCCAATGAGATTGAGGCCAAGCGTGATGAAAAAGAGGTAGAAACCAACAGCAAACAGCGAGTAGTAAGGCGTTGTACCAATCGGTAATTCTCCGCCAATTCGCTGAGCGATGTAAGCAGTCATTGTTTGCGCACTACGGAACATGTTGTTCGAATATGTAGCAAGTGTACCGACTGAGAGCGTCACCGCCATGGTCTCACCAATTGCTCTGGATAATGCTAGGATGATCGAAGCCAAAATCCCTGAAAGTGCGGAAGGGACGGTAACTCTAGCAGTCGTTTCAACAGGGGTTGCGCCTAGAGCGTAGGATGCTTGTCGCAGGTTGTCAGGCACTGCACGCAGAGCATCCTCTGATAGTGAAGCAATGAGTGGAGTAATCATAATTCCAACCACAATTGCACCACTCAAAGGATTGAACAATTGTGGTTCTTCAGCAATCCAACCCTGTTCGAGGAAGTATGTCCCCACGTCAACGATGATTGGGGCGATGACGACGAATGCGAAGAATCCGTAGACAACAGAGGGGATTCCTGCCAAGAGTTCAAGAATTGGCTTGACGAAGTTGGCGGTTCGTTGGCTTGCATATTCTGAGAGATAGATTGCCGTACCTAATCCAATTGGAATTGCAATGACAAGCGCCCCAAGAGCGACTTGGAGCGTGGTCTGTAACAATGAGTTGACACCCATGTGTAGATCTTCAC
>CENJ01173891.1_pt1 | contig 11006 bp, 7 predicted proteins | sample 356161 | NCBI WGS metagenome assembly CENJ01 (sample SAMEA2619531, study PRJEB7988) | marine metagenome | biome: marine biome (ENVO:00000447); feature: surface water layer (ENVO:00002042); material: "saline water (ENVO:00002010), including plankton (ENVO:xxxxxxxx)" | depth 5 m
CAAAACTGCTGATCAAAGCCCATTAGGTAGTGCTGCTGGATTTGGAAGCTCATTTCCTATTGATAGAAATTTCACAAAAGATGAAATGAAATTTAAACACTTAAAAGTAAACTCATTAGCTTCACAAATATCAAGAGGTAAAATTGAAAAGTCAATTTCTTTTTTTATTAACAGTTTAGGATCAACTATCTCAAAATTTTGCATGGATATTTGTCTATACATGGGTCAAGACTTCTCATTTATTAGTTTTCCAGATAACCTCACTACCGGTTCAAGTATAATGCCACATAAAAAAAATCCCGATTTATTTGAAATAATTAGAGCAAAAGGAATGAAATTACAGTCTGTGAATATTGAAATTTCGTTAGTCACTTCAAGTCTTCCAAGTGGATATCATAGAGATTTTCAAATAATTAAAAAAACTATAATTGACAGCATTGAAGAAACAAAAGGGATTTTGAATGTTATATGTGATGTAATACATAAGATTAAAATCACAAAAAATTTAGAACTAAATGATAAGTATAACTATACATTTAGTGTAAATAATTTAAACAAAAAGGTCCAAGATGGTGCTTCTTTTAGAGACGCATATATAGATTTGAAGAACGACATTAATGAAGGAAATTATAAGCCTCTTAAAGATGTTAAATATTCACACATTGGGAGCATAGGAAACTTATGCATTGATAAAATAAGAGAAAAAATGAAAAGTTTAATTGATTAAATCAGTTAGGGAGTTTAATTTCCATACAGTAATATAGAAGTATATTATCTTTCAATTGTGAAAAAAATTTTCATTTATTTTATTTTATTCCTACTAGGTTTTTTCGGTTACAAAGGGCTCTCGCTTTCCTGCAATAAATATTTTAATAAACAACACGAAAATGCAGATAAAAAAATCAAAGAAAATCTAAAAAAAGACTCCAATAAGGTTTTATCTGCTCTTATTTATTCGGCTGTTGGAGCTTTTAATCATAAAGATGCGATTAAGGCTTTTAAAGTAGAAATTAAAAAAATGGGGATTATAAACAATTGGTATCTTGAATTTAGCAATGATCCAAGTCTATTTAACAATAAATCTCTAAAAAATTACGATGTTGTAATATGGAATAATTCTACCGGAAATACTTTAGATGAAAAACAAATGGATTCATTTGAAAATTATATTGAAAACGGAGGTGGTTATGTAGGTATACATGGTGCTGGTGACAGTTCAAAAAACTGGAAATGGTACTATGAGGTACTTTTGAAAGCAAGATTTAGTCATCAACCCAATAGAGAATATCAGTTCCAAAACGGAACTTTAGAAAAAAAATGCAACTCTAATTTTTCAAATTGTGAAAAATTACCAAATAGGTGGGACAGAGAGGAAGAGTGGTACGTATTTAATGAAAGTCCAAAAAAAAAGGGATCAAGTGTGATTTATAATTTAATTGTAAAAGATTTAGTGATGACAAACATTAAAGATGGTGTAATTCGTGAGTCAAGTATGGGTGATGATCATCCAATTGTGTGGACAAATTGTGTTGGTAAAGGGAAAGCTTTTTATTCAGCAATGGGTCATAAAGGTAAATATTTTTTAGAGCCATTGCATTTGGAAGTTATAAAATCAGGTATTATATGGGCTGCTAACAAATCTGCTAAATGCAATTGATTAAAATCAAATATGAAGGGGTCTATTATCACTAGCTGCTAAAGCCGCTTCCTTAACTGCTTCAGCGTATGTTGGGTGAGAATGACTCATTCTAGCAATATCCTCAGCAGAGGCTCTAAATTCCATTGCTGTTACGGCCTCAGAAATTAAGTCAGCTACCCTAGGGCCAACCATATGGACACCGAGTACTTCGTCAGTAGACTTATCAGCAAGTATTTTTACAAAGCCGTCCGTATGCATACTGGCTCTTGCTCTTCCAAGTGCTCGCATAGGAAATTGACCAGTTTTATAATTAACTCCCAAACTTTTTAGTTCCTCCTCTGTTTTTCCTACAGATGCTGCCTCAGGCCATGTATATATAACATTGGGGATAAGATTGTAATCAATATGAGGTTTTTGGCCGGCTAAAATTTCTGCAACTATTACACCTTCCTCTTCAGCTTTGTGAGCTAACATAGTTCCACGGACTACATCTCCTATGGCATAAATATTTGATTCTGTAGTTTGCAAATGATCATTAACCTCAATTTGCCCATTTTTATTTAAAGCAATATTTACATTTTCAAGTCCAAGATTTTCAGTATAAGGCTTTCTTCCAACGGACACTAAACAATAATCCGATGTTAATGACATCTCCTGATCTTTAACATCTAAAGCTTTTACATGTACTTTTTTTCCTACCCTTTCAACTTTATTAACCTTATGATTTAGATAAAATTTGAAACCATGCTTCTTAAATACCTTTGTTAATTCACGTGATATTGAACTATCCATAAGTGGGGTAATTCGATCAGCATATTCTATGACTGAAATTTCAGAACCAAGTCTATTGTATACCTGACCAAGTTCCAAACCTATGACCCCACCGCCAATAATTAAAATTTTTTTTGGTATTTCTTTAAGTTTTAATGCCTCAGTTGAAGTTATAATTCTTTCTTTATCAATATTAATAAATGGTAAAGTAGAGGGTTTAGAGCCGGTAGCTATTATAAAATTTTTTGAATAAATTTTCTCCTTGCTACCACTCAAAAGAATGCTTTCTTTATCGCTAAATGAAGCATGTCCATAAAAAACTTTTATTTTATTTTTATCCATTAGATAGTTTATTCCTTTAGTTGTGTCTTCAACTACCTTAGATTTTCTAGAAATCATTTTTTCAAAATTGATTTTTATTCCTTTTGGAACCTCAATTCCATGGGCATCAAAATTATTTATGAGCTCCTCATAGTGATGAGAAGAATCTAGTAATGATTTTGATGGAATACATCCAACATTTAAACAAGTACCTCCAAGGGTTTTGTATTTTTCAATTAAAGCTGTTTTCATACCTAGTTGAGAACATCTAATCGCAGCTACATATCCTCCAGGACCAGAACCTATTACTGCAACATCAAACTTATCCATAGATTTTATTTATTTATAAAATTAATTGATTCTAATTGTTTTTGAATCTTATTATTGAAATTTATTTCATAAATAATTTAAATACATTAAGTTTAAATATTAATGAAAGAAAAAAAAATAGAAATTGGTATTATAGCTTCAATCTTACCAATATTAATCTTAATTATTTTACTTGCAATAAATGTTGGAATTTATGGTGACGATTCCTTAAACGGGTCTAATCAATTTATTTTACTTGTAGGAGCCTTTATAGCAGCTATAATTGGATATTTTCACAAGGTAAGCTATAAGAAAATTATTAATTCTATTAGTAAAAGCGTAAAAGCTACAACCTCTCCAATATTAATTTTACTTTTTGTTGGTGCACTGTCTGGAACTTGGTTGATAAGTGGAATTATTCCTGCTATGATATACTATGGACTTCAAATTTTTCATCCCTTATTTTTTTTACCTGCATGTTTAATTATTTGTGCAATTATATCAATTTCAACTGGTAGTAGCTGGACTACATCGGCAACGATTGGAATTGCTATGATTGGAATAGGAAAAGCAATGGAGATTAATACTGGAATTGTTGCTGGAGCAATACTATCTGGAGCATATTTTGGAGATAAATTATCACCACTGAGCGATACTACAAATTTAGCAGCAGCAATGGCAAATTCGAATCTATTTAATCACATCAGATATATGACACTTACAACTGTACCAAGTATTGTCATTTCTCTTTTATTTTTTATATTAATTGGATTTTTTCAGGTTACTACTGAAGATATTAATAATAGATTTTTATTCAGTTTGATTGAAGAAAAATTCTTTATAAATCCTATTCTATTTGTTGTCCCTTTATTAGTAATAATTATGATTTTAAAAAAAACACCACCTTTAATAGCACTGATGACAGGAACTATTTTAGCTGCGCTATTCGCACTTATTTTTCAACAAAAAATTGTCCTTGAATTAACAGATTCAAATATTCTAACACTAAATTCTGCTTATAAAGGAATAATTGATTCGATAACAATTGAAACGACTATACAATCATCTAATGAAATTCTAGCAGAATTATTTAAGTCTGGCGGGATGAAAGGCATGTTAGGTACAATATGGTTAATTATTTGTGCTATGGTATTTGGTGGTGTGATGGATGCTATTGGGGCGCTTAAAAAAATTAGCGAAAAATTGCTTGAAAAAGCAGAAAACACGTTCCAGTTGATTTTTAGCACATCAGCATCTTGTATCACTGTTAATTTAACTGCTTCTGATCAGTACTTGTCAATCGTTGTTCCTGGTAAAATGTTTCAAAAAGCTTATCAAAAAAGAAATTTAGCATCCGAGAATCTTAGTAGGACACTTGAAGATTCTGGGACTGTAACTTCTGTTCTAATTCCTTGGAATACTTGTGGAGCTTATCAGTCTAGTGTTCTAGGTGTTTCTGTTATTGATTATTTTGCATTTGCTATATTTAACTGGATATCTCCGTTTATGACTCTGAGTTATGCCTACTTTGGAATAAAAATTAAAAAACTAATTGATAAATAATCAATTAAATCCATTAATTAATACCGTCAACATTCATTTATTTTCAAGCCATTATTTTGTAAATTTGTTATAAATAAAATAATCTTAGAATCAATACTAATATCTAGGTGTCAAAAAAAATAAGCGAAGTTAATTATAATAAAAAGCGGTCTAGAGAAATCCTTTTTGGTTCTTTTCTTATAATTATATCTTTTCTTCTTTTTATATCGCTATCATCTTATTTTTTTACTTGGGAATATGATCAAAGTAATATTAACAAGATTTTAGATAGAAATATTGATTCTAAAAATATATTAAAAAAAATAGGGGCTGAAATTAGCCATATATTTATATACGAAGGATTTGGTGCTTCATCTCTCATTTTTTCATTATTACTGTGCATCACTGGTCTTTCACTTTTTTTTGAATTTAAAAAACTAAGTATACTTAACACATGGAGTTGGGGACTATTCTACACCATTTTGTTGTCACTTATATTAAGTCAATTTAAAACAGTTTTCCAATTTCTGGGTGGTACCGTAGGCTATGAAATAAGTGATTTTATAATCGATTATACTGGCATTATTGGATTTTGGTCGATTATTTTGTTTTTTACTTTATTCTCTATGGTATTTCATTTTAAAATTTTACCAAAGAAAATTGCAGCAGATTTTTGGAATCAAGAAGAAAAAGATATTGAATCAGATAAAACTGAAGGTAACAGTATAATAAATGAACCCATTACTTCTAATAAAGAAAATTTAGATGATGATGATTATATAAAAACCGAAGTTGATTCCAATAATTATATCGAGATCAAAGAGAAAGACGAAAACGTTGTTATGGAAATATCAAAAAATAAAGAGGAAGAGACTGTAGAGGATGTTTCTACAAATCTTGTAGAAAAATATGGAGAATTCGACCCTACTTTAGAACTTAGTGGATTCAGGTCTCCAAGTCTAGAACAATTAAAAGATTACGGAAGTGGATCTATTAAAATAGATGAAAAAGAACTTGAATCAAACAAGAATACAATCATTGAAACTCTAAGAAATTATAAAATTGAAATTGCTAAAATTAAGGCTAATATTGGCCCAACTGTAACTCTTTATGAGATTGTTCCTGCAGCAGGAATAAGGATTTCTAAAATCAAAAACTTAGAAGATGATATAGCTTTATCACTTTCTGCACTTGGGATTAGAATAATTGCCCCAATTCCGGGAAAAGGAACTGTAGGGATTGAAGTTCCTAACAACAACCCCACAATTGTATCAATGAAATCAGTTATCTCATCACAAAAATTTCAAAATGCAGAAATGGAATTACCAATAGCTTTTGGTAAAACTATAAGCAACGAGACTTTTACTGTAGATTTGGTTAAAATGCCGCATTTACTTATGGCTGGTGCAACCGGTCAGGGAAAATCCGTTGGATTAAATGTTATATTAACTTCTCTTCTTTATAAAAAACATCCATCTGAAGTTAAATTTATTCTTGTAGACCCAAAGAAAGTTGAATTAAATATTTATAATAAAATTGAAAGACATTACCTAGCAAGGTTGCCCAATTCTGAGGAATCTATAATTACTGATAATAAAAAAGTAATATATACTCTAAATTCTCTTTGCATTGAAATGGACAACAGATATGAGTTACTGAAAAATGCAATGTGTAGAAACATTAGAGAGTATAATCAGAAATACAAATCGAGGAAATTAAATCCTGACAATGGTCACAGGTTCTTGCCTTATATTGTTTTGGTGGTTGACGAATTTGCAGATCTAATAATGAGCGCAGGAAAGGAAGTTGAAACACCCATCGCGAGATTAGCTCAACTTGCTAGAGCAATAGGAATACATTTGATTATTGCAACACAAAGGCCTTCAGTAAATGTGATAACCGGTATAATAAAAGCAAATTTTCCAGCCAGAATAGCATTCAGAGTTACCTCAAAAATTGATTCTAGAACTATTTTAGACGTAAGTGGAGCAGACCAATTAATTGGGAGGGGGGATATGCTTTACACACAGGGAAACGAACTCATAAGAATTCAATGTGCGTTTGTGGATACACCCGAAGTTGAAAAAATTTCTGAATTTATAGGATCTCAGAAGGGCTATCCAGATGCTTATTTACTTCCAGAGTTTTCTGGAGAAGAAAATGAAATAGGTGAAATCAATATTGAGGATAGAGATGAGTTATTTGATGAAGCCGCGAAAGTTATTGTTATTGCTCAACAGGGCTCTGCTTCACTAATTCAAAGAAAATTAAAATTAGGCTATAATAGAGCGGGTAGAATTATCGATCAAATGGAGGCTGCAGGAATAGTTGGCCCTTTTGAAGGAAGTAAAGCAAGACAGGTATTAATACCAGATTTAAATACACTAGATCAATTTTTAAAGAATGATAAATAAAATTAATGCTGTAATAAGTTTTATGCTATTACAAATAATATCAATTTATTTCATATTTAGTCAAGGTCACGTAGAATCAAGATTGCTTCTCGACAAAGTATCTAAAAACTTGCTTAGTAAAGAAAATATAAATTTTGAGTTTACATATAAACTTGAAAATAGCAAAGAAAGAGTAACTCAAGAAATTGAGGGTGATGCGCAAATTTCCGGAGAAAAATATAAATTGAATTTTATGGATATTGAGCAAATTTATGATGGTTCTAAAACTTATACCATAGTTCCTGAAAATGAAGAAATAAACATAGAAGCAGGAGATGGAAACTCAGATTTAATGATTAAACCAACCAACTTAATAACTTTTTACACGAGTGGATTTGGATATGAATGGGATATAAAACAAATTGTAAAGGGCAGAACAATTCAATACATAAAACTATTGCCTATTGATGAAAGTAGTGATGTGAAATATCTTTTAGTTGGTGTTGATATTAATAATCTAAATCTATTTAAAATAATAGAAATTGGAAAGAATGGTACAAATACAACTTTAAAAATAAAGAGCCAATCATTTAATATTTCACTTCCTGAAAAGCACTTCAATTTTGATAGTGAATTATATAAAGATTATTTTATAAATGAAGATTCTTAATTTATACATTTTAAAATCTTATACAAGTAGACTTTTTTCCGTGTTTATTGTATTAATGCTAATTTTCATTATTCAAACCTTTTGGCTCTTTATAGATGAGTTTGCCGGAAAAGGATTAGATTCTGAGACAATATTGAAGTTTTTAATTTACTATACTCCAAAACTTTTCCCATTAGTTTTTCCTTTATCAGTTTTACTTTCATCAATAATGACTTATGGTTCTTTGGCTGAAAATAATGAATTTACAGCGATGAAATCAAGTGGAATATCCCTTCAAAAATCTATGAAATTATTGATTGTTTTTCATCTTCTTTTGGGGTTCGGAAGTTATTATTTTTCTAATCACATTATTCCGTTAGGAGAGTTTAAATATTATAACCTAAGAAGAAATTTAGCGAAGCTAAAACCCGCATTAGCAATTACGGAAGGGATTTTCAATGAAATTGGAGAAATAAATATAAAAGTTTCAAAAAAATTTGGGAAGGACAACCGCTTTCTTGAAGACGTAATTATTCATGAGAAATCTCCTGATAATAAAAATAGAATTGTAATTAAGGCAAAAAGTGGTGAGCTAGTTTCAGCAAGTATTGATCAAGAGTTAAAATTAATTCTATTCAATGGTAATAGATATGAGGAAATTTTCACAAAAAAACCTGACGAAAAATTAAGATATCAACATGCTAAAGTTTCATTTGAAAAATATATAATGAATGTTGATTTATCTAATTTCAATAATATTGATTTAGCGGAAGAAAAATACACAAGTACTTATAAAATGCAAAAAGTAAACGATCTTTATATCAGTATTGACTCTCTAGAAAAAAAATTCCAAGATTCTAAAAATACCTATGCAGAAAATTTGATTAAAACTAGAATTAATTTAAATCCAAAACTAATTGATTTGGATCAAAAAAAATCCGCAAAGGTTAGTTCTATCTATTGTGAAAATCCAAATCCCTTAAGTTTTATTGTTGATTCTCTTCATAATCAACATATTCTCACCTTGAACAGAGCTTCAAATAATGTTAAAACAATTATTAGAAATTTAGAATCAAAAAAAAGAGTGTTTTTTTCAAACCAAAAGATCATCAATCTCCATAAAACCACATTAAACGAAAGGTACACTCTGGGGTTTAGTATTTTTTTTCTATTTATAATTGGTGCTTCTCTAGGAGCAATTATTAGAAAAGGTGGCTTGGGATTGCCAATTGTGCTGGCGATCCTCATTTTCCTTACGTATCACTACATTGGACTATTTGGAAAAAACGCAGCAGAAGATAATACAGTATCCCCTCTAATAGGTAGTTGGATATCGGTTATAATTATTATCCCTTTTGCTATTTATTTAATTAATAGGGCGACAAACGATAGAGGTTTTTTAAATTATAATTTTATTTTTAGTCCTCTATCAGATATTTTTGAAAGAATTAAGGGAAAGATTAGATGAATAAAAAAGAAAAAATAAAGCTCGACAACATTGAAGACGCGATAGAAGCAGTTGGAAAAGGTGAGGTGATTATAATAGTTGATGATGAAAATAGAGAAAATGAAGGAGATTTTTTTGCTGCGGCCGAAAAGATTAATTCTCAAATAATAAATTTCATGGCAAAAGAAGGTAGAGGCTTAATTTGTGTTCCCTTGTCTGAAAAAAGATGTAGAGAAATTAAATTAGGACGAATGGTTTCTAATAGTGCAGACCCAATGGGAACAGCTTTCACCGTTTCCGTTGATCTTAAAGGAAATGGGGTTACAACAGGTATTTCTGCAAACGACAGAGCACTAACAATAAAAGCTCTTGTGAATGAAAATACAAAATCTAATGATTTTTCAAAACCTGGACATATATTTCCTCTCATTGGAAAAGAAGGTGGGGTTTTGAGAAGAACTGGTCACACTGAAGCTGCAATAGATTTTGCTAGATTGGCCGGAATGAAGCCTGCTGGTGTAATAGTCGAAATAATGAATGAAGATGGTTCTATGGCTAGATTACCCGAGTTGTATAAGGTGTCAAAGAAATTTGGATTAAAAATAGTTTCAATTGAGGATCTCGTGGCTTATAGAATGGAACATGATAGTTTAATATTAAAACGCGAAGACACTTTTCTAAATACCCGGTTTGGTGAGTTTAGACTTAGAGCATATCAACAAACCACAAATGATCAAGTTCATCTAGCATTAACAAAGGGTACAATGTCTAAAAATGAGTCTACTTTAGTAAGAATAAATTCTTCACAAAGCAGAAATGATCTATTAAGTTTATTAATGGGAACAAAGGAGGAAGAAATCGATAAAGTCTTTTCATTAATAAATAAAGAAGGTAAAGGAGCTGTTATTTTTATCAACCAACCTGCAAAATCTGAAAATTTGCTAGCTAGACTGAAGAAAATAAAAAAATCAAAAAATAAAAATGATAAGATACCAAGGCTCAAAATGGACTCAAGGGACTTTGGTATTGGGGCACAAATTTTACATGATTTATCAATAAGAAAATTAAAAGTTATAACCAATACAAAACAAAAACCAAGAGTAGGAATTACTGGATATGGGCTTGAAATTGTGGAATATGTAAAATTTTAAAAAAACCACAATTTCACAGCCATTACACTAACAGCTATAAAAAGAATCTGTTTAATTACCCCCTCTCCCCTTTCAACTGACCATCTGCTTGACCACCAAGCACCTATTGAACTACCCAGAGCTAGTATAAATCCTAATTTCCAATCAACGGCACCATTGAAAGCAAAAAGGAAGAGTGCGCCTGAGCTATATATTAGAACAAGTAATACTTTGGTTGCGTTTGTTTTAACAAGGGGTAATCTATTTACTTGATTTAAAAAAAACATGATAATAAAACCTATCCCGGCATTAATAAAACCTCCATATACTCCTATAAAGAAAAATGCCACTAGGCTTAAAAATAAATATTTCCCAGATGTTCTTTCAGGTAAATTATCTTTAAATGATTTTTTTCTTATGAGCGTGATTAAAACCATTGTCACCATTACTACAGATAAAATCTTGTTAAATAAATATGGATTAATATCTATTGCTATTTGAGCACCTATTAATGCACCTATTAAAGAAGACAAACCTAAATATATGCTGAAAGGATATGAGGATATTCCTTTTGAATGATATCCTGCAGTTCCAAAAATTGATTGTATTAAAAGACCAACCCGGTTTGTTCCGTTAGCAATATTAGGCGGCAAACCAGAGAATATAAGAATTGGTAAGGTTAAGAGAGAACCACCTCCCGCGAGGGTATTTATAATCCCTGCTATTAAACCCGATATAAAAATGATTAAATAAATAAAAATACTATCCAAAATTAATTTCAAATTTATTGATAACATACAAAAAA
>CENJ01103557.1_pt1 | contig 10994 bp, 9 predicted proteins | sample 356161 | NCBI WGS metagenome assembly CENJ01 (sample SAMEA2619531, study PRJEB7988) | marine metagenome | biome: marine biome (ENVO:00000447); feature: surface water layer (ENVO:00002042); material: "saline water (ENVO:00002010), including plankton (ENVO:xxxxxxxx)" | depth 5 m
TTGTTGATGATGGTCTCGACCGGGCCGGCTTCCTTGATCTCGCCATTGTAGAGAACAACGATATGGTCGGCGATCTGCGCCACCACGGCCAGATCATGCGTCACATAGATGGCCGCCGCGCCCTCTTCCTTGATCACCTGTTTGAAGGCCTTCAGCACCTCGATCTGGGTGGTCACGTCAAGCGCCGTTGTCGGCTCGTCAAGGACGAGAAGATCAGGTTCGCCACACAGCGCCATGGCCGCCATCAGACGTTGCAGCTGGCCGCCGGATACCTGGTGCGGATAGCGCGACCCGATGGTCTCCGGGTCGGGAAGCTCCAGCGCGTGATAGAGCGACAGCGCCTTGGCATCGGCCTCGGCGCGCGTTTTCGAGCCGTGAAGCACCGGCGCCTCGGTCACCTGCTCATTGATCAGGATCGACGGGTTGAAGGTGGCGGCGGCACTCTGTGCCAGATAGGCAACCTTCTCACCACGGATCGGCCGCAGCTCCTCGGTATCCATGGCGGTGACATTCTGGCCGTTCAGCAATGCCTCGCCGCCAGCGAATTTCAGACCGGGTTTGCAATAGCCAAGCGCCGCCAGCGAGATGGTTGTCTTGCCGGAGCCCGATTCGCCGATCAGCGCGACAACCTCGCCGCGCCGGACCTTGAAATCGACACCTTTGACGATGGGAAGCTCAGAACCGTCATCGCGAACCGCGTTGATCTTCAGGTCGCGGGCCTCGAAGACCACGTCATTCGAGTCGGATGTGCGCGCCATATGTTACAGCCTCTTTGACAGCTTGCCGCCGCTATGTGCGGAGAGATCATCGACAACAAGATTGATGGCGACAGTGAGGGTGGCGATGGCCAGCGCCGGGGCGACAACCGGAATGACCGATGCGCCATATGACAGTGCGCCCAGATTTTCGCGGACCATTGATCCCCAGTCCGCCTGCGGCGGCTGCACGCCAAGGCCGAGGAAACTGAGGCTGGAGATGAACAGGATCACATAGATCAGTCGCAGCCCGAAATCGGTCAGCAGCGGCATCGCCGCGTTCGGCCAGATCTCACGCGTGATGATCCACCATCGTCCCTCACCGCGGACGCGCGCCGCCTCGACGAAATCCATCACCATGATTTCCTGGCCAAGCGCGCGGGCAAGGCGGAACACGACGGTGGCATAGATCACACCGGCGGTGATGATCAGCACCGGGATCGAGGATCCCACAGCGGCGACGACGACAAGGCCGAGCATGATGGTGGGAAGGCTGAGGAAGGCGTCATTGATGCGGCTGACGATCATGTCGACGCGCGGTGTGGAGATGGCAGCGCCAATCCCCAGAACCACGCCGATGAAATAGGCAAGAAGCGTCGCCATGAAGGAAATGCCGATGGTGCGGCCGGCGCCATACATCAGGCGGCTGAGAACATCGCGGTCACTTTCGTCAGTGCCAAGCCAGGCACCGGGGCGCGGCAGCTGGAATTCGGAATAATCATCCGGGAAGGGAAGTTCATTCTCGCCCATCGGGGCCAGCCAGGGGCCGAAAATGGCGATGAAGACCCAGAAACTGACCACAACAATGCCGATCCAGCCGGTCCAGGACGGCTTGTAGCGCGCGGTTGGCGCGGCGTCGGGAAGCTCGTCAAAGCTGACACCTGCATCATAGGGGGCAACGAAATGTTTGGTCTGTGCGCTGGTGGCGTTGTTTGATGTCGTCATTTCGGATGCCTCAGCCGTGCGTTGGATGCAAAGGCCGCGATATCGGCAATCAGCATCAGGATGACGTAGGTCAGGCAGAAAATCATGCCAAGTCCCTGGATCAGGACATAGTCACGGGTCTGCACACCCTGCACGATCAGCGTCGCCAGCCCGTTATAGCCGAAATAGACCTCGACCACGATCACGCCGGTGACAAGATAGGCAAGGTTCAGCGCCACAACATTGACGATCGGGCCGATGGCGTTGAGAAGCGCATGCCGAAAGATTATGCGGCGGCGCGACACACCCTTCAGGATTGCCATTTCGATATAGGGCGAACTCATCACATTCAGCACCGCGGCCCGGCTCATCCTGATGAGCTGCGAGGCGATGACGAAACACAGGGTGGTGATCGGCAGCGCGAAATGCGCAATCAACTCGAACAGGCCCTTGCCCTCGGTCGATCCGACGACGATGGCATTGCCGACACCGAGGACAAACACGAACAGCAGGACCAGCAGCGTCGCTGTGAAGAATTCCGGTGCCGCCACAAGCGAGACCGACACCAGTGTCAGCACCCGGTCATAGAGCGTGCCGGGATACATCGCCGCCATGATGCCAAGCGCCAGCGAGATCGGCACGCCGATGGCGGCGGTCAGCGCCGAGACGAAGACGGTGTTCTTGTAGCGGTCGGCGATCAGGTCGGAGATCGGCACATCACTGGCCAGCGAGGTGCCGAGATCGCCCATCATGAAATTTTTCAGCCAGATGAGATATTGCACGATATAGGGCTTGTCGAGGCCAAGACGGGCCCGGAAGGCGGCGACATTTTCCGGCGTTGCCGACTGGCCAAGGCGGATCTGCGCGGCATCGCCTGGCAGAATTTTCGTACCAAAAAAAATAATCAATGAAACGGCGAGGACGGTCACAAGACCGATACCAAGTCGTTTCAATATCAGGGAGGTCATGTTGGCATTCCCCCGGCGCATAAAAAACAGGCCCCGCCTTGCGGTGGGGCCTGCCTTTTCATTTCACGGTCAGGCGTCGTCGCGCCACAGGGTCACTGGTGCCTCGGCACCGCCGAAATTGTTCAGCGGCACATAGGTCAGGCCCTTCACCTTGTCGGACACGGCGTCGACATAATTCCGGTAGAGCGGAATGACGCTGCCATTGTCATTGTGAATCTTCTCCTGAAGCGTGTGGTACATCTCCTTACGCTTTGCAGGATCGGTCACACCGCGGACCTCGACCAGAATCTTGTCGAATTCCGGATCCTGGTGATAGGTCTCGTTCCAGGAGGCGTCCGACTTGAAGGCCAGCGTCATCATGATGTTGGCGGTCGGGCGCATGTTCCACGACACGACGCACATCGGTGCCTTCAGCCATACGGCGCCCCAGTAACCATCGGTGGTTACCTTCTGGACGTCGATATTGAGGCCAATCTTCGCGGCCTCACGCTGCAGGAACAGACACTGGTCAATGGCACCAGGCGCCACTTCGGCGGCGACGATCGGAACAGTTGTGTTGCCGATGCCGGACTTTTCGAAATGGTACTTCGCCTTGTCCGGGTCCATCATCCGCTGCGGGATGTCCGGGCTGTGGTCGAAATAGGCTGGTCCGATCGGATGGTCGTTACCAAGCGAGGCCTGGCCCTTATAGACGCCTTTCACCAGACGCTGGCGGTCCATCAGATACTTCATGGCCATGATCAGGTCATGGTTGCCCGACATCTCCATATCCTTGCGGCAGGCGATGTTGATATAGGCAGCCGAGTTCAGCGACCAGACGTCCTTGCCGGGTGCTGATTCGACCTGTGCGATCGCCTTTGGCGGCAGGTTCACCATGGCGTCGACGTCACCGGCGAGGAAGGCATTCAGACGGGCGACCGGGTCACCGATGCCAAAATGCTCGATCTCGTCAAGATAGCCGCCTTCACCCCAGTAATTGCCATAGCGCTCACCAACGGTACGGACACCGGGCTTGAACTCCTTGACCTTGTATGGGCCTGTGCCGACAGCTGTCGAGAAGTCCTCGGTGCCGTCCTGCAGGATCTTGAAGTGGAAGGTGCCAAGAGCAATCGGAAGGTCGGCGTTCGGCGAGGACAGGATGGCCTTCACCTCATAGTCATTGACCTTCTTCCATTCCTTCACCATGGCGACAAGCGACGAGGCGTTGGAGATGGAATTCTCACCCATGTGACGGTTCATCGTGTAGATGACGTCGTCGGCGGTCAGCGTCTTGCCATCATGGAATTCAACACCCTTGCGGATCTTGAAAGTCCATTCGGTGGCGCTGTCGTTCGAGAGAACTTCCTCGGCAAGCTCCGGCTCATACCCAAGATTCTGGGTCAGCCGGGTCAACGAGCCGTAATACATCCGGCCACGGAAATAATCGACGGCCGAAGTGAAGAGTGCTGGATCGAGTGTGTCGTTCGGGCCGTGCTGGTCGCCGGCGAAAACGACGCGCCCACCACGCTTTGGCGTGTTGGCCCAGACATCGGAGACGCCGGTGAACAACGTGCCAGATGCAGCGGCGGTTGCACCGGCAGCCATCATGTAGTGCATGAAGTCGCGGCGGCTGATGCCCTTCTTTACCATGTTCAGAAACCGCACGCGGTCAGCTGGGCTCAGCGTCTCGAGCACGGGATCATTGCGCTTATCAGACATAAATCCCCCCTATGTCTTTTCTAGGTTGGCGCAAAGCGTAACACGTATTTTTTCAGGGGTTCAACAGGGCAGGCCGATTCATTTGTAAAAAAAACGACTATTTGTTCTACATCAGACCTGCCTGTGTACGGTCAAACCGGCTGTCGATCGCCGTCAGGTCATGGTGTGGCGCTATATGTCAGTGGTCGCCGGCGCGGGCGATCTCGGCCGCGGAAAGCGGCTCGCGATGGGTTATTTTCCAGCTGGAATCAGCCTGTCTTTGCCAGCAGACCCGGTCCCAACTGCCATCCGGCTGTTCTTCCCACCACCAGTTTTCGCCCGTCAGGTCGCCAGTCCAGATATAGGCGATCAGGCAGGCCTCATCATCGGTTTGCAATTCATGAACCTGTTGCGGCGGCGTTACCGAATGGCCGCCAGCCCCAATGCGTTGCGCCGGTTTTGCCCGCCCATGCCGAATCGACACCGCGCCGGACAGGACGCAATAGATTTCCAGCGATGCATGCTGATGCAGCGGGTAGGTGATGTTCGGGGCCAGAAGAAACAGCCCCAGATACAGCTCATTGCTGACAAGATGCCCGCGGCCACCGACGATCTGGCCAGCTATCAGGCCTGTTGCCAGGCTGTCGGGAACATGCGTGCTGTCGAAAATCTGATACCAGCCGACACTGTCCAGCAAAGGTCGCAGCGCCGCGCTGGCGGGTGTCGACGGCATCGCGGCGACAAGCCCCGGCAGATGCTGCAGGACGGCATCCGGCGGATCGTTCTGCGGCGGCGTTCCCGGCTGGCACGACACGGATCGCAGATCGCCGATCAACTGGTCAAGCATGGCGCCGTCGGTGGCGGTGGGGGTGATCGTCGCGGCAAGCGCATCGGCAATCGATGCTGGCAGATCAAGGCTGACAATATTGTCGGTCATAAAACAAACGCCTCGGGCAACTGGTCTGGCACCACTGTTGGTCATGCGGTCATCTGTGTCAATCATCCGGCTATTATGAGCAATTGCGGGATGGGTAATTGCGGGCTGGTGATTTTGGTCGCCTCGCACGGCGCGGGTCTGTAGGGTTGCAGGCGAGACGGTGGCTGCGGATGGTGACGGCGCATGAGGATGTCGATTTTTGAGCAGCCGCAGGGTGACAGGCCGATGCTGGCGCTGGCGCTGTTGCTGGTCGGGGTGAGTATCCTGTCCTTGCAGGATTCGCTGGTGAAGTTTGTCGCCCCGCAGACGAGTTTCTGGCAACTTCAGATCATCCGTTCCTGCTTCAACCTTGTGATGCTGGCCGGGCTTGCCATTTTTACCGGCGGCCTCGGCCTGCTGTGGCCGCAACGACTGGGGCCGGCCATTCTTCGAGGTGTGCTGCTGGCGCTGTGCATGGCGTTTTTCTTCGGCGCCGCCCAGCAGATCACGGTGACCCAGATGGCGACCGGCCTCTATACCTATCCGCTGTTTGTCACGCTGCTTGCCGGGCCGGTGCTTGGCGAGCGCATTGGCCGCTGGCGCATTGGCGCGCTGATGCTTGGCGCTGCCGGTTGTCTGCTGGTGCTGAACCCGTTTGCCGACGCCTTCACACCCTTTCAGGCGGTGCCGGTGCTGGCGGGGTTCTTTTATGCCTGCAACATCCTGGTGCTGCGCCGCTATTGCCGAAATGAAAGCCCGCTGGCGCTGGTATGCATGGTCAATCTGCTGTTCATCGTGACCGGCAGCATGGGCGCGGTGGCGGCAAGCTGGCTTCCGGTCGATCCGGCTTGGCGCGAGATGATGCCCTTCATCCTTGTCGGTTGGCCGCAGGTCACCACCATCCTGCTCGGCTTTCTTGCCATATTGGCGGTGCTGAACCTGTTCGGGAACCTGTTTCTAAGCCGTGCCTACCAGACCGCCGACAGCTCGCTTCTGGCGCCGCTCGACTTTACCTATCTGCTGCTGATCGCGCTCTGGGGCCGGGTGTTGTTCGACAGCTGGCCAACCCCGCTGGCGATCCTCGGCATGGCGATGATCGCGGCTGCCGGCATGATCACCGCGATGCGCGAAAGACACCGCCCGTTCCACACGCCGGCACCGCGACAAAGCGGCTGACAGGCGGCTGCCAATTCAGTACATGTTGGGCCTCGTGCTCACGAAATAAACGGTCAGGAATATCATGAAGATCACGGTCAGGGAGTCGCCGACACATGGGCTTGGTGTCTTTGCCCTTCAGGATATTGCCGCCGGCGAGACGCTTGAACTCTGCCCCTATATCGTCATTGATGACGACGATCTGCAGGAGGCGAACCGCCTGAATGACTATCTCTTCACCAGCCCTGACGATCCGAATGACTATCTCGTCGTGATGGGGTGCGGCATGCTCTATAATCACGCCGCGCCAGGCAATGCGAAATGGGAGGTCGACGAGACCGACAACCGGTTTCTGCGGTTCTATGCCGACTGCGACATCAAGGCCGGCGAGGAGCTGTTCCATGATTATGGTGAGGAATACTGGACAACCAGGGCCGATGAATAGGCCCCGCCGATGAATAGGCCCCAAGGGCTAACCGGCCGGTGACATCAGGCTGATCACCTCCCGCGCCGTTCCCAGCGCCAGATAGGCAAAGGCGATGGCGCAGATGCGGTAGGTCCAGACCCGCCAGAGCCCGCCGCGTCCGCCGAACAGGCGGCTGATCAGACCGGCGCAGACAAAGCACCAGACAAGCGACGAGCCCATGAAGCCGAAGAAGAAGAGGGTATAGTCGATGCGGTCCGGGTTGCTGATCCCCAGCGCGCCAAAGGCGCTGCCAAGCGCCGCCCAATAGGCGACATTCTGCGGGTTCGAAAGCGACAGCACGACGCCGGAGCGCATGGCGCTGGCCCCCTGGTTCGCCGCCGTGACCTCGGCCTCGCTGCGGCTTGCCTGCCAGCTGTCAAAGGCCAGCCAGGCAAGATAGCCGGCGCCGGCAATGCCAACCGGAATTCTCAGCGAATCGGCCTGCAGCAACAGGCCAATGCCGGCGAGGCCAAGCACCGCCCATGCCGCGTCACCGACAAGCGAGCCGAATTGCACCGACAGCGCGGCGCGATACCCGCCGGACAGGCCGTGCCGGATGGTCTCGGCAAAGACGGCGCCCGGGGTTGCGTTGAAGATAAAGCCCAGCAGGAACGCCATGCCGAGAAGTTCAAAGGCGGGGATCATCGCAAGTGAAAAGACCGGTGTTGTTGCAGTGATGTCGATGATTTGCCGGCACGGACCGAAATCATGTCATTAATCATGCCATTCTGACGCGCCTTAAGCTTGCAATTCAAGTGTCACTGCCTAGACTCGCGCTGACGGTGGGCCGGGGGAGGCTCGTGCCCACTATCTTCTCATGTCTCCAGTTGACAGGAACCCTGCCGATGTTGCCTTCCGCCATTCAGCGTGCCACCAAGATCGTTGCGACAATCGGGACGAAGAGCGGCACACCCGACATGCTGCAGGCCCTCTCGCAGGCCGGGGTGAATGTCTTCCGGCTGAATTTCTCGCATGGCACACAGGCCGAACATGCCGAGCGAATCCGCGCCATCCGCGAGTTGGAGGCGGTAACCGGTCTTCCGACCTGCATTCTGGCCGATCTCCAGGGGCCAAAACACCGCGTCGGCGAGGTGGCCGAAGGGGTGGTGGTGAAGGTCGGTGACAGTTTCACCTTTGACAATTCGACAGCTGTCGGTGATGCCAGCCGCGTCGGGCTTCCGCATCCCGAGATATTCGCCGCGCTGAAACCCGGCGCGCGGCTGTTGATCGATGATGGCAAGCTGGTACTGCGCGTCACCGCAATCGACCGTGACAGTTTCACCACCATCGTCGAGGTTGGCGGTCCGCTGAGCAGCCGCAAGGGCGTCAATCTGCCAGACATGGTGATCGACAGTCCGCCCCTGACGGACAAGGACCATGATGATCTGGCCTTCGCGCTTGACCATGGAGTTGACTGGGTGGCGCTGTCGTTCGTGCAGCGCGCCAGTGACATTCTGGACGTCAAGGCGAAGATCGGTGGCCGCGCCGCCCTGATGGCGAAGATCGAGAAGCCGGCGGCGCTTGCCGAGCTGTCGGATATCATCGCGGCTTCGGACGGGATCATGGTGGCGCGCGGCGATCTTGGTGTCGAACTGCCGCCTGAGGAAGTGCCGGGATGGCAGAAAAAAATCATCGCCGAATGCCGGATGGTCGGCAAGCCGGTGGTGGTGGCAACGCAGATGCTGGAATCGATGATCACCAGCCCGACCCCGACCCGCGCAGAGGCATCGGACGTGGCCGGCGCGGTCTTTGACGGGGCGGATGCTGTCATGCTGTCGGCTGAGACCGCGGTTGGTCAGTTCCCGGTTGAATCGGTCCAGATCATGTCGCGGATCGTGGCGGCGGCCGAGCTACATATCGCCGGGAATCCGGAGGCCGCGCCGCCAAAGCTGCCGACAGAACCAAGCCTGTATCATGCTGTCGCGCTGGCCACCGTATCTCTGGCCGAAACGGTTGGCGCCGAGGTGATCATTGCGTTTTCAACCTCGGGCAACACGGCGGTCCGAATCGCCCGCGAACGCCCCCGCATTCCGTTCTTCGTGCTGTCACCCTTTATCGAGGTGCGGCGCCGGCTTGCTATCCTGTGGGGAACGCAGACAGCCGCCAGCACGATCACCGAGGATTTCGAGGCGGCCCTCGCCGAGGGTGTGCAGGAAATCACCGCCCGCGAGATTGCTGGCGCCGGATCGCACGCGGTGATCGTTGCCGGGATGCCGTTCGGTATCGCCGGCACCACGAATTCCATCCGCGTAACGACTCTCTAACCTACCTCCATTTTTTGTGATCAGTTTGCGATTGCAATTGCCGCCGCAAGCCTGTTCAACTTTCGGACATCAAGACCAAACAATCTACACCAACCAGGGGGGATGTCTGATGGTGAGTGTCGGCTTTATCGGGCTTGGCAATGTCGGTGGCAAGCTGGCGGGCAGTCTGCTTCGTAACGGGATCGACCTGACGGTCCGCGATCTGGACCGCGACGTTGCGCAGCCCTTTCTTGACGGCGGTGCGGCCTGGGGCGACAGCCCGAAGGCGATGGCCGAATCCTGCGATGTGATCATCACCTGCCTGCCGTCACCGGCGGCAAGCGCCGCCGTGATGGAGGCGGAGGATGGCATTCTTGCCGGGCTGGGACCGGGCAAGATATGGGCCGAGATGAGCACCACCGACGAGGCCGAGGTGAAACGTCTTGGCGCGCAGGTTGCGGCCACGGGCGCGGCGGCAGTCGATTGCCCGGTATCGGGCGGCTGCCATCGCGCCGCGACAGGCAATATCGCCATCTTTGCCGGCTGTGACAGGCCGGTGTTCGAGCGCATGCTGCCGGTGCTGACGGTGCTGGGGCGGCGGATTCTGCATACCGGACCGCTGGGGTCAGCGTCAAAGCTCAAGGTGATGACGAACTACCTTGCCACGGCGAATCTGCTGACGCTGAGCGAGGCGCTTGTCACCTGCAAGGCGTCGGGACTCGATCTGAACACCACCTATGAGGCGATCCGGATTTCTTCTGGCAATTCCTTTGTCCACGAGACCGAGAGCCAGGTCATTCTGAATGGCAGCCGCGACATCAATTTCACGATGGATCTGGTGATCAAGGATATCAGCCTGTTCCAGGAACTGGCCGACCGCGCCGGTGTGCCGCTCGAGATTTCGCCGCTGATGATCGAGATCTTCAAGGATGGCGCGGCGCGCTATGGTGATCGTGAATGGTCGCCGAATATCATCCGCCGGCTGGAAGAGGCGACGGGGCTTGATATAAGCGCGCCCGGCTTTCCCGATGAAATGGTCGATGATGAGCCCGAGGAAGCAGGCCACGAGGTGGTGCCAAACCGCGGCTAGTCGCGGCGATCTGCCTCGAGGATGGTGACTGTCATATCCTCAATACCATCCGGCGGCACCGACAACCGCGCCGTAATCGTGCGCTCATCACCCGGGGCCAGCGCGGCCTCGCGGACGGCGATCGGGCGCGATAGAACGGCATTGCCGTCGCCATCCAGAAGGGTAACGGCCACCCGTTCGGGCGCGCCGGCGGCGGTGCCGAGATTGGCGAATGTCACGGTCACCATCACCGCGCCATCGCCGCCGTCAAGCGCCGCATCGAAACGTGATTCGGTCACCGCGAAATGTGGTGTGATGCTGACCTCGAGTCCGAACGGGGCCGGCAGGGGTGGTGTGATCCTGAAGATGGCGCTGGCGGCAAAGCCGGCAATCAGAATGCCGGCCAGCAGCAGCGCCAGCAATGTGCCGACAAGCCTCTGCCGTGGTGATGGCGGCGGTGGCGGCGATGGCAGGTCGGCAAGCGCATCGGCGCGGCCGACCTCGTCAGGCTGCATCAGATGCCGGCAATGCGGACATTCCACCATCACCGCTTCGCCAGCGTTCAGCGGGGGGACCGACAGGCTGTTGCCGCAAGCGGTGCAGATTCCAACCCGTGGATTGGGATTCGGGCGGCTTGGCATTGCCGCGGATGCTGTCGGTGAATTGTCATTCAGCGGCTGAAAAATCTCATCGCATTTATGACAGGCAATCCGGATTTGCTGGCCAGAATCGCGGGCCCGCGCAACAAGGTCCTTTTCAACGGCGCATTGCGCGCCGCAGCCTGGGCAGCGGTGGATGTCGCTCTGCTGGGTTTCCAGAAT
>CENJ01173903.1_pt1 | contig 10994 bp, 8 predicted proteins | sample 356161 | NCBI WGS metagenome assembly CENJ01 (sample SAMEA2619531, study PRJEB7988) | marine metagenome | biome: marine biome (ENVO:00000447); feature: surface water layer (ENVO:00002042); material: "saline water (ENVO:00002010), including plankton (ENVO:xxxxxxxx)" | depth 5 m
TCATTAAATGGAGACCAAGTCCCTGGCTCTAACTTAAATTGAGGCTCATACTTTGAGTCAATTGCAATGACTTCTATCGGCCAAAATAATCTACTTACAGCATCGATGTCTGGGTCGCCCAACACTAAACCTTGATTTACTACTGTTTTTGATTTTTTTTGACTGACATTAAACGATAGCGCTTTGAACCGCTCGCTCCATGGGTACCCCCTTGGATAAAAAGGAACTCCTGATTTCTCAATCATTACTTCGGATACATTAAACCACCCATTACTTGCATCAACATGACAACTTTCTGATTTATTACCAACTTCACCGTGATATCCTACAAAATCATGGTGTGTTGCGAAATTATCGTCATCAATCATAACCAATGCATCACAACCATCCATATATGCTAGAACAGTACCTATCATTTTCCTTGAACCATCATTTAATGGAAATAAATTAAATAATTCAGGAAATGAAGCAAGGGCTTCTTTCTGTTCATCAATATCTAAGTAATGAACTTTAAAATTGTATTTTTCTTCCATTGTCATACACACCTGGCGGGCATTACCAGGAGTTTTCATGTCTGCAATCACATACACTGAGTAAATGCCTCTTTCATAGCGAATTGCATTTTCAAAGATTCCCACTAAAAACTCTGGAATGTTAATTGTGGTAGTTACTATTGATATTTTTTTCATATCATCTCCTTAATTTAAATAATAAAATCTAATTGTGTTTCCCAAATTTAAAAAACATATTTACAAATAGCACTTTAAAAAAATATGTTCTTAATTAACCAGCTCTAAAAATTGTTTGGTTTCCTCACATATACTTTCAACAGATAATCCATATTTATCAATAAGATAGTCTCTTTCAGCATTCTCAAAAATATAGCTTTCAGGTAACCCCAACTTTTTCAGACTTACCTTTATTCCATAATCAGAAATTTCAGAGCAAATCACCGACCCAAATCCCCCTGACAACGTCTGCTCCTCTAACGTGATGATGTAATCAAACTTTGCAAGATGCTCTTTAATAAGTACTTTACTGAAAGGTTTTATTCTAAAACAATCTATAACAGTGACATTCAACTTTTCTATTGTATTTGCAACTTCTAAAGCTCTATGTAACATATAACCACTAGAAAGAATGGCTACTTTTTTTGATGAACCAAGCTTAGACTTTAACACCTTAAAACCGGCAGAAAGATCCTCAGAAGAATAATGGAATCTTTCTAAATCCTTATGATAAGATCTTTCAAAACGTATATATCTTAAGCACCTTGAACTTATGGATAAATCAGCCAAATCTCTTGCAACATCGTCTGTTAAAGGAGACAAAATTTCTATTCCACATAAGGACTGCATATACGCTATGTCTTCTGTAGGGTTATGCGCAGGACCAGCGGGGGAGTAACCTAACCCAACACCATTCCCAAGAATGGTTATTGGATTGTCACCAATAGCACACGAATACCTAATTTGTTCAAAACACCTGGCCGACCATGCCGCCATATAATACACATAAACCTTTTTTCCAGATGCCGACAATCCAGCTGCAACATTAATTGCATTCTGCTCTGATATTCCTGCGTATATAAACTGATCAGGAAGCTCATCTCTCCATTGATCCAGTGCTGTAGCTCCAAAATCGACGGCTATGAAAATGATGTCTTTGTCTTTTTTTGCAAGTTGAAATAATCTGTTTATGAATGCGTCTCTTTGTGCCATTATACTAATTCCTCCAATCCTTTCTTTATTTCATCTTCTTTTTTTGGAATAATTGTATGATATTCCCACTTCCCCTCCATGTAACTTACTCCTTTTCCCTTAATCGTATTTGCAATTATGATACTATTTTTCTTTTTCATATGTGACAATGCACTTTGCAATTGATCAAAATTATGACCATCCACTTCTAAAGCACTGAAACCAAAGCTTTCAAACTTTTCTTTCAGTGGCTCCAATTTCAACAATTCCTCGGTATCCCCTAATATGCCGAGCTTATTGCGATCAATAATAATTTTTATGTTATGGAGTTTATGATGTGCAATAAATATTAGGCTTTCCCAAACCGATCCTTCATAAAGCTCAGCATCACCTAGGATCACATAAATATCATGATCACAGGCCAATGCTCTCCCAGCTGCAAAACCAATACCATTACCAAGTGATCCTCCAACAAAACTACAGCCAGGAATTGATTTGTCGGCATGCAGCCTAAGCTGACCACCAGGCTGTGTATATTTAACGAATTCTTTACTATCTACCATACCAAAATCTACTAATATGGGATAAACAGATGGCGAACCATGCCCCTTACCAAAAATAACTTCATCTGTTTTATAATTGAAATCTGTTTTTTCGTCATAATACATCGATACAAGAATATCTACACAAGATAGACAACTTGCTAAATGACCGTTGCCGCTCTTTGTCTTAAATTTAAAGATTTCACGTCTCACCCAAGCTGATTTTTCAAATAAATTCATAAATGCTTCCCTCTAAACCTCTATCTCACAACCATCTTCAAGAATTTTTCTTTTTAACTTGACGCTCAACATATCCAATATATTATTTTTTGCCTGCTCTCCATAACGATTTACTACTTTCTCTAAAAATGGTGGATATGAGTGATACTCGTTAAAAGCCTTATCCCTAAAGGCTAATATTTCCTCGGGAGTAAGATGATCTGTTGGCAATGGCTGAGTATTGTACGCATGAAAAGAATATCCAGCATAATTATCTGGCATTTTATAACCTTTAATAAGGGCATCTTTATATAATTTACTACCAGGTAGAGCCATCGCTGCATACCCATTCCAAGCAATAGTGCAAAGCTCTTTGCTCAGCTCTAATGTACCCTCTAGTGAAGCCATATCATCACCTGGCAGCCCAAAAATATAATTAGCTAATACCTCAATGTCTGCTTCATGAACTTTGTTAATCACTTCTTTAATATCAACATCCTCAAATTTACCTTTTGAGACTTCTAAACGAACTTTTTTATTACTACTTTCAATACCTAAGCATAACCATTTAATCCCAGCCTTTCTCACAACCTCAAGAACTTCTGGTCTTCGTACAGTATCAATACGCGAGTAAGCCCACATTCTTAGATGCTTACTGTAAGACCTTTCTGATAATTGTTTACATAAAGGTAAATAGTATTTTTGATTTAACAAAAACATTTCGTCGGTTACTTTTATGGTGTAAACACCATAAGCGGCTAACTTATCAAACTCTTTTAAGATAAAATCTGTTGACCAGTGGCGCATTTTAGAATAATTACTTGCTACACCAATTGGGTCGTTATCGTTCCTATTGATTATGTTGATCATACAAAAACTACAACCAAAATTACAACCTAAAGAAGTTTGAATCGCAGCATATGGGGATCGATTTTCTTCATCGTACTCAGCATGCCACATCGGAGATCTATATAAATCAAATGGCTTTTCACGATAAGGCAACAAATCCCAGGCATACCCCGGTAAATCCTGATCCATTCTTTCTTGTGGCACGATCTTCTCAGGTTGATTTAATTTAATTTCACCATCATGTCGATACCCAATGCCTTGTATTGACTGTAAAGCTTCTTCATTAAATTTTTCTAGCTTTAAAATATTATGCAATGCATACACGCCCTCATTTGTGAATACAATATCAATGCTCTTCTCATCTAATAGCGCTTTGTGGGGCAGCGCTTGAACATAGGAGCCAACATAAGCTATCGGTGTTTTAATCTCAGCCTCTTTGATAAAGTTTGACAAAGCAACAGCCCCAGACATAGCTGCAGTGCCAGCATTCACATTCTGCCCATAAACAACAAAACAAATTAATCTAGGACTCAGCTTTGATATTCTATCCACTACGTCCAAATGCGATAACCCTTCTGCCAACACATCCAAAATGCCAACATTAAACCCCTTCGCGCGACATGACTGAGCTAGCAATAAAGACCAAGTTGGTGGCTCGATCGCTGAATATTTAGAGGCAAGTCCCTGATATATTTCTTTTGAATTACTTGGGTTAATAAATAATACATCCATATTTGATACATTCTCTTCAAACACAATTAAATTCTCCACTCTCTATCAATCTCGTCTCCCGCGCATAAATAATTTGCGACCCTTGACTACAAAAAACCGGATTAATACACACCTTATCAGAGAAAGCATTGATAAGCGCTTCCCTATTACTTTCAGGCACATAAAATAACACAAAGCCACCGCCACCTGCACCTAGTAATTTACCACCTAAAGCACCATGCTGTTTTGCCAACTGATACATTTCATCAATTCTTGTACTCGATATACTATCAGACAATCCTCGCTTCAAATGCCACGCGTCATCTAACAAACGCCCAAAATCATCTAAAGGCGTTGTTTCAGATCTTAAAATTGAAATAGCTTCACTGACCATTTCTCTCATCCTTAATAATTGTTTTTCTTTTTTCTCAAATGCTTGCACCTTTTGTTTGGCAACATGGCTAGCAAATCTAGTCTGGCCGGTAAAAACAAGCAATAGATTATCTTGAAGCAACCTTAATTTATTATTAGAACCAATCACTGGTTGTACGTCAAAACGACCACTTGTATCAATTTGAATATGGTTAAACCCCCCAAAGCTAGCTGCTATTTGGTCTTGCACCCCGACACATTCTTTTAAAATATTTTGCTCCAAATGAATGGCCTTATTGGCCAACATTTTAGGTGTTTGATACATACCAAGATAAGCATTCAATGCTGCCAACAAGCCCACTGTAAAGGTGGAACTTGACCCCATACCTGAGCATGCAGGTAAATCACCATCATGATGAATAGAAAGCCCATCTTGTATTTGCAACAAATCTAAAGCTGCTTTAACCACCGGATGCGTAATTTGAGATATTTTTGTTACATTTTCTACTTGAGAATACGCAACTCGATATTTGTTTTGATAAAATCCTGGTAGAAAACGACAACTGATATATGAATAACAATCTATTGAAGTAGATAAAACAGCACCTCCATGTAATTTAAACCATTCAGGATAATCTGTCCCGCCACCAAAAAAAGAAATACGATAAGGTGTTTTACTAATGATCATAACAGTGCAACCGATGATGTGTTTTGTAATCTATTTGACAATCCAGCATGACGATGACGTAGAGACTCTAAGTCACCTTCATCAATCACCTGTCCCTCATTTAAAAGCACCACACGATCACAACACGCCACTGTAGATAATCGATGCGCAATAATCACCATCGTCATTTTGTTACGCATGTTGTAAATGGCACGCATTACATCTGATTCCGTCTGGTGATCTAAAGAACTTGTCGCCTCATCCAGAATTAATACTTTAGGCTGATGATATAAAGCTCTGGCAATACCAATCCTTTGAATCTGACCACCACTTAACTTAACACCACGCTCACCGACCATCGTGTGATATCCATTGGGTAATTGTTCTGCAATAAAATCATGAATCGCTGCAATTTTAGCAACACGTTCTACCACCTTTAAATCGATGGCTTCAGGGTCAACCCCAAATGCAATATTATGTGCAATCGAGCTATCTGATAGATAAATATGCTGAGGCACATAACCTATCATCGACTGCCATGCTGATCGTGTTGTTTTACATGCCAACTGAAGACCATCAACTGCTAAATGCCCACTGGTTGGTTGTAACAAACCCAGCAGTATATCAATTAATGTCGTCTTCCCTGCGCCTGTGTGCCCAATAATACCAACAATTTCATGATGATGGATATTAAGGTTAAGGTCTTTTAAGACTAAACGTTCATAACCAGGATAATGATAACTGAGGCCCTGAAGGCTGAGTTGATTTTTAAAAGTAATTGGACGAGCAGGCACTTGATGATGATCCACTGCTTGACTCTTTGTCACACTCTCATGAATGCGATCCAAGGCAGATCGCGCAGACTCGATACTCCCTAATGAAGAAAATAAAGATTGCATTGCCGGCATCAGTCGATAACCCGAGTAGACATACACTGCCACCATAGGCAAAATTGTGCCGACAGACTGCTTCGCAATCAGCATACTTAACACAATACCCAACACACCCCCAAATGCGATGACTTCAAGACCATAACGCGGCATGGATATCAACATCTGTTGTAATGCAGAAAAATCACTCATAGCTTTTAATTTTGGATACATCATTGACTTAAATAAAGCCTCATTACCACGCAACTTTAAATCCTTTATTCCACCAAAAGACTCCTGAGCCAACTTGAGCGCAGATTCAGATTCAGACACCATCACAGCACCACCTCGTGCAAGTATTTTCTTTGTACTAAAAAACAATACGCCAAACACACCACCCATCAGCCCTGCTGTCACAAAAGCCATCATCGGATTCACGATCAAAACCAAAGTGATAATCGCTACCACAGAAATCAAGTTGGTACAGAAAGTCATCCCCTGTAAAATAAAACCTTGTGTTAATTGACTGGATAACTGGAATAAGTTATTCACTAACGTGGATGAATTGTGGTTAAGAAAAAACTCATAAGGTTGATCAAGATAATGAGTGTATATGTTTTGTGTAATGCGTGAACGTACATTTGAAACAACTCGAGCAGATAACCAGGTTGTGAATGCTGCCAACCCGTTGGTGAGAATTAGCATAGAGAGCGCAGCCACACCTAACAACACCACAAATTGATGCACAGAATGAAAACCAAACGCATGATAGAGCCAGAATAACTTTTGATTTGTTTGGATCATTCCAGGGTCAGCCACCACTGACAAAAAAGGCATAATCAAAGCAATACCAAACACATTTGCTAACGCTGTCAATATCATCGGTATCAATAACCAAGCTAACCGTACTCGATCCCGAGGGACCAACAGTCGATTGAGTTTGTTCCAGCTACTTAACACAAATAATCTATTATTTTTAAATCAAAGAATAATTTCAAATCACGGCTACCGCAGGGATGGTGATCCCTGTACAGCTATTATACTAACTGGATCTATTGAATTTATCAATGCGAAAAAAGTAAAAAAACTCATACAAATCGAGATAAAAATCAACCATACACACCCTTCTAGACGCCTCAAAAACATGACTGATCAGCACCCTTATGACCCTCATCAAAGGTTGACTAACTCCATCTTTGCGCCTTGACGATGTTCTTTTACATCCGCGGTAATGCGATGATACGCATTCAAAAAATCTTCTTTAGAAAAATCGTCCACTGGCACTCGGACATTTGGATCCGTCACAGGCCGAGTGAGTATAACCTCATAACGACCATGATGAGGACACCATTCCTTCCAGGTATAGTGCGCATGATTGTTCTGATAGATTGCAATTAGCGGCTGATTTAAAGCACTCGCAATGTGTACAATCGAAGTATCTGGGCTAAAACAAAAATCACAATCTGCGATTAATCCGATTGTCAAATCTAAGCTAGGGGGTTGTTTTGGAAGCGCAACTTGTCCTGTATGACGCATCGCTTTTTCGAGTGCTTTTAAAGTAGCCATATGGTCAGGGTTAGGTACTGGCACCAGTAAAAGCAAATCATTTGGAAAATGTTCACACCACCACGCTAAAAAGCGCCGACCGGTCTCCAATGTAAATGATCGATGACGCGATGCGCTAAATAAATTGACTGCAACCACATGCTGAAACTGAGCTTTTAATGTTGGAAAATCAGGATAGTTTGGTTCAGGACGATGAATTGGTGGGTGTGGTAATCTGGGTTGTACTGTTTCTGTGATAAATAACTGTGCAGCAGCAACATAACGCTTTAAAATCTGGAAATGCTTTGAATCAATATTGACATTATAAAGTGGGCAATCCGCCTTATCATACCCAACAATAATCGGTGTCTTAGAGTAATATAATGCCATCATACATCTTGGCGAAACATTCGTTGTTAAGTCGACGAACGCATCAAACTGGCCTTGATATGCGATCAACGACTTGGCATTCTGATGGCTGGGTTGACCGACATCTAAAAATTGAGCCTTTGCGAAACCACTTAACCACGCCTTTCCCAAATCACCAGTTAAAATCGTAAGCTCTATGTCCGGACGATATCGATTAATCAAATCAACAAAAGCGCCCATCACCACTGCATCACCTAATTTATTATGCCAACCCATAAGAATCAGGCGCTTAACCGATGCTGGATCAATCTTATGAATGACCGGTGAAGCAAATCTTTTTTTGTAATAAAATGCTTTTACACGATAAATCAATGCACCTAGCCGTCTGAAGAAATAACGTATCTTCTCTATTGTCATAGGCTTTAACATTGACACACCTTTTTGATTAAAAGGTTATTTTTAAACATACACACTCCTTTTTGTCATACACTGACATCCCTTGGCTCGAATCGAACCTGATTGTAGACCATTGATACACCTCATTCATTCACTGCGACTTTCAGTAGCGCTTTTGCAAAACGATCCACTTGATCCCAATCAGTGAGCTCGTGCACACGAGAAATATCAGTTGGTCCTCGCCCAAGCCACATGATAAAAAGGATGATGTACTTATCAAAAAAACGATACTTTGGATAATTGAGTCGACCTGCAAAAACAGCAAGTTTATTTGGCCTCCATGTGGTTTTTTCTAAAAATTTAATGACATAGGGATTGGTTTCAGGCGTGTTTTTATCTGGTTTTCGGGCCACAATATTGACCGAGAAAAAGGCATTTGGCTTGGTCGATAACAACGCTAAGTGCTTTTCAATAAACTGATAGAGTAGTTGACGATGATGACCATAACGGATACTTGCTCCGATAATAATTAGATCGTATGACTCGAGTTTGTCTACTGCCATAGTGATTGGCTGTATCTCAACTTGAAACTGTTGCTCTAGACAACGACCAATGTGCTGACTGATTTTTTGAGTCTGCCCATCGACAGAAGAATATAGTACGATTGCTTTTAAATGTTTCACTAGTTGCCTTTATAAGTCACGTTACTATTATTTTATCGAGACTAGTTAAAAAGCTCAATCTCAAGATCATTCATCAGTGTCAATCTTGACAAAATGACCCTCATGTAGCATTATTTATTGAAAACTAACATTAAGAGAGCATCTCATGCCTAGCACAATACAAGACCTATACCAACTTATACGCCCTACTATTGAACCATCCACCATCATAATTGGAGAACAATCAATAAAATATGATGAGACAACAAACATATTCGATGAAATAATTCCTGCGATCAAAGAAATATCCCCGGCTTTATTTTCCACCTCGGACTGCCCGGCTTTATTTACCACCTCGGAATGCTCGTGTTTATTACGCCAACCATTTATCGATCTCAATGCCACCCTAATTGAAGGCACTCTATGGTTGTGCCGTTCAACAAATAAGATGGAAATCCGTATCAACTATAACGAGGTAACAGAATGTTTAGAGTGCTCCTGGAAGTATGAATTTACTAAGTTCACATCGCTTGATTTTAATGATACCAAAGATGGTGATCCAAGCAACCCTCAGACCATATCTTTTACTTGTAGTATAAACCTAAATGGTGTAATTTCACGTCAGGTTCGTCTCGATTCGCGAATCTCATTTGAGACTATATGGGAACGTCTTAATGAGCCTACCATCAAAGCACATGCCCAAACGCTAGTTAAAGATACAAATATGTTAGATGATATAGAAAATGAGATAAAAGCATCAAAAGCATCAAAAACATCCATTTTCACCTTCTTTTCACAGCCACAGCAAATTGATCATTTTGCAGCATTCAAAGCGGACTATCGTGATTTGTACCTAAAAAGAAGTGAAACGTGGCAAAGTATGCTGGCAATTACACCTCCAGCCCTTAGCAGCCCACATGAGGAGTATACAGGGAGTAGAATAGTCTCTATGAACCAGTCAGATTATGAAGTAAGAAAAAAACAAGAACAAATACTCTATAAGAAAAAACCTCATGGCTTCGATCATGAACTATTTCGACAGATCATGTTGAGTAACCCGCTACAGCGATGGTGCTCTTATTTTAATAATAGCCAACTTACAACAACACGTCTTTGTCCAGGCCCCAAACCCTCGATATGGACTAATGAAGCAGACAAAAAAGAATTAGTGGTACATAACTGCATATCTGGAGCAAACGGGCACTTCTTTTTTCAGTTCATTGCTTCAGAAGAGGCAGTGTCGAAATTTAGTATTGAGTCACAGTTACCACGACAATCTTTATATCCATCGGACCTATTTAAGGAGATAAACGATCTCTCAATCAAGTATACGAACGAAAAAAGCTTCCTTTTCTCCAATCAAGCTCTTAATAATCAAATTGATGTTGAAATTAAAACCAAGATCGCATTGTTACTAAGTCATCTCGCTGCCAACGGTTACTCTAAAGATGATCTTAACTCTCTTAAAGAACAAGCGCTGACTGCACTCGATCACCTGATGGGTCGAACATCATGTATTCTCCATTGCCATTAGTTTAAGGTATCAACATGTGATGGATGATTTTAACGGCAGGTACCTTGAAATGATATGGATACCTGTGGCTTAAAATACTCATGTGATCAACTTCTTTCTGACAGGGATTGATACATGTTATCAAATGACCTTTTATGATTGACAAACCAAGTATTCACATAGTAAAATAGTTATAAGAATTTATAGAAAATGTACCAATTTAAAAGAAAAACAACACAACTTATCGCTATCAAACATTCAGATCTACCAATATGGGATCCCCGCTCATCGATTCGGATCAATGAGGTGCAGGGTTCATCCTTAACAACGTGGTGTGACCATGCAAGTTTGTCTGAAACAGATGCGACCCGCTGGAAGAAACAGCGCATAGATATACTGTACCTGATTAACAGATTAATCAATCAACGATTTGATCAATTACAAGATCTAAGTGCAACCTATCCTTTTTATGCCTGGTTTTTTCCACAACACGACAGCAAATTCTCTTATGAGATCGATGGTAAATCTTATGTATTCTATGGTCATCGAGATAAATTTGAACACACATTAAACTTGCTGT
>CENJ01003793.1_pt1 | contig 10990 bp, 9 predicted proteins | sample 356161 | NCBI WGS metagenome assembly CENJ01 (sample SAMEA2619531, study PRJEB7988) | marine metagenome | biome: marine biome (ENVO:00000447); feature: surface water layer (ENVO:00002042); material: "saline water (ENVO:00002010), including plankton (ENVO:xxxxxxxx)" | depth 5 m
TCTGCCACTTCATCCTCCTTTGAGCGATTTTTCAAGTGTTAAGATTACGATAATCTTAAAAATATCCTAAAATAAAATGATGTTTAAATCTATAAAAAAATTAACCTTTTATACTTCCTGCTGTTAATCCAGACATAATCCTACCTTGGAGGAGTAGCGTTATTATAACAAGAGGAACTGTAACAATAACAGAAGCAGCCATTATACTACCCCATGGAACTTCATACTCAATAGTACCGTTAATAAGCGCAATTCCAACAGTAATAGTTCTATCACTATTTGTTGCAGTAAATGTGAGTGCAAAAAGAAATTCATTCCAAACTGCTATCATTGCCATAATTGCAGTAGTAAAAATTGCTGGAGTCATTATTGGAAGGAAAATTTTTCGTAAAATTAAAAATGATGATGCACCATCTACTATTGCAGCCTCTTCAATTTCTTTTGGCACACCTTTCATAAATGTTGTTAAAACCCATACTGTAAAGGGTATATTAAACATCGTGTATGTAAAACATAACCATAATAAGGAGGTAATTCCTTTGACCCGTAGGTCAAATATATTGAAATAGAATTCTTTAAAGTTTAGAAATAGTTGATACATACCTGTTAATACTGCAATTTGAGGAAACATAGAAATAGCAAGAATTACAAATAAAAACATACTTCTTCCTTTAAAGCTTACTCTGCTTAAAGACCAAGCAGCGAAGTATGAAATAGTAATTGATATTGAAACCGTAACTACTGCGACAAATAAAGAATTTAAAATTGTATTTGGAAAATTATGCTCAAATAAAAGATAAATATAATTTTTGGGGTTTATTTCAGTTGGAAAAAAATTAGGTACAAAAACTGCAGCACTACCTTCTAAAGAAGTCATCACAGCATAATAAAATGGAAAAACACAAAATATTATTACAATTATCTGAAGTCCATATTTAAATATTTTATCGTATAATTTATTCATTATTCCATTTCATCTAATTTATGTAATCTTGTTCTTTGAATAAATATAACAGCAATAACCCCAATAATTAAAGTTAACATTGTAGAAGCTGCTGCTCCAAATCCAAAATGAGAATATTCAAACATTTCACGTCTTGCATAAACAGTCATAGACATAATATCTTTGCTTCCAGCATTAATTAAATAGATTAAATCAAACACACGTAATGCATCTAATCCTCTAAACACTATCGCAACCGCAATCGCTGGAAGTATTAATGGGAAAATAATATAATAGAATTGAGTTATTCCATTTGTTCCATCAACTTTTCCTGCCTCCAAGACTTCATTTGGAAGTGCTTTGAGCCCTGCGTAAACAAGTATTGCAACAAATGGCGATGTTTTCCAAGCGTCAATAATAATAATAACAATCATGGAAGTCTGAGGATCTGTTGTCCAAGCCTTACCTTGCTCCAAGATTCCCATCCCAATAAGCATATAGTTGAATATTCCAAATTGATCTTGTAACATCCATTCAAACATTCTTGCACTTACAATTGTAGGTATAGCCCAAGGTATTAAGACTGCAGCTCTAACAAACCATTTAAGCTTATTTTCAATAAGCATAATAAGTGCAAAACTAATACCTAAAACAACTTCAAGACTTACTGAAAAAATACTAAAGACTAAAGTATTTCTTACTGAATTCCAAAAGAGGCTATCGGCAAGAACTCCATACCACATTCCTTCATAATTCTCTATGTAGTTAATAAATCCTACATAATTTGGATTAAGAAAGTTTTCTAATTCTGCATCAGTGAGACTTAAATAAAGTGTACTGATTAATGGATATAAGGCAGAAGATAATAAAACTAAAGTAACAGGTATTAAAAAAATTAATGCTGTTCTTTTTCTTATTTGACTGACCGATTTCATATTTTTAAAATTAAAAAAGGGGATAATATATCCCCTTTAATTTTATTTTGAATTATTAAATTACCAGCCTTTGCCCTTAATTTTTTTAAGTGCAGCTTCAAGCTCAGCAACGGCAGTAGTTCCGTCTTTTTTTCCAGTAATAACTTCATGAGCAGCAGTATAAAATGCTACTGTTACTTGAGGCCATTTCCCGGATGTTTGAGCTGATGGTCTTGGTAATAGTGCTTGAGATGGACCTTTTAAAAGAGGCAACAGACTATAAGTTTTAGCATGCTCTTTATTGTCATATATCTCAATGTATACTGGCGGCATTGAATACTCAGCAATAGTTGCATGTTGCGCATCTCTGTTCGATAAAAATTTAACTAAATCAACAGCAACTTCTTGTTTTTCTGAGTATTTTGATACTGCATAACCCCAGCCACCCATAGTACTAGTAGATTTACCATTTGGTCCTCTAGGTAATTCGACAACATCAAATTTACCTTTTACAGAAGATTCATCTTTGTTACTTAGGCTCCATGCATATGGCCAATTTCTCATGAACACGGCATTACCTTGGTCCCAGATACCTCTAGCATCTTCTTCTTTATAACCAATAACACCTTCTGGAGAAATTGTTCCTACCCACTTTGCAGCCATATCTAAAGCTGCTGCAGCATTAGGATTGTTGATAGAAATTGTTCCGTCTTTCTCAACAATCATTCCACCGCCATGACTAGCAACCCACTCTAATGCATCGCATGTTAGACCTTCATAAGCATTACCTTGCCACACAAAGCCCCACATTTTATCATTACCGGCAGCTCTTTCTTTATCTTGAATAAACTGCGCTGTTGCAGTCATTTCATCCCAAGTTTCAGGAACATCTCTATTATATTTTTCTAATAGATCAGTTCTGTAATATAACATTGGTATACCTACACTATAAGGTAAACCAATTATTTCACCTTTAGCTGTAGTGTATGCTGAAAGAACATTAGGCATTATTTCTAATTGTTCATCCAAATATGGTTTTAGATCAATTAGCTGTGTTCCAAATTCACCAGCCCATACATTATCAACTTTGTATATATCAACATCACTATTTTGAGCTGATAACCAAGTTTTATATTGTACATACTGATCTGAAGTACTTGCAGGCATTTCTAAGAAATTAACTTTGTGTCCTGTCTTTTTTTCCCATTCTGCTGTTAGTTCCATTGTCATTTGTCCTTGAGAACCACCACCTTGAGCGAAGTTTAATTCAATCGCAGTAGCATTAAATGAAAATAGAAACGTTAACGAAATGAAAAAAGATAATATAGTTTTTTTCATCATCATTCCTCCTAATTTTTGATAATTGTAATTATTAATTAAATTCTATTTCGAATAGACTAAGAATCAAGAAAATTTTTTTAGAATTTAACAAATTTTACTATTTAATCTTGACAGTTTATTATAATTTCAGGGTTTTCCTCATTTTCTGGAGTTAATTGTATATCCTTTGGCCATTTAAAATTCTTTTTTAAAAGGGGATCATTGGTTTTTTTCATAAATTTCATCAATTCTTTATTTAAGGTCTTATAGCTTTTTAATATTTTATAATTTTTTATTGGTTTTCTCTCTAGTGGATCTAAAAATAAATCGTAAAATTCCTCTTTGTCTTTTCTAATATTCCTTAAACCATGCTTCAATAAAAAGGTTTTAGAAAAACTTTCATCTATATTTGATAAATTTAATTTTTTTCTATTATTAAGTCTTTTAATTAATCTAAATCTTTTAGATCTAATACTCCTAGAAGGTTCTATTGAAGTATGAATATTAACTTCTGAGAAAACATATTTTCTTTTTTTTACTTTATATTTTTTATTGGGCAAAATAAATGAATCTAAGTTTTTAGGTTTATTTAAGTTTAAAATTTTACAAATTGTAGAAAATAAATCTACATTAGATGTTAAATCATCATAGACGATGCCACCTTCAAATACATTTTTAAGATAAGCTATAAGAAAGATTCCAGTTCCATGATCATTTAAGTTACATTTCATCCCCGGCCATGCAATGCCATGATCAGTTGTTAAAAATATTAGGGTATTATTTAATATTTTTTTTTCTTTAAGTGTATTGTAAATTTTACCTATTCCATTATCTATATTCTCTAAAGAAGAGTAAAATTTTGCCATATCCTCTCTCATTTCTTTACTATCTATAAAAAGCTCTGGGGGTCGAATCCATTTAGGATCAAAATTTTTTGATATTTTTTTTTCATATTCCCGATGAGTATCAAAAAAACCAACAGATATAAAAAATGGTTTTTTATGATTATAGTTTTTAATCCATCTTGATGCAGTTGAAGATATTTTGTTTGAGTCATTAGTGTTTGAGCAAAATAATTTATTATATCCAAGCTCATCTGTATTTTTTTTATTTATTTCATGTTGAATTCCAAATAATACTGTTTCAAAATCTTTATTTTTTAAAAAGTTTGATAAGTGCAAATTATAATCATGCAATCTACTACCTCTATGAGCCAAACCATACATCCCATTTTGATGAGGATATAAACCAGTCATTAACGAACTTCTACTTGGCGAGCAAGTTGGGGCAGCAGTAAAAAAATTTCTATATACGCTACCTTTGTTTGCTATTTTTTGAATATTATTTGTTTTAGCATTATATCCATAAGGAGAAATATATCTTCCAGTATCATGCGTATGTATTAAAACTATATTTATGTTTTTCATTTAATAAAAAAGGGTGAGGTCCAACATATTTGATTATTTTTTTGCTTTATTTTTATATAAACATTATCATCTTTTTTTAATGGTAGTGTAATTTTTTTTTGAAAATTCCATTCTTTGAAGTTAGGAATTTTGTTAAATAAAATTGCCGGCGTATCTATTTCCCCTAAATTAAAAGAAACTGAACCTTTGAATAAATCTTTTGTTAAAATTTCAAATTTTTTATTGTTGGTTATAGTTGTTATTTGTGAATTTTTTTTTAATTTTGCTAAAATTGTAAATCCGCTTGTTTCATTAGTATAATTATTACTATTTCCAGATGTTAAAAATTTAAATTTGATTTTATTTTTAAATTTCTTTACTTCTGGAATGAAAAAAGAATACTTACTTTTTTTATCTAAAGGAGAAACAATTTCTGGTCCTCTAAATTTATTTTCAATTGTAATTATATCAATATTTTTAAATTGAACTTCTCCTTTCCAAAGAAATTCTTTATTTCTTTCCCCCCAACCAAAATCTATATTTAAAATTGATATATTTTTTTCATTTTTAATATTTTTTTGATCTTTGCAATTTAATCTTTTAAATAAATTTGTATTTTTTATTATATCGATGTATTCTATTGGAAATCTACCTTCTACATTTATATCTAGTAAATTATTTTTTTTGGTCTCTACATCAGAGCCTATAGTTTTTTTATTCAAATATATATTTGGAATAATTTTATCACCAGTTAAAGCAAACGTTTTTCTTTCATTTATCGATTTAAATATTGAGTTTCTATTTTTTGATTTAACTAAAACACCAAATCTTCCATGACCGTAACTTCCCGGAGAGGCACTATGATGATCAGTATTAGCGATAAATCCTAGTTTAATCTTATTCTCTAAAGCATATTTAATTGTATTTTCATAATTTCTAGGTCCCATTGAATGCAAAAAAGGATATTCTGCTTGATCATTTTCAGAACAGCCATGCATAGAATATAGTTCAACAACTGGTGAAACACCTTCTTCAAAAATGTCCCAGTTAACTCCTCGTCGTCCTTGTTTATAGGATAGGTGATGTGGCATAAAAATATAATTTTTTATTTTATTTTTTTTAAATTTCTTTTTTAAAATATCAATTTGATCAACTAGCAGTTCATGTTTTTTTAAATCCTTAAATACAATTGTTTGATCACCATATTTATTTGAATGCACTTCATATCCTGGATATATAATAATTCCCTTTTCTTTTTTTATCGTTTCTAAAATTTTATTCCAATTTTTTTTGAGTTTTTTAAAACCAACTTTATGAAAATCAATGATATGTTTTATTGAAGGATCTTTAGTATTCATATCAGGCCAACCAGCATGACCTGTAATTGAAACAAAATCTAGGGATAATTTTGAAAATGCAATTGCCCTTTCTAAACTACCATGAGCATAAGAGATATTACAATGATTATGTAAATCACCAAAAAGAATTACTTCAGTCTTTTTAGATTTTGTTTTCAATTAATTTTCCTTTTTTTGCTATCGATTTATTTATCATATCTATTATTTTTAAAGATTTGATTCCATTTTCAGCTGAAACTTCTGATTTCCCTTTTTTTAAATAGTTTATATAACTTTTCAGTAATCTTATATCTGCACCATAATGTGACGTATTATGATAATTATCTTTCGCATCAATACGTTTAAATTTTTTTCCATTATCATATGTTATTTCAATTATACCTGTTGATCTGATAAGTTTTAATTTACCTTTTATGCCAATAACTTCTAGTGTTTCTTGATCTTCAGCTGCTGGACCAAAACAGGAAAAATTTATATTTCCAATAACCTCATTTTCAAAATTAATATTACAAGAAAAATGAGAAAGAATATCACTTCCCGCAGCCCACACACATTGATCGTCTATTTGTCTTTCATCATTTAATGATGAATAATTATTTTTAAATTTTTTTAAGTTTTCTCTAGAATCACCCAATGCTTCATATCTTCGATAGTTACATTTTTCAAAACAATCTTTACATCTTATATTTTTATTCTTTTTTGATGTAAAATGTGAATGTCTACTTCCAAAACTTGAAAGAGATACAACTTCTGAATTTGAAAACCATCTTAAAACATCAACATGATGAGAGCACTTATCATTTATGCCACCACCAGAGAACTTATTGTATCTATGCCAAGTCTGAAAATATCTTGTATAGGGTACGATAGAATTAAGTTTAACTAAATACACATCTCCAATTAGTTTTTTATTGTAAATTAAATCCCAAGCTTTAATCCAAGAAGCTTCATACCTTCTAGTAAATGACATTAAAAATTGAAATTTGTTTCTTTTTTCAAGCTCCACTATTTCTTTAGCGTGTTTTAAACTTACAGATATTGGCTTATCTAAAATAGATTTAATTTTTTTTTCTGCTGCAAGTTTTGCGTGTTTATAATGTTGATCTGTATGAGAAGTAATTATTAAACCATCTAATTTTTCATTATTAACTAGACTCTTTGCATTTTTATAAATATTTATTTTATTGTCATTAATTTCTTTTTTTACTTTGTTGCATTTTTCTTCAATTAAATCACACAAAGCGACTATCTTTAATTGTTTTTTGAAATACTTATTAATAAGAAAAGAAAGGCTTGCGCCCCTTACTCCAACACCAATTATACCAATTTTCAATGACATCATTTTTTATAAACAAAAAAAAAAATGAATAAATTAAAAAAGTAAAAAAAAGATTATATATTTGGTACTTCTTTTTGAATAAAATAATTATTATCTTTACTTTGCTTTATTATTGCAGGAATTATTTCTTTATAAGCATCAAAGAGACTTGAGTTTGCTTTAGGCAATTGATTTTTAATTAAATTACTTAGCTTTGGTAAGTTATATGATGGTACAGAGGGAAACATGTGATGCTCAACATGATATTCCATGTGCCAATATAAAAAACTAAATATAGGATTAAAGCGTACTGATCTTGTTGTATACCTATGATCTTTTACATCTTCTGGAAGACCAATATGTTGTGTTTGATTGAAAAGTTCAATTATATTTCCCCAGTATCTTGGAAAGAAAATTAATAATGCAGGAAGTGGATTCATAAAATATAAAGATATTACAAAAGACGCTATCCATATTGCAACGTGAATCCTTGATATAAGTCTACATTTCCAAATTTCATTTTGAGGTATGCAGTCTCTCATAACTGGGGTTGTAAGTCCTATAGCATGTTTAATTGTTTCAAATTTCCATGAGTCTTTAAATTTTATTAACTCAGCAAATGGCACAAAGCTAAAAAGAAAACTTTGTAAGGTTGGATATTGATGGAATAATGCAGCTTCGTAATCATGAGGGTCTGCTACTGAAGCAGTGTTACTATGATGTCTAAAATGACTCCATGTCCACCTTGTAGGTTCAAAATCAGTCATAAAAGAACCTATTTGATAAAAAATTTCGTTTAAATATTTTGATTTGAAAGCTGTTCTATGACCACATTCGTGCCAGATTGGATTACTTGCATAGAATAAAACTCCATACAACCATAACCATAGAACCGTCCACCATGTACCCCAAGTTGCGATAGACATGTATCCAAAGAAAAACAGTAATATGAAATATAAAGTAACGTGCTGTAATCCCTTAAGATCACTTTTTTTTGATAATAATTTTAAGTCTTTTTTACTTATTTCAGCTCTAAACCATTTATCACTTACATTATCAAGCTTTTCTACCATTACCTTTTATACAATTAATCTAGGAATATTTTAATACAAAATTAGCTATTTTTTGTCACAATGAATAAATTCCAAATTTATTGATTTTTTTGTCTTTTTAGATACGATATTTAAAAAACATTATGAAAATAGATAAAACACATTTTGAACTAAATGGATATCTCGTTTTACCAAACATTGTTCCTAAGTCGACTTTAATTAAACTTAATAAAAATGCAGATCAAATGATAAAGGATTTTAAAAAAAGAATTAATAGAGAGCAATCAAATAATAATAGAAAAAAATTTGGCGATATTAGTCAAAATGGAAAAATATTTTTTGCTAATCAATGCGAATATTATTCTCACATTAATGCATACGCTAAGGGCAAATTTATAAAAAAAATTGTTTCAAAATTATTGGGTAATAAAATTTATTTATTTAATGAACAGCTGGTAAACAAAAATCCAAATACTCCTAGTTCGTTTAGTTGGCATCAAGATTCAGGTTATATTCATTTTAAACATAAACCTTATATATCGGTATGGCTTGCATTGACAGATACTACAGAAAATAACGGGGCATTAAGTATTATTCCAATTAACTTAAAGAAAATAAAGAATGCAAAGAACCATATATGGCAAAATAAATCAAAAGACTTGGGTATCAAAGTTAATGAAAAGAAAGCTTTGCAGCTTTGTGTTAGCGCCGGAACATTAGTAATATTTTCAAGCCTGACACCTCATTCCTCTGGTGCAAATATAACTAAAAAAAATCGCAAAGCCTATTTATCTCAATACTCATCCGAGTATATCATTGATCCTTTTAATGGAATTCAAAGGGGTAGGGCGTATTTGATATAGACAGCATCTCTAAAATACTAATTTACTTCAATCCAACCACCTAATTTGCTACTTTCATAGCATTTATCAAGTACTTTTTGAATTTCTGCGCCTCTACGAAAATCTGGTTCTTGATTATTATTATTTTTAATAGACTCAATAAATTTTTCAAAATTAGTTAAAGTTGGCTGACATTTAATTTCTTCCCATTGTAATTTATCTTCTTTACTTGAAAATTCTCTTTGAGTGTCATTTGTAAACATAAATTTATTGCCTTCAGTAATAGCATCATCAAATGCAATTTTTACTGCTCCTTTATCTCCAAATATTCTTAACTCTAATCTATTTTTAAACCCAGTCGCAAATCTAGTTGCATTAACAGTACCGATGGCGCCATTTTCAAATTCCACCATAGAGACAACAGTATCATTGGCATCTAAAACATAATCTTTAATTTTATCACCCTTAGATTTAAATGTTTTTAGATGTGCATTTAGTTTTTTTATTTTACCAATTGGAAATGAAGCAAAATCAAATATGTGAACACCAATATCACCTAAAGTACCCTTACTTCCATGTTTAGAAGATAACCTCCAGAGCCACTTGTCTTCTTCTTTCCAATTACCCCAGTAATTAGATGTTAACCATGATTGATAATAATTAGCATCCATATGAAATACATTTCCAATCTTTCCAGATCTAACCATTTCACATAGTTCTTGGTAACCCGATGAATTACGGTAACTAAAATTAACCATATTTATAAGATTTTTTCCTTCAAGCGCCTCGCACATTAATTTTGTATCATTATAATTTTCTGCTAGAGGTTTTTCACAAAAAATATGCTTATTTTTTTTAATTGCTTTTATTGATATTTCTTTATGAAATGCATCTGGGGTTGTATTGGTAACAGCATCTATATCTTCATTTTCTAAAAGTTCATCTACGTTATTGTATCTTTTTTTAATATCAAATTTATCACAAAATACATTTAGTCTTTCATTATTAACATCGCATGCTGCAATTACATCAGAATCCTTATTGTTCTTAAAAGCTGATGCGTGCCATTCGGCAATACCACCTGTTCCAACTATAGCAATTTTAATCATTTTTTATAAGTATGATCTGTTTGGGGGCCTTTAATTTCAATTGGTTCAATTGGTTCTTTTCTTTGCATATTGTTTATACCTCTACCAAAGTAATCAATCCACTTACCAGCTGTTTTTTCAGGGTTTACCCAATGTACTGCATTTTTAATAACTTTTTGAACATCTTTATTATGATAAACAGGGTATGCTTCATGACCAGGTCTAAAATAAAAAATTTTACCGTTCCCTCTTTTGTAGCACAAACCTGAACGAAACACCTCACCACCTTCAAACCAACTTACAAATACAGTTTCATCAGGTGCTGGAACTTGAAAAGGCTCTCCGTACATTTCAGTCATTTCTATTTCAAAATACTCACTTAACCCTTCTGCAATTGGATGTCCTGGATTGCAGACCCAAATTCTTTCCTTTTCTCCTCTCTCAGCCCAACGAAGATTTGCCGTTGTACCCATCATTCTTTTAAATATTTTAGAATGATGACCGGAATGCAAAACTAAAAGCCCCATTCCTTCTAATACCCGCTGTTGAATTCTATCTACAATTTTATCTTCAACTAATTTATGCGCCTTGTGACCCCACCAAATTAATACATCAGTTTTTTCTAATAACTCCTCAGATAAGCCGTGATCTTTTTCTTCAAGAGTTGCAGTTGATATACTAAGTTCTTTATCATTTGATAAGAATTCTTTAAGGCACTCATGTATACCTTTAGGATAAATAGATTTAAC
>CENJ01040272.1_pt1 | contig 10982 bp, 8 predicted proteins | sample 356161 | NCBI WGS metagenome assembly CENJ01 (sample SAMEA2619531, study PRJEB7988) | marine metagenome | biome: marine biome (ENVO:00000447); feature: surface water layer (ENVO:00002042); material: "saline water (ENVO:00002010), including plankton (ENVO:xxxxxxxx)" | depth 5 m
ATCGTAAGGCTCAATTTTTCTGCAAAGTTCTAATGCCTCACTGTAGCTGTATGCATGATTGGAATCAATCATAAGTTTGATATTGGGACCAACTATATTTCTTAATTCCTTAATATTATTTAAATCTTTGTTAATTCCTAAACCAACTTTCATTTTAATTGCCTTGAAACCTTCTTTTAAATATTTTTCAGCTTCAATTTTATAATTTTTTGTTGGGTTTTCTTTGTCTGTAAAATACATTCCGGTTGCATATGGAACAATATTTTCTCTGTGAACACCACCAAGAAGTTCGCCAACACTGAGGCCTAATAGTTTCCCTTTAATATCCCACAAAGCAATATCAATAGCACTTATAGACGCAACTAAAACACCTCTTCTAGCAAAATCAAGTGATTTTCTATACATTTTATGCCATATAACTTCATTGTAAATGGGATTTTCACCAATCAAAAATTTCTTGAAAAAATCAATTCCAGATTCTACAATTTTAGCGGGTCCGTAACCTTCTCCCCAACCGTAGGTTCCATCATCACAGCTTACTTTTACAATACAAATACTTCTTTCATCATAACCCCATTGTGAAAAGAAAAAATTCTTTTCAAGTGAATCTTTTAATACAAATGTTTCTATGTTATTTATTTTTCTCATTTAAAATTAAAGCTACTTATACAAATTTCCTTTGCACTTTCAAGACTTATCTATAAAATTTCAAAAATTATCTTTTAATAATTAGTGTTTGATAAATATGATATTAAATTGAGAAGACTACTTAAAATAATCAATCATATTTAATAAAATGATTTCAGAAACCGGATCAAAACCAATATTTTCTATTAGTTTAAGGGTTGATAATACCATTTTTCCTTTTTTATGTTTTACAATTGAAAGATCTGAACCAGACCAAACTTCACCTGAACCAATATAGTTTCTTTTTAAAATATTACCTTCGGGAATTCTATCAAAAGCTATTGTTTGTACTATATTATTCCCTTTAAAATTTCTTAAACTAATTGAGGGTGCGATATTTTCATATATCCCCGACATATTAACATTAACAGGAAGATTCTTAAAAAATTTATGTTTAGAGTTTATATGCAATATACCGTCCCATAAACCTTGTGAAATATTTTTAACTGGTTTTTGCGGAAGATAATCGATTCCATCAGCAATAAATGTAAGGTTAGGACCAATTCTTTTTCTTGTTTTACCAGGGATTTTAAGAAAGATAGCATTACCTCCTTCACTAACAAAATTATTTATATCATCCATTTTATTACTTAAATTATCTGATCTATCTAATTTATTTTTTTCTATTACATTACCATCTTTAGAATTTGTAATATCTGAATAGATATCATTAATAATTACGGGAACATCGACTGAAGTTGATCTACTAAAAATTTCATAATTAATATTATATTTTTTTAAAAAATCAATAATTCTCTTGTTATTTTTAATGATAGCAACATCCTTTACAACTCTCCTTCTGTCAATAAAAAAGACATTAAAAATAATTGAGCTAGAATAATTAATCAATTTATCTTTTAATATAGTTACTGTTACTTCATATTCTCCAGTTTCTAGTTCATTACCTAAGTTAATTTCATCAAGAGAATTAATCCCATTTTCGATAGAAATTTTTAATTTTTTATTGTAAATAGATTTTTTAGTATTATTTAAAAGTTTAGAAGCACTAATTATTATCTCATTTTTTTGTGCAGCATTTTCATTAATAATTTTAGTCGAAATTTTTACATCCTCACCTTGGAAATAATTACGCTTATTTGTTCTCAATACTGCAATTTTAGGCAGGTTACCCTCTTTAGTTAACTCATACGCAAGTCCTTTAGGATTTCTCCAAAGATCCAATAAACCAGCACCAATTATCCAGTCTCCTGCTGTCAATGCATGAACACAATATCCAATAATATTATCATTTGATCTAATTGCTTCAATCATTCTCTTGTTAGCAATACCATGTATTTCTTGTTGTTTTTTATAAAAGTTACTAGCATTTTTAAATAATTTAATCAGTCCAGTCTCTTTCAATTTTTCTTTAATTTCTTTATTGAATCTAAGGTGATATAAGTATGGGTAAGTTATAGGATTTCCATGATTTATAAAATCAATTTCATTATCTTCTAAATCTGGTAAACTACCATATCCAATCTCAGAAACGTATGAAGGAATATTTGGAACAACATTCCTTCCTGGTGTAGGGGCATTTAGACCTTTTTCTTTATTTTCCTCATCACTGTAACCAATTGTTAGAAAGCCATCAAATTTACTATTTGTTATGTTTGGACCAGGATAATTATGAATATCATTAAATTTAAATGCTTTAGTACTATAAGGTAGATATAAGTTTGCGCCTTCTGCCCATCCGCCTGATTCATCCAATATTAGTCTTGTAGGATCTAATTCTCTAGCCTTTAACGACATTGGTTTTAGCATATTAGCAAGAACAGGTCTTCTTATTTCATTGAACAATTCCCATTGAACAATAGAGGGATGATTTCGATCTCTCAAAATTGATTCCGTAATTTCATTTTCAACTCTTTTTGGTAGATAGGCAGTTTCAATTGGCATATCCATACACTCTATAGCCATGCTACCAACTGTTAAAACACCTAAAGAGTCAGCAATGTGAAGCCATTCTTTGGGGGGTGGTTTTCTCCATGGTCTAATCATATTAAATCCAGCATTTTTAGCCAATAAAATTTCTTTTATCATCATTTCTCTAGAATCAGGATATGATAGTTTAACTGGATATAAACCTTCAAAGAAAGCTGCTTTTAGATATAATGGTTTATCGTTCAAAAAAAATTTATTGTCTTTGATAGTAAACTCTCTTAATCCAAATTTCTCATTGATATTATCTAAAATTTTATATGTTGTGTCATTTGAATTAATGTTAACCTTAAATAATTTTATATTTAGATTATAAAGATTTGGGTTTTCTGGAGACCAAATTTTGTGCTTATTTATTTTTCCGTTTAAGTATTCTTTAACCTTTAAATTAGAATTCTTCAGCTCAACGAATTTTTCAATTTTATTTTGATTATTTATCTCAGCTATAATTTTGTATAAACCATCGCCAAGACCATTTAAGATTTCATTTTCAATTGAGACTTCACCTGTTTTATAATTACTTTTAATAAAAACATCATTAATATGAGTATGACCTGTAAATGATAAATAAACATCCTGCCATATGCCACCTGTGTAAGACCCACGCCACTGAGGAGTTTCCATTTGTCCAATCCCATCAATTATTTTATCCTGAATAGTGATTGGTCCTAAAACTTTCACAATTAGTGTATTTTCATTTTCAAAATCAACAACGTGTTCGATATTAAAATTAAATGGTGAAAAACCGCCTTCATGATAACCTAAAGAATTATCATTTAGAAATACTTCAGTTAAATAATTTGATGCATTAAAATTTAGATGAATTTTATTTTCTTTTTTTGATTCGCTTACTTTAAATTTAGTTCTGTAGTAAACTACACCTTCATAATCTTTTTTAAATCTTTCCCAAACACTTGGTACCGTAATTTTTTCAATATTACCATCACTAAATCCATCATTTGAACTGAATTTCTTTATTTTTCCTTCATTATTTTTATCATAAATTATTTCCCATTCTCCATTAAGAGATATTGTTTCATCACGATTTACTTGTGCATTTGTCGAACAAAAAAATATAATAAATAAAAAAGCATTGATAAGTCTCATATTTCAAGTTTGTATCTTTAAATTACCAAAACTTTTTAATAATAGATTATTTAATTAGACTGAAGGATAATTTTTGAAACTGAAATGATAAAAAACTTAGTATTAATTATTTTTTAATCCGAATCTTGCGATATATATAAAACAAAAAATTGGAAGTATAAATGAAAAGTTTATTTCTGGAATACCAAAAAATCTAACATCATTAACTGAATATCCTCCTATATCAATTATTGTTGCTTGCAACTTTGGCATTAGCGCTCCTCCAACAATAGCCATTATTAGTCCAGCAGAACCAATTTTACTCTCTTCACTGTTTAAATTACTTAGTGATAGTCCATAAATAGTTGGAAAATTTATCGACATAAAAAATGATACTCCTACCAATAAGCACAAGCCGGCAATACCTTCAAATACAATTGCACCAAAGGTCAATATCGATGCAAGAATTGCATAATATTTTAATAGATCTCCTGCTTTAATGTATTTCAACAAATACGTTCCTACAGCTCTTCCGGTAAAAAAAAACACGAACGCAACCATTTGATAGTAGCCAGCTGATACGTTATCAATATTAATGTTTTCAGCATATTGATAAATATATGTCCAGCACATAATTTGGGCACCAACGCATAATGCTTGTGCAATTACCCCATTGATATAATTCCTATTAATGATTAGTTTTTTAAAAATATCTCCAATATTCTCATTGAGTTTATCATCCTTTGAATTAGGCATTTTACTAACTGTAAAAAGGATAAAAACTATTATAATTACTAATCCAAGAACTACATAAGGATCACGAATAACAATTAAGTCTGAAGTTTTTACAAGATTTTTTGAGATTTCATCCAATGCATTAAAATTAATGATGTCGTCGGATTGTAGTTCTTTTAAAATATACTGTTGAGCTACAAATAGGCCTAAAATTAATCCGAGAGGATTAAATGATTGAGCGAGATTTAATCTTTGTGTTGCTGTCTCTTTAGGCCCCATTGCCAGAGCGTAAGGATTAGCAGCGGTTTCCAAAAAAGCAAGTCCAAAAGTTAAAATGTATAAACCAATACAAAAAAACCAAAACTCTTCCGATATTGCTGCTGGATAGAACAATAATGCACCAGTTGCATACAATCCAAGACCAATCAAAATACCAACCTTATAGGAATATTTTCTTATAAATAATGCTGCTGGTAATGCCATACAAAAATAACCTCCATAAAAGGCCATCTGAACCCAAGCAGCTTGAGTGTTTGATAATTCTAAAACCTTTTTAAAAGCTTGAACCATAGGGTCGGTAACTGCATTTGCAAAACCCCAAAGTGCAAATAACGAGGTTAATAAAATAAATGGAAATAAAAGTTTTTTTGATAAGAGTGGTGTAGATTTTTTCATTTAATCAATTTTTCTTTTAGCTGAGAAATTTCACCACAACTTAATTGTTCCATAACTTGCATCAATTGTTTTTTCAGCATTGATATAGTATGATTTCCTCCATTTTTACCCAAAGCAGAAACACCATACATAAATGTACGCCCCATAAAACTAAAATCAGCTCCAGTTGCCATAACTCTTGCTACATCGGCACCTCCACGAATACCACTATCCATCATCAAAGTAATCTTATTTTTATAAACAGGTAGAATAGTTTTTAGAGAATCGATAGTTGCTTGACCTACATCTACTTGACGTCCACCATGATTAGATATTATAACTCCATCCAAACCAAGTTTACAAGCTTTTTCAACATCGTGTAAAGACTCGGCTCCTTTCAATACAAGTTTGCCTTTCCACATATCTCGAATTCTTTTAATTTTATCATCATTTAATCTACCAGAAAATGTTCTATCCATAAATTTTGCTAATTGATTTAAATTTAGGTTCTTAGGCATGTAGGGTTTTAGTGTTTCAAAACTTGGTTGACCATTAATAATTGTTTGTAACAGCCAATTTGGTCTCTTGATGGCATTTATTATATTATTGAAAGTCATTTTTGGAGGCATCGATAGCCCATTTCGTATATCCCTAGGTCGATAACCAAAAGATGGAACATCAGCAAGTATAATAAGAACTGGACATTGGGCTTCACTGGCACGTCTTAATATATCTTTTGTTACTTTATCTTCAGTCGGATGGTAGAGTTGAAACCAGGCTTTTCCCTCCGTTAGCTCAGCTATATTTTCAATACTTGTGGTTGTAACAGTACTTAGAATAAATGGGATGTTATGATCAAATGCAGCTTTAGCTAAAATTTCTGCTGATTTTGGCCACATTAGACCTTGTAATCCAACTGGTGATACTCCAAATGGTGCATCATATGTGTGCCCAAAAAGCCTAGTTTTTAAACTAGGTTTTTTATAATCAACTAAGTATTTTGGTTTAAGTTCAATATCTCTGATTCTATCAGTATTTTTTTTAAGATTAACATCATTATTACATCCACCATCTAAATACTCAAATGCAAACTTTGGTATTTTTAATTTTGCTCTTTTACGTAAATCTTCAACAGATGGATATTTATGATTAATTTCTGTTTTCATTTATTATAATTTAAAGCCTTTGTTTGAGTAAAAATCAATATCATTATTAATACTTTTTTTATCTCCTCCAATAATAATAATTTGTATTATATTTTCTTCAACTAACAGAGAAAAAACAGCTTCCATAATAACTTTTAAAACTCTGGTTATAATAATTATTTTTTTTTCAAAACTTAAATCCATATTACAAATTATAAATTTTAATTGCATTTAAACCCATAACATTTAGTTTAGTTTTCTTAGAATGACTTTTGAGATAATTTTTAACTATCTCAGTTACTTTTTTATAATTAGCTGCGAGAAGGCAAACTGGCCAGTCTGAACCAAAAAGTATTCGCTCAGGGCCAAAGGACTTGAATATGTGATCTATATATGGATAAAAATCATTATCATCAAAAATAAAACCTTCAGTTTCAGTAACCATCCCAGAAAGTTTACAATTAACATTATTAAATTTAGATAGTGCAGTTATATTTTTTTTCCAATTTTCTGCTTTAAAGTTTGAAATATTTGGTTTTGCGATGTGATCTAAAATAAAAATTTGTTTTGGGAATTTTTCTACCAAAGCAATAGCAGCAGGTAATTGTCTTGGAAAAATAAGTAAATCATAAGTCAGGTTGTAGCTAGATAGTTTACTTATTCCATTTTGGATATCCGATCTAAGTAAGTAATTATCATGCTCATCTTGAACAATATTCCTTACACCCTTAAATAAAGGATTAGTTTTATATAAAGCTAATTTGTTCTCAATATTTTTGACTTTTAAATCAATCCATCCAACAATACCTTTTATAAATAAATTATTCTTAGCACAATCTAAAAGAAATTCATTTTCATTTTCAGATTGATCAGCTTGTACAGCTATACACCCATCGATACCATTCTCATCTAAAATTGGTTTTAAATGTTGAGGAAGAAAATCTTTTTGTAGTATTTTCATTGATGAATTAATCCATTTATCCCTTGTTGGATTATAATTCCAAAAGTGCTGGTGGCTATCAATAATCATTTGTATGCAATGCAAGTTTGTTTTGAAATTCCAAGCCCTTCAATACCTAATTCTACGATATCACCTTCTTTGAGATATTTTGGTGGATTTAAACCAAGTCCTACACCAAATGGAGTTCCTGTCGAAATTATATCTCCAGGAATTAAAGTCATAAATTGACTAATATAGCTTACAACTTCTTCAATATTAAAGATAAAATCAGATGTATTGCTGTTTTGCATTTCCTCTCCATTAACTTTAAGCCATAAATTTAAGTTATTTGGATTTTCAATTTCATCAGCAGTAGCTATAAATGGACCAATAGGAGCAAATGAATCACAGCTTTTACCTTTAACCCATTGACCTGAACGTTCAATTTGAAATTCTCTTTCACTTACATCATTGTGTAGAACATAACCGGCAATATAATTTAAAGCATCTTCTTTTGAAACATAACTTGCTTTTCTACCTATTACAATTGCCAGTTCAACTTCCCAATCTGTTTTTGAACTATTTTTTGGAATAATTATAGGATCATAAGGGCCAGTAATAGCAGAGCTAGATTTAAAAAATAGAACAGGTTCGTCAGGTATATCCATACCGCTTTCAGCCGCATGTTTAGCATAATTTAATCCTACACAAACTATTTTTGATGGTCTTGATATTGGAGGACCAATTCTAATATTATTATCAATAATTGGACATTTTTCTTTGTTTTTATTTAACCAATTTCTTAGTTTTTCTATTCCAATTTTATAAAAAAAATTTTCGTCATAATCATTTATAAAAGACGAAATATCTATCCTGTGATCATCATCAAGTTGAATTCCAGGTTTTTCTTTATTTTTTTCTCCAAATCTAATTAGTTTCATAATTTTTTATTTTGAATTCAGTTTTATAAAGCCCCCGTCAATAGCATAATCAGATCCAGTTATAAAGCTTGATTCATCAGAACATAAAAATAAAGCCAGATCAGCAATTTCCTGCGGTTTTCCCATCCTTCCCATGGGCTGAGATTTTGATAAATTATTAAACATCATTTCTTTATTTTCAGGATAATTTTTTCTAATAAATCCATCTACAAATGGAGTATGAACTCTTGCTGGGGAAATTGAATTACATCTTATATTGTGGTCAATATAATCTTTAGCGATTGAATAAGTCATACTTAAAACGGCTCCTTTTGTCATTGAATAAGCAAATCGATCATAAATACCAACTGATCCAGCTATTGATGCCAAATTTAAAATAACACCTCCATTTTTGTTATTTTTCATTGATGAAACACATGCTTTAGAACAATTGTAAACTCCTTTTACATTAACATTATATAATTTATCTAAATCTTTTTCATTGCATTTTTCGATATTACCAACATGAGCAATTCCTGCATTATTCACTAAAATATCTATTGATTTTTTAAGCTCTATTTTTTTAAAAGTTTTTAAAACATTATTAATCCTAGAAACATCACATAGGTAAGCTTCAGCATCATATCCCATTTTTAAAATTTCTTTTGCTGTAAAATTAGCAGCTTCAAAATTTGAATCTAAAATTTTAACAAATGCACCTTGTTCAGCAAACGTTATTGCAATACTTTTTCCAATACCACTTCCCCCACCAGTAATAACAGCAACTTTTTTTAATAAAGAAAATTTCGATTTCATAGTTAAAATTTAAAGTGATATTCCTCTCTTCCAAGGTATAAAATCATTTTGATCTAATATTCTTGCTTTTGATTGTATTTTTCCACTAGCAACTTTAATTATAAAATTTAATAATTCAAGTGCACATTCTTCAACATTTTTTTCACCTTCAATTATTGCTCCTGTATTAAAGTCAATGATATCTTTCATTTTTTTATGAACTAAAGAATTTGAAGATATTTTTATTACTGGAACTGCCGGATTACCAGTGGGTGTTCCTAAGCCTGTTGTGAATAAAATCAAATTTGCACCTGATCCAGCTAACCCAGTAGTTGATTCTACATCATTTCCAGGTGTACATAAAAGATTTAAACCAGCTTTTTTAATTTGTTCGGTGTAATCTAAAACGTCAACAACCGGTGAGGTACCACCCTTTTTTGCTGCACCAGCTGATTTTATTGCATCGGTTATTAGTCCATCTTTAATATTTCCTGGTGAAGGATTAGCATAGAAACCAGACCCTAATTCTGATGCTCTAGCATTGTAATTAGTCATTAAACTGGCAAATTTTTTTGCACTTTTTAGATTATTACACCTGTTTATTAATTCCTGCTCAACTCCATTTAATTCAGGAAACTCAGAAAGAATAGCAGAACCTCCAAAACCAACAATAATATCAGTTAGGTGACCTAATGTAGGATTTGCTGAAATACCAGAAAAACCATCTGAGCCACCACATTCCAGCCCAATAGTCAGTTTACTCAAGGGAACATCAGATCTTGATATTTTGTTTGCTTTTGTTAAACCCACAAATGTTTTCTTGATTGCGTTTGCAATAAATTCATTTTCAGATTTACTTTTTTGTTGCTCTAAATAATAAACAGGTTTATTTGATTTTGGACAAATATTTTTTAAAACTCTTTTTAAAATTCCTATTTGAGCATGTTGGCACCCCAAGCTTAGAATTGTTGCTCCAGCAGTGTTTGGATTGTTAATATATCCTGCAATCAATTTACAAAGTGTTATGGAATCAAAAGTAGATCCACCACAGCCACCTTCGTGTGTTAAAAAGTATATTCCATCAACATTAGGAAATAGTGGATTTGAATATTTTTTTCTTTGTTTTTTTTGTAAACTAATCTCCAAAAGTTCATCACTTGAAACACCAGATTTATATTTATCTATTAACTCACTTAAATCATAATCATCATCAAAAGATTGTTCGTAACCTAACGATTTTAGCATATTTTTTTTAATTTTTTCAATATTTCTGTTTTGACAAAAAACCAATGGAATTACAAGCCAGTTGTTTTCAGTTCCAACTTTTCCATCATCACGGCAATATCCTTCAAATTTATTTTTTGTAATATTTTTAATTTCTGGAAATTTCCATTTTTTCTTTTTTATTTTTTTTGGCAGTGTGTATTTGCCTGTTTCATGAATAATATTTGTAGCATTAATTTGCTCACCTTTTTTAATATTTTTTTTTGCTCTACCAACAATCACTCCATACATATATACAGGATCACCAATTTTTAATTTTTGAGTAGAAAATTTATGTTTTGATTTTACGTTGCTGACTAATTTATAGTCTATTTCATTAACATTAACAATTTGGTCTTTTTTTAAGTCTGTTAATGCTACTGCTAAATTATCTGATGCGTTTATCTTTAAGGTCTTACTTTTCAAACTAATATTAAAATAAAAAAAAATAGCTAAACTTTAAAAAGTAATTTCATATTCACCATTTGTTAATTCTAAATAATTTTTATTGGTTCCATTAAAATTTATAGGCTTAAAATTCATTTTGACTGTTTTATTACTATTTAAACTCAAAAGGTCAATCTTTACTAGCATTCCATCTGGGATACTTAATTTTAAATAAGATTTATTATCAATTTGCCAACTGATGGATAATTTCCCATATGGACTTGGGAATTGCCCTTCAATATTTTTTAGGTTAAAATTTGGCTTTGAAATAATCACTTCCGTCATTCCAGGTTTAGTCGTTTGTAATCCGAATACATATTCAGTAATAAGAATTGGAGGAAATACACTTTCAGTTTGAGCATCACT
>CENJ01173785.1_pt1 | contig 10982 bp, 22 predicted proteins | sample 356161 | NCBI WGS metagenome assembly CENJ01 (sample SAMEA2619531, study PRJEB7988) | marine metagenome | biome: marine biome (ENVO:00000447); feature: surface water layer (ENVO:00002042); material: "saline water (ENVO:00002010), including plankton (ENVO:xxxxxxxx)" | depth 5 m
CCAGGTACACCGATCAAACCCCGACTACCTAGTTAGGCAGCCATTGCATACTCATATTGGTCTGCATTTAAAAACGAAATCTCAGTTAGGATACTTACTATAAGTCAACCCTATTTCACCCCCTCAGTCGAGGTTTATCTTGGTGGAGGTGGTGGGTACTGCCCCCACGTCCTCTATAGCGTTTTACAAAACGTCAACGACTTCAATAATATTTATATCACATTTCTTATTAGTTGTCAATGACTAATATAACTTAAATTTGTTTTATTAAAATCATTAAGAGTAGTTAACAACATATCTAAGTGTTCCTCTGTTTTTTCTCTTACAAACTCTTGAACTGTGCCATCTTCAGTTACTACAAGTATAACTATTTGATTTATAGGTGTACCAGTTCTTTCTTCATACATTTCAGCATATGCAGATGCTTGTATGTAATAATTTTCATTCCACTCATCAGTTCTTTCTCTTGATGATGTTTTAAAATCAATTATCGATAACTTGCCATCATACTCTGCGATACAATCTACACGACCTGCGATGCCAAGTTTATCAGAATATAAAGCACATTCTTGAAAATGTATGTTGTTTATTTTTTTTGTTAGGATAGGTTTAAGTTGATTAAATAAACAAGCTGCAAAAAATGGTTCGGTAGATACTTCTTTATTATTTAAAAAATCCTCACACATGTGGTGAACTTTAGTACCACGATTAGCCGCAGTCCTAGCAACATAATTAGCAACATCTTCACCAACTCTCTTTCGCCACTCAAATAAACCTTTTTTATTTCTATTAGATAAAACTGTAGTGATAGACGGATACTTATTACCGTCTGGTGTTATATAATATCTTTTTTTATTAATATTTTCAGTTTTTAACTGAGGTAATTCACTCACCTGTACATGATTAAACATAATTTATTTACATTCACAATTGCCACAACTACAAGTTGTACATGAACCTCCGTTTGAACAGTGACACGCATGGTCACAATTTTGACATATCATTCTGCCATCTCCAATCCTAATTCTGTTGTTTCGTTTACTCTTCTAGTCCAACCCTTACCAAAAGTTTTAAATGTACTAAGTGATTCATAATAGTCTTGTCTCTCATCTTGATACAATCTAATTGTTTCTGTAAGTGTATTATTCTTTATAAACTCATCTAATTTAGCAAGTGTGTTAGGACCAATACCGCCATCGGCAACTGTTCCAATCATTGCTTGTAAATATTTTGCAGCTCTACCTGTACCTGCATTTACACCAAAATCAAATACGCATAAGTCTAAACCATTAGGTAGTTGATCTCCTTTAATACGATCCCAATAATTTTTTTCATAGATTGGTGCAACATCTTCTTCTTTTAGATTTTGCATTGTGTTTTCTGATACAGAATATCCGACCCATTCTTCATATACTCTTTTTGTAACACCCATATTTGTCATTCCACCAGGGTCTTTTGGATGATTTACATATCCACCTTCATGATGTAATATTATTTCTAAACATTTATTAAAATTGCTCATTATCGACTCCAAATCCTAACTTTGTTTTTTCTATTAGATACTCTTTTACAAAACCACTACGTACAATATCACCAATATTAAACTCTGTTACATTAAACGATGGCATGTTATCTAATATTCTAACAAAATCTTGAAGACCATTTTTCTCTGTTGACTTTGTTAAATCTGTTTGAAAGAAATCACCGGCAAATGATATCTTTGAGTTTTGTCCAACTCTTGTAATAATTGTATCTAATTCATGAAAGTTTAAATTCTGACATTCATCCACTATTATAATTGAATTATCAAATGTTAATCCTCTTAGAAAAGATGTTGACATAAAATGTAATGATCCTTGTTGTTTTAATCTATCAAACAACATTAAAAATGCTTGTTCGTTTGGTTGTTGAAACATAAAACGTACCATATTCATATAATTAATTTGATATAGTGCTGACTTATCTTCTTCATCGCCAGGTAAAAAACCAATCTCTCTTGTAGGAATTAGAGATCTAACTATTATAACTCTATCATATTCATTATTAGGATTTAAAACATCTTGAAGTGCTTTGTACAATAATATAAAAGTTTTACCTGTTCCAGCCGCACCAAAAACAAATTGATTTTGTCCTTTATCCCAAGTATCAAAAACAACCTTTTGATTATCACCAATTGGTTTGAGTGATAACATATCTTTTAAATTTAAATCATTATTCTTTTTTGCCATTTTCACCTCTACCTTCACACCTATCAACAAGTTCTTTTGCAGGTGATTTATTAAGTCTCAAAGCTCTCCATTCTTTAGATACGCCATAACTCATCTTCATGACTTTTTCTTCCTCTGCCCAGTATTCGTCAAAAGACTTTTCTATTTTCTTTTCTTCTACCATCCACCGTCATCTTTTTTTATTTTGTTTTCTATTGTTTCGTTAAGACTCTTGGGTTCTTCATCTTTAAAATATTTATTAAACATTTCAATCTGATCATGATACATTGCAACTATATTTAATTCTTTTTCAATCTCTTCGAGTATATCTGCATTATCTTTACCACCAATACCTACAGCATTGTTTAGATAAATCTCAACATTCATTTTGTGTTTGTGAATATGACCTTTGGCATGTTCAATCATTGATTGTATAATTTTATCTCTCATAATATCTCCTACATTAATCCGTGTTTTTTTAAGACTTGTTTTGTCTTAATTCTTTTATGGTCTTTAGAACCATATCTTTCTGCAAGAGCAGAATCTGGGTGTGCATCTGCTATTCTTGTTAAGTTATCTTTAAATCCATTATCAATCTTAGGACCAACGCCCATAAGATGATCACCCACTAAGGCAGCCGCCGTTGGCATCTGTTCATATTTAGGATTCTTTGAAAGCAAATCTTGTAACTCTGACCAAGTACAAAATTCTTCAAACTCTTTTTCTGTTTCTTTATCTCTAATTATATAAGTTGGCATTTAATTTTTTCCATTCAAAGTTTACTCTTTTACCATTATCAAATGGTTTTAAGTTTAATCTTTTCCACTCTATAGATTTATCAATAGGTGGTTCTTCTATTTGTTTATGTATAGTATATAGTGGTGCAAGAGATAATAATATTTCACTTTTACACTGTCCAACAAAAGTCCAATCAGCACCTCCCCAATATATTCTTCCATTTGCATCTGAGAAGTATGACTCAGCATATCCATTTTTAGTCCAAAAATAACCATAAGTAACTAAAAAATCATTTGGTGATATCGGATTTGAATTTGGAACACGACAAAATCTATGTAGTCTATCTTTTTTTGCAGTCTCAATATACTCTGGTAATTGTTTCATTAACATTGGTGACATGACTCTATCAAGATCTAAACACACATTCCACTCTGTATCTGTTTCTTGCATTAGTAAATTTTTACATCCTTCATTGTTCCAACCAATATCATTTTCAACAACATAGTGATCCCATTCACCCGGCACTTCACTCTCTGGCAATGGTTTGTGTTGTGAACCGTCATCAACAATACGAAACTTGTAATCGTTATAATTAGAACAATTAATATAATGATCTCTCACTAATTTAAATGTTTCTAAATTATTATAATATGAATAATTAACTGATATCAAAATCCTATCCTATATGTCTCAATCCATTTTTTTCTTAATGTATCAACGTATTCTTCCTCTACGTCATCTAAATCTAACCAAAGTAATGTTTTATGTATCTCATCATAAAAATGTGTAAAACTTGTGACACTTTCCATATCAAAATCATGAGTATTATTCCTATCATCGTCAACTTTATATTCAGGTCTTATTTTACTTGAATTAGTTCTTCCCTCTAAAATCCAATCACAGTTTTGATACATCAAATGTTTTGCATTTACATATTTGTAATATGCATTTTCTTTATTTTGATTAACCATAGGAAAATAATGTGTATTATTATGACATAATGTTCTGAAAACATTATTTGCTAATTCATCATCTTTTTCCATTTGACCGTGATCATTATGAAACCCTGCTAATCGAAAACATCCAAATTCAAAATGTTTATCAACTTCAGGTTTGTTTTGTTCTATGCATTCTAAACTGTATCTAAAACTCCATAATTGATCATAATCATATTTCATTTTTAAACTTGCTAACACTTTATCTTGATGTACAAATTTAGGATGTAATGCCAAAACAAGACTAATAAATTTACCACCACCCTCAAAAGGATAATTTAAAACTACAAGTTTATCTGTTTCTCTATTAATTTGTATCATACCAAGAAGGTATCTCTCTGTTCTTCCATGTAGCAAAATGATTTTTATAATTTATATAATAAGCATGATATGCCTTAATAACATTTGGGCCCTTACAATCTTCTGGCATACACTGTGGTAATTCTGTTTCAAATCCAAAAGGAATATTTGTAGGTGCCTTTTGTAACCAAAAAGATGGTTTAGATGCACCATGCACTTTTCCATAACGATGTGTAAACTCTGTAAGTAATGACATGTAAAGAAAAAATAATTTATAATAATTACCTGATGATTGTCTCACCCATATACCGTCTGGGTGTTTAATATGTGATGCCATATATAAATGTTTTTCTCTCTCATCATCTAATCTATATCTTTTTGCTTTACGACCAGTTTTAGTTTCACCGATGTATTCTTCACCATCTAAAACTCTATGTGCTGTTGATAATAATTGTGCATATTCAATAGGCATTTTAACAACGTGTTTATCACAATGCATACTGGCACAAACCAAAGGATTCTCATCTAATTCAAATATGTTCATACTTTCGTCTACCATCCCATATCATACTAAAACATAATCTATTTGTTTCTCTTCCTCTATTATATTCATTAAACTTATTATTATAATCGATACCAAATATTACACAACTACTTGGTTCTACATTTAATTCTTTACATATTTCAATTTGTTTATCTTTGTATTTAAGTGGTATATAATCTGCATCAAACTTTTGCATCATCTGAGAACCGATGTGACAATTTATTAGTGGTATATAATTATACTCATCTTCGTTAATAACATAAAGTTGATCTTCCCATTTTTGAATATATCTTTGTAATCTGATACCAATACGATGTTTCTCTATAGGAAAAGGTTTACTTAAACTTGTGACAATGTACTTTATACATCTATGAGACACATCTATTTTTAAATTGTTTGCAATATTAATGTAAGCCATATCTAACATGACAGGTATATCTAAGTCATCACATTTTTTTAATATTTTATCTAGATTAGGGTATACATTACCTGTATCACTAAATGGTGTACTGATAACTAAAAAATCACCTTCTCGTAATTCATCATCCTCTAACCATGTAAATTTATCTTTCCAATATAATCTACTCATCATTTGATGAAAGAAATAATCACCACGAGCAATTCGTAATCTTTTTTTGTGTTGATATCTAATATAAAAATGACTAAAACTTTCTGTGGTACCTTGAGTATAACATGCTTCTGTAAACTCTTGAATACCATTTAGATCATGTGGTTTACTAAACCAATTTTTGTAAGTGTTAAAAAAATTATGTTTTATTTGGTTATCATTATAGTTTACACTTGTCCAATTGTTGATAGAATCATCTCTACATTTTAAAGTGTCTATATCATAAATGCAATGTGCGTTGCCAAAAGGTTTATCTACCTTATGATTATTAGGTATGCCTGTTATATTATTTGCCGATGTCTTTGATGTCATTTTCATGTATTACCTGATATGCACCTTTGTTATATGCAGGTGCCACTGTAAAACTATGTTTTACTGATTTTCTTTTAGGAGCACCATTGCCCATATGTTTTAAAGGTTTTGGATTAGTTATCTTTTGTATTTTTCTTGTAGAATTAAATAGTGTGTTAATATCGTTGAATGCAGTAAACTCTGATCTAGGTGTCTTTTTGTATCCTATAGATTCAAGATATCTATCGTGTTCCTCTCTTGCTTTTTGCAATGAAGGTGTCAAAGGTAATTTGTTTACTTTCCTTCTTTGATATACTGAATATTGTTTAATCATTTTTAAATACTAATTTATGTAGGATGTAAAACCAACATCCGTTTATTGCAGGTTCTATTAATGCAACTGCACCTGCCTCCCACAGACTCGCACCCGTCAATACAGATACAACAGTCATTGCTATTATAACATGACCTAAAGTATAAATCAAGGCCAAAATTAGACTTGATTTTCTTATAATATTGAATATACCAGACGTAAATTCTGTCATCTTTCCCACCTATAAAATATATGCCTTCCAACTTTCATTGTTTTTGTTTTAGTTTCTGCCCATGAGGGTTTTACATAATCTGCGTGATAATGTGTCGCACCCAAAGTATTGACTAAACTACCATAGGTTAATGTAGTTTCTGCGATTGATTCTGCGATACGCCATGCCTGTGGATTGTGAGGGGTATCACTTTTTCCGTCACAATACCATGAAAATTGACATCTATTTTTTATTGGATAGTAAACTGCATCATTTGGATCAGGTGTTTCTCTTGTCTTCCATGACTCTCTTGTCGGCCCTTGTTTGACAACACCACATACAGTATTAGGATATCTATGGTCTTCAACTCTGTTCATAACAACATCTGCAACGGCATACATACCGTCTATTTCTTGATTTTTTGCTTCGTGATATACGTTAAGTGCTAGACACACTACGGCAACATTTATTGCTTCCCACATATTTTTTCCACTCTCTTAATAATATTTCTTGCATTCTATACGCTTGTCTTTCCCACGGTTGTCTTCGATACTCATAGTTAGAATAATTATAACCACGCCAGTAAACTGTGGAACCTTCGTTATTTAAATCTTTCATTTTGCCAGTGGCATATTGCATTACATGTACCATCTCATGAAATACTGTTACTAAAAAATCATCACCTTTTAGTTTTTTATATATGGTAATATCAAACTCATTTCGTTCACCACCACGTGAACAATCACCATCAATTGGTATATCTTTTGTTAATTCTACATTTACATGAATAGTTTTATGTCTTGGTGTCAATCTTAAAAAACACCAATTGACTAATTTGTCAATAAGTAATCTCTGTTTTTTAGTACCGCCCTCTACATCTACAGTATTCATCTTACCTCTCCTATTTGCATAGGGGGTTAAACAAGAATTGTTAACCCCCTTTTGGTCACATTCACATTGTCTCATCATATATTTATAGTGACCAGACACTTGCTTATTGTGATGATGAGGTTGAGAGGTCGCAAGTGTCAAACTGTTCATTAGGCAAATAACTCTTTGATAAAATATAAAGTAAAGCCTATCATTCCGATATGCATAATTACTGTTAAAGTTTCGTTAATCATAGTCACCTCCTAACTTAAATATAAAGGACCAGTCCATTGAATAGGATAATTACCTGAAAGAACATTACCTCTTGCTCTGTTCTTGGCAGGTGCCTTCCATGATGCAGCTTTAAGAATATCACCTTTCTTAAACTGAAGTTGTCCACCTGGTGTGAACGTATCTTCTTTTACAATGAAACCAAATACTGATCTATAATTTGATCTACCTGTAGTAATTTTGAAAAATTTAGAACCACCAACTTCTAATTGAATACTATCTTCGTATTCTTTTATCATATTCTCATTGTTGATAAATTCTTTGTAATCTTGGATGGCGGCTTCTTTAAGAAACTCAAAACCTTCTTCGATTGTGTTTGCTGATTTATTTACTGTTTGCATAATAAGTACCTCTCATTCTTATTATATAATACCACGATATGGGGTATATGTCAAGGGTTATTTTTAATAATTTTTCCCTAAAATCCACCCTACAAGACTCTTTCGAATGCCCGATTTTACTGGGTTTACACGATGCCAATAGTCTGATTTAAAGAATATTGCCTCATTATTACCGAGACGGAATGTCGCATGTCTTAATTCTTTGTTTGGATGTCCATATTCTAAATCAAAATCACCACCCTCATAATCATCATTTAAAAGTAATGAAAATGATATTTTTCTAATACGATTATCTGCATATGGTTTTGTGTGTTGATCAATATGCCATCCATATTCTCCACCTTCACCATACTCTGTGTATTGAAGAGGTTCAACTCCGTCTATTTCAAAGTTCCAACCTGCATCTTCGTTTATAATTTTTGCATATTTTAAAACTTTGGCCAAAGTATCTGCATCATTGATCCATTTAATTCTTGATATCCTAGATGTGTGACCGCTTATGTCAACAGTTTCAGCATCTTTAAATTCACCACCACTGACATCAATCTTAAATGGAAAGTTTCTTTTTAGGTACGGTTCACCTATTCTCATGGTTTAACAAAATCATCATTCCAACCAAATGCTTCTTTTACAACTTCTTTTGAAAGACCTTTATATACTTGATGCAATTTTTTATCTTTTGCATAGATTATAAGTTTTGCTTCACTCTCATGTAATCCTTCTAATAATTGTATAAACATTAATTCTTTTTTATATTGAGGTGTATCGTTATCACCGCCCTTGATGTAGTGATATAATTTTTTTGCCTCTGTTGCAAGCCTTGTGTGTTCAGTTCCAGCAGGTGCATCATTTGCCTTAAAAGGAACATCACCCTCTGGTAATACCCACTCAACTTTAGGATCAAAAGATGATTTGATTACCATTCTAAGAGGTGAGTTATTATAATCTTTTAAAATTTTTACTTTTGCGTCTTTTGTTTTTGCTTTGTGTACTTTGTCTAAAATTTCTGAAAATAACAAAGTGCTACTTGAGTTGGTTATTGTACCTGGTATAGCCATTAAAAATCTCCTATCGAATCGGTTAACTCTTTTAGTTTATTCTCGATAAAGTATGTTAATATTTTACTTCTATCGCCACATGATGCTTCGGCAAATTCTTTTTGAATATCTGTTTGGATGTCAATTGGAATACATTCTAAGTCAATAAGATTTTTATTACGACTATAATTACGAATTATTTCATCAGTTGCCATCGTATTATCAAAGTTGCCGTCCTTCCATGCTTCTATTTTCTTTTTACTTAAAGGTTTTTGTCTTAATCCTTCAGTAAAAACATTATCATTTGACAGTACATTTGGTATACCATCAGATGAATCTCCTTTTAATATATGTACTTTTATATATTCGTGTGGATCTTCACCATTTAGTTTTTTCTTTAATATTGGTGAAAATTGAGATACATTTGAATATTTTTGTAATTGAATAAAGTCTTTATCACCAGATACGATCATAATTTTTTCGTCTGGGTATTGTTTAACCAAAGTTGCAATAACATCGTCTGCCTCTGCACCGTGTACTTCAATTACTTTATAAGGTAGATAATCCTTTATCTCTTGTTTTATTTTATTGAGACAATTAAAGATTGATTCCCAATCTTTTTTATCTTTATCTCTAGCCTTTTTTCTATTTAATTTATAGAAAGGAAAATAATCTCTTCGCCAATAATGTTTACTATCATATGCTAATACAATCTCACCATACTCTTCATTGAAATCTTGACGATACATACGAATTGAATTTAATATCATATGGCGAACCATACCCATATCTGGTTTATCAATTTTTTCTATGTTCAAATGCATCATCAAACTTGCAAGTGAAATTTGATTCATATCAAGTATAATCATTTATCTTCTAATAAGTCTTTTACCTTTTCTATATTTACACTATGATACGATATATCTAAGTTTTTGTCAACTGATTTCTCGGTCATAATTTTCTTTATCAAGTCATTCAGAATATGTTTGTAACCCATATCTTGATAACATATTGCTCTGACGCATTCATTCAAAAATGGTATGTGCATTTTCATGTTTTCAGATGTCACATTAAAACCATTCTCTTGAAAATTAGTTATTGCATTAATTACAATGCTTTCTGCCAACTCTTCAACGAATTCTACATCTTCACGAACTTGATGGTTCTCCTCTGGTGTTACGTTCACCACTCTTTTCCACGGTCCTTTTATTATGTTGTCTGTCATCAAACTTTTCCTTTAAATCAAAAAAACGTAATACATCTTTTACCTTCATAGACATATTATCAGTTCTAGATTTCTTTTTTAATTTTTCATACTCTGCGTATTCATCAATAGTCATTTTCCATTTGTGCCACTCTTTTTAACCATCTTTTTTTACCTGCCTTTTTTGCAAGTCTTTTTTTCTCTGATGGTTTCTGAAAAAACTGTCTCTCTTTCATCTCTTGAAGAATCCCAGCATTTTTAACCATGCGTTTAAGTTTTCTCATTGCCTTGTCAACATTATTATCTTTAACAATAACATGAAGACCCTCAGTTCTCTCATAGTTTGGTTTTTTTCTATATTGTTTCAAGTGTACTCCTTAATTTTATTTAGTTGATAAAACTGTAAATATTGCGGCCATCCATTCAAAGACCACTCCATAATCTACTAAAGTTAGTAGGGCACCTAATGCCATCCAAAATAATGCTCTTAACATTTTTATATTGGCCCACAAAATTGACCATTCTCATAGAACGGTGACATTTCTTCTGTAAATTTTGGTAAAAAATCGTGTTTGAAAAATTGTCTACCATTATATGATTGACCATAATCATTGTAAAACTCAGTATCACTATAAGGTGTATCTTCATTTTCAAACTCATCATTGTAGGTATGATAATATTCAGAACCATGTATCATTTCTACACCAGATCCACCTGTAAAATTACTTACATCTTCTTTGTAATTTTTATCACAAAATCTTTTAATCTTGTTATGTAATTTAGAAGAAGATAATCTATCAAGTTGTGATAAAGGTGCGTTTCTAAAAATTGTATAATAAGTTTTGAAAAAGGGATTATATTTTTCTGATTCATCCCTATATTCTCGCCAATAAACTAAATGTAATGTTCCTTGTTTACTCATTAAGCAGTTCCAAATAACCTTTCATAATTACTCGTTGCAACACTTTGGGCAGATGGCATATGATGATACCCTATACTGCATTTTAAGAAA
>CENJ01103747.1_pt1 | contig 10981 bp, 10 predicted proteins | sample 356161 | NCBI WGS metagenome assembly CENJ01 (sample SAMEA2619531, study PRJEB7988) | marine metagenome | biome: marine biome (ENVO:00000447); feature: surface water layer (ENVO:00002042); material: "saline water (ENVO:00002010), including plankton (ENVO:xxxxxxxx)" | depth 5 m
GCTGCGGCCAGGGACGCCACGCGATCAGCTTTTTTTTACAAGCCGATATTAACGTGGTCGGACTCGACCAAAGCGACGCCGACCTGAGTGTCGCCCGCCAGCGTCTCACGGAACTGACGGCAGGCAATACACATATAAGAACCTGCGAATTTCTCAAAGGCGACGGCCTTAACCTGCCATTTGCCGAGCATAGTTTTGATCAAGTGGTTTGTTCCGAAGTACTTGAGCACATACCGGACTACCCGAAAATGTTGCAGGAAATTAGGCGCGTGCTGAAACCTGGGGGCACCTTAGCGGTGAGCGTGCCAAGCTTTTTTCCAGAGTGGATTTGTTGGCAACTCAGTGACGCCTATCATGAAGTAGAAGGAGGCCATGTACGGATTTTTCGCGAAGGCGAATTACGTGCAGCCATCGAAGCTTTGGATTTACAGTTTCTGCAGCGGCATAGAGCACACTCATTACACGTGCCTTACTGGTGGCTAAAATGCTTGTTCTGGCGTGACAACAACGCTGGCAATCCGGATAGCGACCAGGATCATTGGCTGGTTCAGCGCTATCACCAACTACTCGTCTGGGATCTGATGCAGCAACCCGCCATTACTTATCACCTCGATCAACTGCTGAATCCGTTGCTTGGTAAAAGCACCGCCATGTATTTTCTGCGGCGGTAGTGATGAATAAACCCAGTTCCAATCAATTCCGTTCCAATCTCACGGCGACGGCAGATTACATTTCAAACCTGCAACAAGCAGACGGGGCTATTCCATGGTTTGCTGATGGCGTAACAGATCCGTGGGACCATATAGAAGGCGTGATGGGGCTGACTATTGGTGGCCACTTTGAAGGCGCGAAGAAAGGTTTTGCCTGGCTGGCCAAACAGCAGCGCGACGATGGTGCTTGGTTCGCAGCCTACAACAGCCAGGGCGTTGCCGATGGCAGCAGGGCTGAAACGAATTTTGTCGCTTATGCAGCGACCGGTCTGTGGCACTATTTTGTGAGCACCGAGGATCAGGACACCCTCACCAAATACTGGCCCATGGTCGAGAGAGCTATGGCGTTTGTGCTTGCACAACAAGCGCCCACTGGGGAAATCTACTGGGCGGTGGATACTGCAAAAGGAACCAGCGAAGATGCGCTGGTGACTGGCTGCAGTTCCATACATAAATCCCTTGAGGCAGCCGCAAATATCGCCGACCGACTTGGCAAAGACGGTTTGGTCTACCGGGAAGCAAGACGCCAACTGGGCGATACGATACGCAATAAACCGGAACGCTTTGACCGAACTTGGGAATCGAAGGCGCGCTTCTCGATGGACTGGTTTTACCCAATACTAACAGGTGTTATCCGTGGTAATGCGGCGCGTCAGCGCCTAGATGCACGCTGGGCTGAATTTGTGGAGGCCGATTTAGGCTGCCGCTGCGTTGCTGATCAACCTTGGGTTACCGTAGCCGAAACCTGCGAGCTAATACTCGCCTGTCTGGCAGCTGAACGACACGACGCTGCTGTGCGACTATTCAAAAATTTGCAGCAATTTCAACTTACGGACGGCAGCTGGTGGACAGGCTATGTGTTCACGGACAAAGTTTTTTGGCCGGATGAGAGACCAACATGGACCGCGGCAGCAATCTTGATAGCCGCCGATGCGCTGTACCAAATGACACCCGCAGCTAATTTCTTCATCAATGTAAGCGAGACTTAAAGGCGTCGCAGAGCACCTAACGTCTGGCGTTGCTCCAGCGTCTCGAACAAACCGGAAGCTTGCGCGAGCGAGTAGATTTCGAACGGCGCCTGCCCTCCGTCTGCCGGATCGGGAAAAATATCGTGGATAGCAAGAATCCCGCCAGGTAAAAGATGTTTAATCCACGTGCGGTAGTCGGTTAGCGCCGCTTCTCGACTATGGCCCCCATCAATAAAAATAAGAGCCAAAGGAGTCGTCCAAAACCGCCCCGCCAGCGAACTTGAAGCCACATGCGGGATAACCCACTGTTCCAGCGTGGCGCGGTGCAAGGTTTGCCTGAGAGCAGGTAACGAATCCATTTGATGGCTGGCCTCATCGAAAAGATCAGCGTCATGATACGCCTCACCGATTTGATGTTCCTCGGAACCACGATGATGATCCAGGGCGTACAACACACTATCGCTATCACGGGCCGCAGTACCCAAATAAAGGGTCGATTTACCACAGTAGCTGCCCACCTCAAGGCCAGGCCCGAGTTGCATCGCCTGCATCGCTAACTCGTACAAGCGAGCGCCTTCTTCTGGATGAAGAAACCCTCTAACGGTGTCAGGATCGATGGGTAGTTCCATAGCTACAGGTTTTCCCTGGGTTTTCGCAACTTCGGCCCCGGGCTTTCAGCCTATCAGTAAAACAATAACCAACATAATCGGTACGCTTAAGCCAAAATAGCCAATGAAATTGGCCAAATCGTTCTCAGCTTGCGACGGTGTAAATCGAAAGCGGCTGCCTAAACATAACCAAAGAGCGGCGGCGCTCAAAAAAGACAGCACCAAAATTGCAATCACTCCAGCCATAATTTTCTCTTCGGCGCTTTGCCAAAATGACACATGGCTGTAAACAGCACACGTGCCAGGTCTCAGTCACATTGAATTTAATTGCAGCATACTTCGCGGCTTCACATCCGCTAAGTCAACAATCGCGTTATAGCTGTCTGCTATGTCTTCTGCGGTGGCATCTGCGCCAAGGTTCACACCCTCGTTTTCGACGATACACGCCAATGAGAACTTGCCGCCCTGTGCTTGCAGGATAACCCCGTTAGGCGCGTCTTCGCTTACCAGGAAGAGTGCCGCCGGCGTGACTAACTCAGGCCCTAATTTGCTCAGCACTTCTTCGGGCATTAGATTTTCGGTCATGCGCGTCGCCGCTACCGGCGCAATGGTGTTGGTATGAATGTTGTTTTTCGCACCCTCAATTTTTAACGAGTTCATAAGGCCAACTTGCGCTAACTTGGCCGCGCCATAATTTGCCTGACCAAAGTTTCCATACAGACCGGTAGGCGATGTCGTCATTAGAATACGACCATAGTTTTGCTCGCGCATAATCGGCCACACGGCATGGGAGCAATAAGCTGCCCCCATGAGATGCACGTTCACCACCATATCGAAATCGTCAAGTGTCATTTTAGCGAAGGATTTGTCGCGTAAAATACCCGCATTGTTGATCAGTACATCGACACGTCCCCAGTTATCCATTGCCGCCTGCACCATGCTTTGCGCACCCGCACGATCCGAGACTGAACCACCGTTCGCGATTGCTTCTCCACCAAACCCGTGGATTTCTGCAACGACTGCTTCAGCTGCCGCAGAAGAACCACCGCTGCCATCCATCGCGCCGCCAAGGTCGTTCACGACAACCTTTGCGCCACGGCGGGCCAGCTCCAAGGCATGACAACGGCCTAATCCGCCGCCGGCCCCGGTTACGATCGCTACTTGGTCTGTAAACGAAATGGTCATAGTGCTTTACTCCAATACATAGTGCTTTAAAAAAGTGATTACAAGCAGATCGCTTGCCAACCACGTTGCTCTTTACAGCAAACCGCGTTGAATAACTGCGGATCGATTACGGTAGATTTAGCGGTAGCGTTGTGTCCAGCGTTCTTGATTAGGGACGCACGCAAAACGATACCGGACCGAGTAAGGTATCCAGCTGCGGCTGAATCCATTCCACCCACTCGCACAGGATCGGTCGGGTCTCGCGAGGATCAATCAGCTCATGCACTGCAAACGATTCCGCTCGTGGGAAAGGTGAGCGATTTTGACGCAGCTGTTCTTCAAGCTCACGCCGCTTTGCTTCTGGGTCTGCAGCCGCTGCAATTTCGCGATGAAAAGCGACAGCAACACCACCCTCTAAAGGCAGCGCACCGGACTCTACTGACGGCCAAGCTAAGATGTAGGCTCCGGGCGCATAATGTGCTGCTGTAGCCACACCAAAGCCCTTATGCACCTGAATAACCGCCCAGGGAACAGTTGCCTGAGCCGCGGCTGCAACCGCTGCCATACCATAGCGAATCGTGCCGTTACGCTCTGATTCGGGGCCAATCATAAAGCCCGGTTGATCAATAAAATTGACCACCGGCACGTGAAACGTGTCGCAGAGTTCAACAAAGCGCCGATACTTTTGCGCGGCCTCTGCCGTCATAGCACCCGCGTAATGTAAACAGTCGTTAGCAAGCACACCAACCGGCTGCCCATTAAGCGTAGCGAAACCACAGATTTGGCTTGGGCCGAATAGCGGAGCGATTTCAAAAAAACTATCGGTATCCATCACGCTATCCACAATAGCGCGCATGTCGAAGCCCGCATTGCTATCGCGAGGTACGCTGTCAAGCAAACTTGGATCCATTCGCTGCGGATCATCGGCGACTTCATAACGTGGCGTCCGCTGCCATACGTTGCTCGGCAAATAGCTCAAGAAACGACGAATTTGCGCAAGTGCCGCGTGTTCATCTGCGGCAACATTATCAACAATACCGCTGCGCAAATGCACTTCCGCGCCACCCAACTCATCTTTAGTCATTCGCACGCCCAAAGCGCGTTCCACCAAGGCAGGGCCGCCGATTAAAACTTGCGCTGTGTGCTCAGTCATTACAGAAAAATGCGAAGCAACAAGCCGACCGGCAGGAAAACCGGCAACGGCCCCCAAGGCCGCTGAAGCAACGGGGACCATACCCATCGCATCGGCAATAATTTTGAAGCGCGGCTCGGTAAATACGGGTTCACCGACAGTGCCACCCTTCTTGCCACTACCCTTTACGCTGCCACCGCCGCCTTCCAGCATTCTTACCAAAGGCGTGCGGTATTGCACCGCTAAATGTTCGGCGTAGACGCTCTTGCGCAGACCTGCAGCATTTGGAGAACCACCTTTCAGGGTGAAGTCCTCACCGCCTACAACGACACGTCTTTTATCAATCTGGCCAAAGCCAACAATATAGTTAGCGGGTACGTACTCTTCGAGGTCGCCGTTATCGTTGTAAACAGGACTAGCAGTGGCGCGCCCGTGCTCGCGAAAACTGTTTTCATCGAGCAGCACATCGATACGCTCACGAATGGTCATTCGCCCGCGCGCATGTTGCTTAGCGATACCCTCTTTGCCACCTTGCTGAAGCGCTAGATGCCGGCGGCGTTCAAGCTCGCGAATTTCGGGTTCCCAACTCATCGGCTACTCGGGGTTTGCAAATTCGGGGGCACGTTGGTCGAAGTTCGCTTTCACAGCTTCTACCTGATTAGAAGAGCCAATCAAATCAGTCTGCAGCGCGGCTTCTAACTCCAGCCCGGTGCGTTCGTCCGCGTGCCAGGCAGATTCAAACAAATGTTTTCCAGCGCGCACAGCGTCAGGTGATTTGGAGGCGATTTCTTTGGCTAAATCCATCGCTCTGGTATACGGATCATCGCTGACGTGTGTCACCAGACCAAGTTCCTTAGCTTCTATGCCCGTCACGACGCGACCCGTAAAAGTCAGATCTTTAGCGACATCCATAGGCACCAAGTCGCGCAGCGTTTGGGTAATGCTCATATCCGGAATGAGGCCCCACTTAATCTCCATGACTGACATCTTAGTATCCGGAGCTGCAACCCTGATGTCTGCACCCAGCGCGATTTGCGCGCCGCCGCCAAAGACCACACCATGCAATGCGGCAATCACTGGAACGGGCAAATGCTTCCAAACCAGCGCCGGCCGCTGAGCGAAATTTTCTGGCCGGTTGTCTTTTTTTAACAGCGTCGCAGTATCACCCGACTTGGCGTCATCACTCTTCGGCTTATCGCCCATTTTGGAAAAGCTCGCCATGTCTAATCCGGCGCAAAACCCGCGGCCATTGCCTGACAGCACAACCGCTCTAACGTCTTTGTTATCGGCTAAGTCTTCGCCAGCAGAAATAATCGCCTGAAACATTTCGGGACTCAGCGCGTTGTATTTTTCCTCGCGATTCAAACGAACATCTGCGACACCGTCTTCAATCGTAATACTTACCAATGACTTTTCCATCGTTCCCCCTTCAAAAAACTGTATATCTCTTGCTGCTCACTTCACCCACCGAACGCAGCGCTTCGACCTACTTGCCTTCCATGATGACAAGCGCCTGGTCTTCTTCCACTTGTTCCTCTTCCGCCACCAATATCTCGACAACCGTTCCGTCAGTAGGTGCTTCTACAGGAATTTCCATTTTCATCGACTCAAGAATCATGAGCACTTCACCGGAACTCACCTGGGTATCTTCAGCAACCATGACCTTCCAGACGTTGCCTGTCACCTCGCTTTCTACCGTCAATCGTGCCATAACGCTCCCCTTGCTTAGCCACGCTCTAAATCATTAAACGACTACAGCTCGCTGCTCTATCACCGCTCAGCTCCAGACCTTCTATACTCGGAGAAGTCAGGCTGTTTAGCGGGGCTGTCCACTGTATCCCTATCTGTCTATTTGTCTATTTGTCTATTTGTCTATTTGTGTATTTGTCTATCTGCGGATCTATCTGCGGATCTATCTGCGGTTCTAATGTTTTGTGTTTTGCGTTTTCCGCATGGCAGCGTGGTTGGAAATGCTCGTGCATCCGCCGTCAATCGCTAGCCGCGTTGTAGCCGACTAACTATGCCTGTATCTAGCTCGCCGCGTAAAAACGCTTGGTCCTGCAAAACGCGACTCAACAAGTCGCGATTAGTCGTTACCCCTTCTACCGAGAACGCCCGTAAAGCCACTAGGACCCGGCCGATCGCCTGCTCTCGCGTGTCGCCGTGAGCGATGATTTTTGCCAATAGTGGATCAAAATAAGGCGTTACCCACTGGCCTTCCTGAAAGCCAGTCTCGATACGCACAGCATACAACTCTGGCGGCCGAAAAACAGTGAGGCGTCCAGTGGAGGGGAACCCCGTCTGCGTATCTTCAGCATACAAGCGCGCCTCTACCGCAAACCCCTGCAAGGGTGGACGATCTGCAGGCAAAGGGTCCCCTGCAGCCAACCGGATTTGAGTGGCGACCAAATCCAGACCGGTCACCGCTTCGGTAACGCCGTGTTCAACCTGGATACGGGTATTCATTTCCAAAAAACCGAACTGGCCCGAGTCTTCGTATAAGGTTTCCAGCGTGCCGACGTTGTCATAACCCAATTCGCCACAAATGCGCTCCGCCAAATCCGCTTGCTGATTCAATAGCGCGCGCGAGAGACCCGGTGCTGGCGCTTCCTCAATGAGTTTTTGATGCCGGCGCTGCACCGAGCATTCGCGCTCATAAAGATGCATTGCGCCACCCGCGCCATCCGCTAAAATTTGAAATTCGATGTGTCGCGGTCGCTCTATCCAGCGCTCCAAAAATACGCCATCTGCAGAGAAGGCTTGCGTCGCAATATGCCGAGAACGTTCTATGGCCGCGTTCAATTCAGACTCCGTTCGCACCACGGACATGCCCATACCGCCGCCGCCGCCAGAGGGCTTAACCACCAGCGGCAGGCCAATCTTAGCCAAAGCTCGGGCAGCCTCGTCTGCGCTTTGAACTAAGCCACTACCAGCGAACACAGAAAAACCGGCTTGCGCCAGCAAAGTACGGGCAGCAACCTTGTCACCCATCTGCTCAAGCCAGGTCGGACTCGGCCCGATGAAGATCAATCCCGACTCGCAGACTTTGCTGGCGAAGGTCGGATTTTCGGAGAGAAACCCGTAGCCCGGATGCACTGCATCAGCACCGCAGCGCTTTGCGATAGCAAGCAGCTGCGCCTGATCCAAATAAGTTTCCAGAGCAGTATTGCCGATCAATGGGTAGGCTTCAGTCGCCTCAGAAAGGTAAGGTGCTTCCGCATCTGCCGGTGCGAAAACGACAACGCTCGAAATTTTTAGTGCGGCGCAAGCTCGCACGATGCGGCGAGCGATAGCGCCCCGATTCGCAATCAAAACCTTATGCATGTGTCCCCATTACTGCAATCGCGTCGCGCTTTTCGGCTTGCCTTACGTGAACGCTATGTCACTCAAAGCGTCAGACGGCTACCCGTTAAGTACTCGTAGGCCAAAAGATACCGTTCCATAGATTGCTCGACCACTTCTGCCGGCAGCTCTGGACCAGGAGACGTCTTATCCCAAGCACCCGAGGCAACCACTGTTTCCAGGTAATTACGCACCACTTGTTTGTCAAAGCTGTTTTGCTCGCGACCTGGCTCCCAATCGTCTGCGGGCCAAAACCGCGAACTGTCCGGGGTAAATATCTCGTCGATAAGAATCGGCGTTTGCGTTCCCGGCAGCAATCCAAATTCGAATTTGGTATCAGCGAGAATGATGCCGCGCTCGCCGGCGTAATCGCGAGCGTGCGTATATAAATTGAGGGTTTTTTCCTGTAGCCAAGTCATCAGCTCTGCTCCGACAACCTCCACACCTTCGGCAAAACTGATATTTTCGTCATGGCCATCGTCCGCCTTGGTCGACGGAGTAAACAAGGGTTCGGCGAGGCGGTCGCTATTTTGCAGGCCTGCCGGCAACTCGATGCCGCAGACCGCACCGCTACGCTGATAATCCTTCCAACCGCTGCCCGTTATGTAACCGCGAGCAATACACTCAATCGGTACCACATTTGTCTTGCGACACAACATGATCCGACCTCGCAAAGCTTCGCGTTGCGCGTCATCCAAACCGGGCACATCGGCTACATCCGTACTCAACAAGTGATGGTCTACCGTGCCCGCAAAATGATCGAACCAAAACTTGGAAATCTGAGTGAGTACGACGCCTTTGCCAGGCAGACCATTAGCTAAAACCACGTCGAATGCACTGATCCGATCGGTTGCGATGATAAGCAATGCGGCGTCACCATTCGGCAGATTCACGTCATACAAATCCCGAACCTTCCCGGAACGTTTATTCGGGAGTGGCAGATCCGTTGATAACACCGCTGCGGTCATGATTTAGCTCCTAATCCAGTGTTGGCTTAACAAGCCGTATCCAGACGGCCTGCGTAAAACAAGCTGCGAAGATTAGGCTGTGGAGCCGCCGTCGGCAAGGTATACCGAACCCGTAACAAAGGCACTCTCATCGCTCGCCAGAAACAACATAACGTTCGCGATGTCCTCCGGCTCAGCGTAGCGGCCAACCGGGATGGTGGCACGCATGGCTGCTTCTGCTTCCGCAGGATCATTGGGTCTTAGTCCGGTCTCGATTGATCGCATCATTCTAGTCTGTACAGGAGATGGATTGACCGTGTTAACGCGTATGCCGTCGCCCGCGAATTCTTTCGCAGCCGACTTCATTAAACCTATCACTGCATGTTTGCTGGTTACATATGGCGCCAAACCCGCGGCACCTTTGACGCCGGCGATACTGGAAGTGATGATGAAACTGCCGCCGCCACGACGCTGCATGGCCGGTACCGCAGCGCGAAGTCCGAGGAAGGGGCCTTTGACATTGATTGCCATTAGTCGATCGAACATGGCTTCGTCATACGCTAGCAATGACGCGATTTGACCTTCTATCCCCGCGTTTGCCAGAAATATATCAACACCCCCATAGCGCTGCTCGGCTGCTTCAATAACCGCCTGATTCGCCGCCGCATCGGTCACATCGCCGACCACATAGCTGATTCGATTACCGCCGATGGCATGGCAAGCCTCCTGTAGTGCCTGCTCATCCAAATCAACCAACACGACTGCGGCGCCTTCCGCAGTAAAGCGTGCGCCGCAAGCTCGACCGATACCACCGCTACCGCCTGTAATGACGGCGACCTTATCCTGTAAACGAGTTCCCATAATCCCCATCCCCCTTAATCTAGCTCGCTTAAGTGTCGTTTAGCTGGATCCGTTTCTTCACTTTCTTTTAATCTGAACGGCATTATTTTCAAAGCTCTGCTCGCGCACAGGCCTATGCCGAGGATAAGGCTTGTTGAATGTCTGCCAACAAATCTTCTTGCTCCTCTATGCCGACTGAGAATCTAACCAAATTGTCTGCGATACCCATGCTTGCGCGCCGCTCAGCACCCATCTCATGATAAATCGTATGTGCCACAGGAATAGCCAAAGTTCGGTTGTCGCCTAAATTGCTCGACTTTACGATGATTTCCAGGCGATTGAGAAATGTCCAGATATCCACTTCTGCGGTCAGCTCAAAACTCAATAGTCCGCCGAATAAACGAAAGTGCTCGCGCGCGCGCTCATGTTGTGGGTGCTGTTCCAGACCTGGATAGTAGACAGTGCGCACTTTGGGATGTGCCTGCAACATTTGCGCAACCGCCATGGCATTTGCGCATTGCCGCGTCATCCGAAGTGCAAGGGTCTCCGCGCCGGTCGCAATTCGATTAGCTGCTTCTGGACCGATTGCCGCACCAAAGTCACGCAACCCTTTCTTGCGAATTTGCGTAATGCCCCATAGCTGCGGATCACCTTTACGGTAGAGCGGATCGATGTTCACAAAAGCACCCCAATCAAACGAACCTAACTCGGTAACCGCGCCGCCCAGCGCATTGCCGTGACCACATATATATTTAGTTAGGCTATTCAAGGCCACGCTGGCCTGCACCGCTTTTGGACAAAACAAATAAGGCGACGTCATCGTATTATCGACCACGTAGACTAATCCTCGCTCCTGACATAACTGACCTATAGCCGCCAGGTCGGCGATTTGCGTGCGCGGATTCGCAATTGTTTCAACAAAAACCAGACGAGTGTTATCGCGTACTTCAGCGGCGACCGCTTTGGCATCAGTCGCATCTACAAAACTGACAGAGATACCGTGCGTGGAAAAGCTGTTGAATAAACTGTTTGTATTACCGAACAGAAAACTGCTGGATACCATATGGTCTCCCTCGCGAAGCAAAGCAAACAGCGTGGTGCCGATAGCCGCCATACCGGTCGCGAAGGCGACGGTACTTAACCCCTGCTCCATAACAGAAATCTTTTCTTCTAACGCGCCAACCGTTGGATTGATTTGACGCCCATAGGTATAACCCGACTGCTTACCCTGAAAAACAGCAGCCAGCTCTTTGGCATCCTCATAACCATA
>CENJ01140498.1_pt1 | contig 10979 bp, 10 predicted proteins | sample 356161 | NCBI WGS metagenome assembly CENJ01 (sample SAMEA2619531, study PRJEB7988) | marine metagenome | biome: marine biome (ENVO:00000447); feature: surface water layer (ENVO:00002042); material: "saline water (ENVO:00002010), including plankton (ENVO:xxxxxxxx)" | depth 5 m
ACTGATTCATTAAATAATAATCTAAAGAATATTTCAATACTATCTGAGCTACCTCTTAACTTATAAAAATCTATTATTTGTTTATATAATTGTCTTCTATCTCCAGATGTATTTCTAGGTAATGATACACCAATTTCTTTCTGCATCATAGTCAGGAAATTGTCATCATTTAAATCTATGTCCATAGCCTTTTCAATTGTATTCATAATATTCGAAGGACCAGGACCTACATATTTTTTAACTAAAGTTGTAAGGGTTGCGGTATATCCATTAAATGAACTTAAACCTGTGACAGTAAATGTTTTACCAATCTCACTTGTAAGTTGTAAACTGCCAGGTAATTCATTACCATTTGATATAGCAGTATTTGTTGCTCCAATTGGAATTATCATAGTAGCTGTTGTACCTTCAAAAGAGTGTAATACACCAGCACCAACACCAGCTAAATCAATTGCTGTTCCACCTTCAGTAGCACTTAGCTGTATTACTCCGCCTGAAGAAAATACTATGTAATAATTAACGCCACTAGTTAATCCATTAATTGCACTACCATCTCCAACATCATATTTTACTAAAGTTCCAACTGGTAAAGCCCCTTGGTTGGTAGCACCGACATTTAATTTATCATTAGTGGTGTCAACTATCGATGATGAAGAGCCATCAAAGATGAATTTAGCAGGCGATTTCCCAGTTGGAGAAGTAAGTACTAGTGTTGAATTGCCAGCACCGGAATCTACAAAGAACTCATTATTTTTTTGAGAATCAGGAACTCTAAATCTAGCTACATTATCTAAAACAATATCTGAAAATATTTTTGTTTCTTGGAATATGAATTCATCCATATTCATAAATGTATAATAAGCTTCTAAGAATTCTCTTAATTTTGTCTTATCAGCTAAAATCTCAGATGGAATTATTTGGTCTAAACGAATGTGTTCCTTAGTATCTACTAAAGAAGAATCATCTAGTTCTATTACTCCAGGTGTGAGATTTGATTTTGCCATTAGTCTTTAAGTCTTGATGTTGTTGTATATGTTATACTACCACTTGAACCAGCTGTTGCAATGGTATCAATCTCAGGTGTAATTACTACTCTTGTACTATCGATAGTTAAAAGTTGTTCTCTTCTTGGTGCAATATCCAATGAGTTAGGTATAACAGAAATTCTTATATTTGCATTTGTTGTTGGTAAGAAATTATTTAATGTAATTGTTCCATTTTCGATATTAATTAATCCAGCATCTGCAACCACGGTTACGTTTGCTCCATCAATTACTTTAAATACTATTACTTTTCTAGTTAATGTTGTTCCATCAATTGGCATATCACCAAAGAAATGGTCACTAGTATCAGAACTATTTAATTTAAATGCTGAAGAGGTTATTAAGTGTTTTGTGTTTGCACCTCTATTTAAAAATTTTCCTGCAAAAGTAAGACTATGATTTTGTGTAGTTATATTACCATCTACATCTGTAAGTGGTGTTATATTTTGAAACATTCTTGGTCTCACTGAACTGTTTAATATAGCTGGGTCAGCACTATCTATATCATTTGTTAATTGGGAATGTCTGAATACACCATCAAATTTATTTAAGTTATTAAAATTAAAATCACTAATAATATCTTTTACTAATGTTGTAAGTTCGGCTGATGTTCTATCAGTTAAGTTTGGATTATATTTAAATGCTACATCTAGTTCTAATCTAGTAAATGATGGGTCAACAATCTCTGGTGTAATTGATACAACGTTCTTACCTTTTAATATAGCATCTTTAATTTCTGTCTTTTCATCATCTGTTAATTTTTCAGCTAATAAAGGTTTGATGGCTACATATGCTCTACCAAAGTCTGGTATAGCTTGGTCTTCACCACCCCATGTAGCAATTGAATCTATATTACTAAAGTTCTTTTTAATAATCGCGCCATAATCTTGTGATGTGACAGCTCTATCTTGAGAGATAAAGGTAAGTGGTGCATTAAATCTAATCGATTCTGATGATTCTTGTTCAACACCACCTGCAGCATTTGTTATCGTTGTTATTCCATCATTTGCAACTGAGAATAAAGTTGGATTAGAAGTTTCGAAATCTGCAACTACACCAACTTGGTCAACCATTTTAAATACACTAGCACCATTACTTTCATTACCTTTTGTTTTTACGTAATCAACAGTAATAATATTATCGTTTATTGGTTTATAGCCTGTTACGCCATCACCAAAGTATACTTCAAAAAATCCTGATGGATTCTCTTGTAAGAAATAAACTTTAGATGTTGCATCAACATTTTTTAATGTTTCAAATTTAGTATATACTTCAAAGGCTGTTGAACCTTGAGTTTCCTGTACACGTACGCGTAGCGTGCTTGTGTCTGCGTCTTTATCACTAAGTTGAAATTTTTGATTCTCTATATCATTATCAACTCTATACTTTAATGACCTTAATGTACCTTCAACAACAGTCACATTAGAAAATGTGTATATAGTACCAGATAAAGTTGCTTGAGAAGAGTTAAGTACAACAAATTGGAATTCAACACCGTCAACTAAAGTATTTAACTTAGCACCTCTTGGTAAAGTAAGTGTAGTTGGTTTCTCACCATCTATTCCTGATACATTTACTGATATATTTACAACAGCCCTTGGTGATAAAGCGGAACGTGGAACGTATCCTAATAGTTTTGCTCTTGTGACTACATTACCTCTTATTTGAGCTGAGTCTAAGAACGCTTCGTTTAAACTAAAATGTGCATTCATAGCATTATAATGAGTATTATAAGCTAACACATCTAATAATATATTTAATCCTGAGCCATCAAAATCATAATCATTAAATTCTGACTGTTGTTTTAGGAAATTCTTTAAGTTATCTTTTATTTGATTAAAGTCTAACTCGGTTACGTTTAAATTACTTGCCATTATCTTAACCTTCTTAGTTCTATATCAACACTAGCTTGTCTATCAAATTCCTTTATTATAAAATGGACAGTAGCATTATATGCATTTCTTTCTGAATTGTCTTGTATATTTACACCATTTACTATTACTCTAGGTTCAAAATTTTGTATACATCTTCTTATATTACTTCTTAAACTGATTCTAGTTATCGCATCATTAGGTTCAAATAATAAACCTCTTAAATTTGCACCTTTTGTAGGTTGAAATGGTCTTTCGTTAAAGTTTGTTATGAGTAAATTTCTAACTGCATTTACTATTGCTCTATCATCTTTTAACGGTATAATATCTTTTCTTATAGGATGGATTGCAAGACTTAAATCTAAATCTCTAAAGGGCTTCTTTTGTGCAACAACTTTTGCTGCAGATAAGCCATCTGTATTCTGTTTGTCTCCTGAATATCCTGCCATATAACTATTTATACACTTTGACTACAACTTTAGGAAGGTTTACTTGTATCTACTCCACTGTCTGCATCTGAAGTTGTACCACCAGTTTGTGGGTGAGTATGAGTTCCTAAAGTTGGACCATTTTCTGCATCAGTACTGATATCGCCAGTTGCGTGTAATGTTCCTGTAATTGTTGTATTTCCTTTTATTGTGACTGTATCATTAACTGAACTAATATGAACTCCACCATCTTTATCAATTAATACAGTTGTTCCTGATTTATGTTTTATGTTTATTCTTTCAGCATCAGCCGTATCATCAAATTCTATAATATGACCTGATTCTGTTTTATGTACTTTATTTTTTATATTCTCAACATGTGCTTCGGTTGGAATATCTTTTACTTCATTTGTTTGTGTTGGTATTGAACCTATAATAACTGGGTCTTGAGCGCTTGGCCCATCTCTAAAGAATCCAACAACCCATGAACCTACTAATAATCCATGAGTACTTCCAACGCCTGCCTTTGAAGCTGATGTATTTGGTAATAATACTGTTGCCCAAGGTAAATCTTCTTTTGAAACTGTTTCATCGTAATATCCATAAGCTCTTACTTTTACTCTTGAATAAAGTACAGTATCATTTATATCTAATACTTCACCAATAAACCAATTAAAACTTTGAGAAATATATTCATCATTACGGTTCATTATGCATCTCCTTCATTTGATTCTTTTTCATCTATATCAAGGCCAACTGAATCTCTTACTAACGTTAATCTCTGAGTAAACTTTTCATAAAAATTACTATTAATTTTTTTAATTAAATACTTACCACTTAAATATTTGTCAATCATTGTTGATTCATCTAACTGATCAGCAGAAGAAGCTTTACTTACTTCTACATCAATCACATTACCTACTTCTAATCCAAAGTCACCAACAATATCCATTTCCATTGTATTTGTAGATAGTGCTCCATGATAAGCTTCACCTTTCATAATTGTATTATTAAGTGGTGAATGTATATTACTTTTATCAAATGAACCTGGATTAAGAGAAACGTAATAGCTTTTAGAGTTAACTAGTTGATTTAATTTACTACCATCAACTTCGTCATTATTTGAGAATGGTTGAAACTTATTAAATTTTGTATTATCACTATATCTATATTCATTAACTATAAACTTTTTATTAAATATATCTATCATCTCTACTTTAGATGCATATACACCTTTATTGACATTTGAGAATTGTGAATAATTAATTGGTGATGAGAACTTAATAATTCTTTTTGATACTTCATCGTAATATTCTGATGTACCAGGATTACTAGAAAAGAATGCTTTTAGTTCAAATTTGTGAGTTGATTCTTTTTCAAACATAGATTTTAATGAATCTAAGTAAACACCTTTTTTGCAAGTTTCGTATAAAAAGAATGGTGTACTTTCTTCATAACAATTATTTAATAACCAAACAGCTGCTTGAAGCGGTTGCATTGATGGAAAAATACCTTTGACAGGTTCTTTACTTGATGTATTAATTTTTTCTATTCTTTCAATAGATAAATTATTTTTTAAGATTTTTTCAATGACTGATGCTACTGTTCCATCAAAAGCATTTACTACTTGTTTGGCAGTATTTCTTATTAGCCATGGAGATGACATTCTTAATTTATAAAATTGTTTACTAGGACTTGTTCTAGAATAATCTGATAGTTCTATTACTCTTAAATCTAATTCCCATTTTTGATTTTCATCTAATGCTTCAGAATCAGCTTGTTTTTTTCTTCCTATAGTTATTTTAACTTTTTCATTTCCATTTAATTTTAATATGCTTAAAAAGTTTCCAGCATCTTGTAGGAAAGCAGTTGCTTCAATATATGGTGTTCCTAAACTCTCAACGAAATCAAGAGTCATAAACATTTGACGAATATCTACTGGTTTACTTTTATTAGATGGGAATAATTCAGCTTTCTTAATTACATAAGAACTTGGAGACAAACCTCCATCTTTATTCGTAACTTCTGACTGATTAGACATTTAATAATTCTTCAAATTGATCGACAAACTGTTCAATATAGTTTGGACTTACATAACGTATTTTAGAACGCTCTTCATTTCTTTCGAACTCAAAGTTTCTATATGTTTGATAAGCTAAATCTGATGTTTCAACACCACCAGTAATATGTAAAGCACTAGTGACTGGCTTTTTCTCACCATCACTTTCATCGTAGTAATAATAAGGTGCATCTGCATAGTTATATACCCTATAAGTATTTACTAAATCAGTACTTGTAGCTCCTCTAATTGCTTCTTTGTCTCCAATAGGCTCATGCATATTTCCTATAAAAGCTGTTGTTACGTTATTAACTATTAATTGATTCATATCAGTATTCTTTTTAATTAGTTTACCTTGACATCCAGATGCTTGACCTACTAATTGTTCACCTAATTGAAACTTTCCTGCAATACTATCAATTGTAGTTGTTTTTCCATCTACAGTTTGTGTTGTTGTTTGTATCTCTAGGGCTACACCTGCATATTCTTTATTAATATATGCATATAAATCTTCTTGTGACATTGGCCATGAACGATATCCATCATGTAAAAAATCATTAATTACAAAAAAAGTCCAATAAAAATCAGGGGTACCATATAATCTGGTTGAAACTAAATCGGGTCTTTCACCATTTATTACTTCATAAAATCTATATCCTGAAAAATTATCAACTACATCTGGTAGTGCTCTCACTGACCTAAATATATCTAACATTTCAGTCACCGCACCTGTTCTATTAAAATCGTATTCTATTTTTGGAAATTGTTTAAAAAATGCCATGGCCTATCCTCCCGTATCTGGCTGTGCCTTTGGAGTATTTTGACTTTCTACTTCTTTGGCTGTAATATTGATAGGTTGATTAGTTTCCATCTCTCCTCTAACTGGAGCTCTTTTGTCTAAATCTAATATATCATTTCTAGTTAACATCTTAGCTTCAGTAAATGTTAAATCTATTTTATGTTTTTGTCCCATGAAATCATCTTTAACTTTGAAATAAGCTCCGTTCTGAGCACGAAAATCTGTGCTTAAACCACTTAAGTATGCGTGATGGAATATTGGAAAGAATCTAGATTCTTGTTCTCCTGACATAAACATAATAGTAAACATAGCTGGGAATCTAACAGTATATCCAGTATCTCCAGTCTTATTTGGATACATTAAAGCTCTAAACTTAGCTTCTATATCTCTAATAGTAGTAGCTTCTTTCTCATTTCTTGGTAATAACTCAAAAGACAAACTTAATGACCTCATACTCATACCTTGAAAAGACATCTCAGTCATAGGATTAACTGCCATTCTTTGATTCATAAATGTTTCTTTAGTGACTGCATCTAAACCTGGTATATTTTTCATAACTCTTAAGCCTAAAGCTAAGTTATCAGCATCGCTTAAACTTGTTCCTGTGCCAAATGATTCTGCTGTTTTAAAATCTGCTCTATCCAATCCTTCGTAATTTGCTCCATCTGCTAATGTAATTGATTCGGGAACTGGTAAGAATATTTTATCTTGGTCCTCATTATTTTCTAATACTAAATGAGGGTGTCCTATGTCTTGCGCTATTAGCTGATTAAGATGGGAAGGAAATACTATATTTCCACTACCTTGACCTTCTTTTGCTGCGGGTTGTTCTGCTGTCGTAGCCATATAAATACCTTATAAATAAATTAAACTATAGTATTATTTATATGGCTTACAAAGGTAGATACAAAATAAAAAACCCAGATAAGTATTTGGGCAATTCGAGTAACGTAGTATTTCGTTCTCTATGGGAAAGAAATGCATTTAGATGGTGTGAAAACAATCCAAAGGTCAGAGCATGGAGTTCTGAAGAGATTGTTGTACCATATAAATGCTCAGTAGATAGGAAATTACATAGATATTTCGTTGATTTATATCTCGAAATGACGAATGGTTCAGTATATTTAATTGAAATTAAACCTAAAAAAGAAACAATGCCTCCTAAACAAGGCAAAAGAAAAACTAAAAGGTATATAAATGAAGTACTTACGTTTTCAAAAAACCAAGACAAATGGGAAGCAGCTGACCAATATGCTAAACATAAAGGGTGGCAGTTCCAAGTTTGGACTGAAGAAACTTTAAACAATCTTGGTATCAAAGTACTCAACACTTGATATAAATAGTTTATATGGCTAGTTTATTTGATACATTACAGGCTCAAGCTTTCCGTTCTAGTATAACTCCTAGAACAAAGGATAGTATTAAATGGTTTCAGGACAAAGTTCAGGGATTATCCAGACCTAGTGTTCAAAAACTATTAGGAGATGATGCTTTAGACCCACAAGGAAAAAGTGTAATAGGAGAAATGTACATGTATTTGTATGACCCTAAACTTAAAAAAGAATTACCATACTATGATAGGTTTCCTTTAACAATCATGGTAGATGAAGCTCCAGGTGGTTTCTATGGTATTAACTTACATTACTTGCCTTATGATATAAGAGCAATCTTTTTAGATAAGTTATTAGATTTAGGTCCTAGAAAAAATCCAAAACCAGATTCTAGATTAACTAAAATGAGATATGATTTATTAAAAGCTAGTGCAAAGTATAAAGAATTTAAACCATGTTTTAAACATTATTTAGGAAAGCATGTAAAATCAAAATTTGTAAGAGTACCTATAACCGAATGGGAAATAGCAATATTCTTACCAGTAGAGCAATTTAAAAAGGCTGGAAAAGAAAAAGTCTGGTCAGAATCCAAGGCAGCAATCTAATGAATATAGACGATTTAAAAGCAACCCTTAATAAACACGGCGGTGTAGCAGTTAATAATAGATTTCATGTTATATTTACACCACCTGCACAAAGCTTACTTAATTTAGATGTGCAATCGGTTGTATCTCAAGCTGTATCTGGTGGATTCAATTTAAAAAATTTAGTTAATGACCCTAGGGATATTAGTTTACTATGTCAAAAAGTAAACTTACCTGGTAGAAGTTTATCAACAGCAGAATATGCTGTAGAAGAACAGCAAAATTCTTATCCTTATGATTATATCGATGATGATTGTAAGATGGAATTTTTAGTAACGAACGATATGTACATTCGTAGAATGTTTGATAATTGGATGGAAGGTATATATAGTCCAACCAAACATGTCGTTGGTTTTAAAGATGATTATGCAGTAGATGTAGTAATACAAATGCTGAATAAACAAAACGTACCAATTTATGGAGTTAGGTTAGAAAAAGCTTATCCTAAAGCTATAAGTGGTTTTGATTTGGAAGCAGGTAATGATGGATTACTAACATTATCTGTGGATTGGAAGTATGATAAGTTTGTACCGGAAGGTGCATTATCATCAGTAGTATCTGCTGGAAACGCAGTACTAGATTTGATTACATAATAGGAGAAAAATATGGCTTTGCCACAAGTGAACTCAAGCCGGTATAGCACTAAGCTACCATCAACCGGTGTTGATATAGAATATCGACCTTACTTAGTTAAGGAAGAAAAAATTATGATGGTTGCTTTAGAATCGAAAGATAATAAGCAAGTACTTGGAGCGATGAAAGATGTCGCTAAAGCATGTATCCATAGTGATATTGATATTGACAAATTAACCTCATTTGATTTAGAGTGGGTGTTTTTAAAGTTAAGAGCAAAATCAGTTGGTGAAAGTGCAGATGTTAAATTAAAATGTCAGGAAGAAGACTGTAATGGTATGACCGATGTTTCAATTAACTTAGAAGAACTAGAGATGGACGACTATGACGATAATCGTATTATCCAAATGAACGATAAAGTAGGTGTACAAATGAGTTATCCTTCAGTAAGTTTAATGGAAAAATACGATGAAGAGAAGTTAAAATCTGTAGATGGTGCATTTGATATGATTGTAGATTGTATGGAAACAATTTATGATGACGAGGATGTATACGTAGTAGCAAACGAAAAGAGACAAGATGTTATGGGTTTTATTGAAGCTTTAACATCACCTCAATTTAAAATGTTAGCTGATTGGCTACAAAAAATACCAGCCGTCAGAAAAGATGTTGAATGGTGTTGCAGTAAATGCGGTGCTGACAACAAATTGGAGTTAAGAGGTCTTCAAAGTTTTTTTACGTAGGCCTCTCTCACGATACGTTAGTAAACCATTACAGAACTAACTTCGCGATGATGCAGAATCATCAGTATAGTTTGACTGAATTAGATAATATGATTCCTTATGAAAGGGAAATCTATATTGCTTTATTAAAAGACCATATTGAAGAGCAAAATAGAAAGTATGAGGAACAAGAACGTAAAATGAGGAGATAATATGGGCGATAAAGATAGAAGAGACGATAGCAGAAATGAAGTAGAGATTGATTTAGATAAGTATATGGCTCTAATTGATAAATTAGACAAAGCCGAAGATACAATCTCAGATATGCAAGAAGAAGCTGCAAGAGCTAAATCTAGATTAACTACAAAGAGAAGGTTTATAGATTTATTCTTGGACCACAATGATTTAAATGAAAAAGCAATCATTGGGTTTATAGCATTTACACTAATGGTATGCTTTGGTATTGCAGACTTAGTCACTGCTTTTTGGGGAATGGACCTACAAATAGATGATACAATTTATACATCATTTGTTGTAGTAACGCTAGGTTCATTTGGAATATCCGAAGCTGGTAGAGCATTCGGAAAAAAGTAAGGTAAAATAAATGGCCGAAGATTCAGATAAAAAACCGGGTAAAATAATAAAAGACAGTAATGCAGCTTTGCAAAAGGCTACAGAAGATGCGGCCAAAAAACAAGAAATAGCTAGTACTTACTTTAATACTAGTGCAAAAGAAAATGCTAAAACAAATAAAGAAAATTTAGATACTACTAAAGAGTTAGTTAGCACATCACAAAAAACATTAACGTTAAATGAAACCGTTAAAAGATTACAAGAGCAAAAATTAGAAGCTGAAAACTTAAGAGCTGCTGGTCAAATAGAATTAGCAGATGCAATTGATAGCTCTTTAGAAACACAAAGAAAATATCTATTTAAACAAGACGGTACACTTAAAGATTTAACTGGAGCCAATAACAAAGTTGGTGCCAATATCATCAAGAAAACAGATGCTGATGGTAAAAAAATACAAGACCTTATTGACCAAGGCAAAGCATTAAGTGAGCAAGAAATTAAATCTGAATCTGAAGGTTTTAGAAGTTTTGTTGATAATTTAAAGGAAGGTCAAAAACAAAACGAATTATCTGATGATTTTCTAGAAAAAGCCATATTAGATATGGGAGAAATATTTGCTGGAGAAGTAGACCCAGCCTTTGGACAATTTAATGACCGTTTAGCTGAGATTCAAAGAATGGAAAATGAAAATTTAATTAATGAAGCTCAATCTATTGAACTCAGGAAAGAATTACTTGATGCTACTACCGATAGGGAAAAACAAAGAGAAGCTCAAGAAGCAGCTGAATTACAAGCCATGGCTCTTACTCAGTTAGGAGATAAATTTGCAAGAGTTGGAGATAAGATAGGTGATGTTGGTAGAAGTGCAGTAAAAGGTGCAGGTTTACTGGGTGGTCTAATTGCTTTAGTCATGGGTGTTGTAGACCCACAGCTTTT
>CENJ01166071.1_pt1 | contig 10970 bp, 8 predicted proteins | sample 356161 | NCBI WGS metagenome assembly CENJ01 (sample SAMEA2619531, study PRJEB7988) | marine metagenome | biome: marine biome (ENVO:00000447); feature: surface water layer (ENVO:00002042); material: "saline water (ENVO:00002010), including plankton (ENVO:xxxxxxxx)" | depth 5 m
GATCTATGTCCAAATATCAGTTTTGTTGAAATTGAAATTGAGGGAAAGATTAAAGATTATGCGTCTTACCTGGAGAATTACTTTCAAGACCTAAAGCTGAATAAAAACAATTTGTTTACCGATATTTCAAACTATCTTGCCTATGAAACTGGCCAGCCAACTCATTGCTATGACGCCACAAAGATCCATGGACCTTTGGTGCTCGAAAAAAGAAACAAACAAGAAAAATTTAAAACACTTCTGGGTTCTGAAATAGAACTTAATGGTGAAAATTTAGTATTTACTATCAACGATGTTGCCGTTGATTTAGCTGGTACAATGGGTGACGAAAGTACTTCATGCAGTGAAGACACTACGAAAGTTTTAGTTGAATGTGCATATTTCAAACCTGAGGAGATTCTTGGTAAAGCTCGTCAATATAATCTTAACTCAGAGGCATCCTACAAATTTGAGAGAGGGGTTGATTTTCTTGCGCAAGAACAAGTTTTGAGAAGGTTTATTGCTGTAGTAGCTGATCATGCAAAGATTAAATCACTTGCATTAAAAACAGAGCAAAGAAAAGTGGACAGAACTGAAGTAGAGTTCGATTCTGAAAGATTAAATAAGATAATTGGCACAGAGCTTACTGAAAAAGAACAAAAAAACTATCTAAACTCTCTCTACTTCATGACAGATGATAAAGTTGAGGTTCCATCACATAGATCAGATGTAGATCAACTTAATGATCTTGCAGAAGAGATCACTAGAATGATTGGCTATGACAATATAGCCTCCAAGGCATTAGCTTTGCCTGTTAAAGCAAAAAAAATAGAAGCAAACTTCGAAGAACTGTGCCGAGACTATCTCATAAATAATGGTTTTTTTGAGACGGTAAATTTTCCTTTCAATGACAACCAAGACGACTCAGCTATTTCAGTGGATAACCCATTAGACAAGCAAAGATCAAAGATGAGAGTTTGTATAACTAAATCACTGAAGGAAAATTTGGTCTTCAACCAAAACAGACAAAAAGATTCAATAAAGTTTTTTGAATTTTCTAATATTTATACCAAAGATGGCAATGAAAATAAGCTTGCTGTCATCGTTAGCGGTAGAACCAATAAAAATTTTAAAGAATTTAATGCTCAGCTAGATTATTCTTATTTAAAAGGACTCATTAAAACAATTTTTTCTGAGATCTTAGATAAAGAATTAAATTTCGAACTCGGCCAATCCCAGAACTATGATCTATATGAAAAAGTTTATTGTGATGATATTCACATTGGTAGAATTGGTAAGCTTTCTAAAGAATTTGTCGGCTCTAAAACAAAAACACCTGTGTTTAGTTTTGAAATAGCTCTCAACAATTTGCAAATGCCTAATAAGAAACAAAGCAAAATCTCAGACTTTCCTGCCTCTTACCGTGATCTATCATTTAGTCTTGATAGTTATCAGAATCTTGGGGAACTCTCAGCATTAATTAAAAGACACAAAGAATCATCTGAATTGATGGTAGATTGTTTTGTCTTTGATTTATTTGAAAATAAAAAACATAACATTTTGAAAGTAGGGTATAGATTTAAGTTCCAAGCAATTGAAAATAACATAACCGATGAAGAAACCGAAGCCGTCATGAGCCCATTAATTGAAGAATCTTTAAAAATTGATGGCGTTAATATCGAGGGTTTGTAATGTCTTATATTTTTACGTCTGAATCAGTTTCAGAAGGACATCCTGACAAAATTTGCGATCAAATTTCTGATGCAATACTAGACGCATGTCTCAAATCTGACCCTAATTCACGAGTAGCTTGCGAAACTCTTATAAAAAATAATACAGTTATTGTTGCTGGCGAAATCACATCAAAAGCCAATATAGATTATCAATCCGTAGCAAGAAAAGTTGTTGAAGATATAGGATATATCGAAGATGAGCTGGGATTTACCAGCAGTGGTTTTGAATTTCAAAACCTAATATCTGAGCAAAGTAAAGATATAGATTCTGGTATTTCAGGGCAGGAAGTTTTAGGTTCTGGAGATCAGGGTTTGATGTTTGGTTACGCATGTAAAGAGACCTCTGAGCTTATGCCATTGCCAATTGCTTTAGCCCATAGATTGATGCTAAAACATTCAGAAATAAGAAAAACTCAAGGATTAGGATTAAAACCAGATGCCAAATCACAAGTTTCTGTAGAATACGATTCAAATTACCAACCAAAACGTATTGATTCTATAGTTTTGTCAACACAACATAGTGCAGATCTAGGTCTTGAGGACTTAAGAGAACTTGTTAAGATTCAAATTATTGATTCATGTTTGCCAGAAACACTTTTAGATAGTGAAACAAAATATCTCATTAATCCTGCTGGTCGTTTTGTAATAGGAGGTCCAGTTGGTGACTGTGGCTTAACAGGCCGAAAAATCATTGTTGATACTTATGGCGGTATGGCAAGACATGGAGGTGGAGGTTTTTCAGGAAAAGACCCATCAAAAGTTGATCGCTCAGCTGCTTATGGTCTCAGACAGTTAGCAAAATCATTAGTTAAAAATGATCTATGTGATTATTGTGAGGTGCAAGCATCTTATGCAATTGGAATCACTCAGCCTATATCGATCTTCATTAATACATTTGAATCTGAAAAAATAGGTTTAGATCAAATCAATAAGATCGTTAAAAAAAATTTTGATTTGTCTCCCTCAGGCCTTATTGAACACCTAGACTTAGCAAAACCAATTTACTTAAAAACATCTTCTTATGGTCACTTTGGCAGAGAGAATTGCGGTTTCAAGTGGGAAGAAATAAAAGATCTATGAAAGTTATCGTTGTAAGCGGTGGTTTTGACCCTCTGCATTCTGGTCATCTTGAATACATCAATAAAGCTAGCTTGCTAGGTGATTATCTTGTAGTAGCTTTAAATTCTGATAATTGGCTAACAGAAAAAAAAGGACAACCTTTCATGCCTTTCAGTGAAAGAAAAGAAATTCTTGAGAACCTCAAAGCAGTTAATGAGGTGATAGGGTTTGATGATAGTGATGGAAGTTGTTGTGATGCATTGGAACAAATCAAACTTTCAAACCCTAATAATCAAATAATCTTTTGCAATGGTGGTGATAGAGATAAAACTAATATACCAGAAATGATTGTTAAGAATATAGAATTTGAATTCGGTGTTGGAGGTAATGATAAAAAAAATTCTAGTAGCTGGATCCTAAAAAATTGGCTAGGTGAAGCTGAAGACAGGGTTTGGGGAAAATTTTTCAACCTCTATAAGAATGAAAAAATTAAACTCAAAGAATTAATTATTCATGCTGGTAAAGGCATGAGTTTGCAACGACATTTTAATAGGGACGAGATTTGGTTTGTATCAAAAGGAAAATGCGAAGTTAAATATCAGAGGACTAACCAAAAAGACCAACAAATTGCAAAACTAAATCTACATGATGTTTTCAAAGTAGGTAAAGAAGATTGGCATCAAATATATAATCCTTACGTTGAAGAATGTAGAATAATTGAGATTCAATATGGTAATGAGACCTCTGAAGAGGATATTGAAAGACTAGAATTTTATGAAGGCAACAATGATGGATGATTACAAAGTAAAAGATATTAAGCTGGCAGAGTTTGGTAGGCAAGAAATTTTGCTTGCACAAGATGAAATGCCTGCTCTTATGCAATTGAGAGAAAACTATCGTGATGAACAACCTCTTGAAGGTGCAAAAATTATGGGTTGCATTCACATGACAATCCAAACGGCTGTTTTAATTGAGACTCTGATAGATCTTGGTGCAGAAGTAAGATGGTCATCATGCAATATTTTCTCCACACAAGACCATGCAGCCGCAGCTATTGCTGCAAATGGTATACCTGTTTTCGCTTGGAAGGGAGAAACAGAAGAAGAGTATGAATGGTGTCTTGATCAAACAATAAACAAAGATGGCAAACCATGGAATGCCAATATGATCCTTGATGATGGTGGAGATTTAACTGTCAAAGTACATAATGAATATCCAAATATGCTTGATAATATTCATGGTATATCAGAGGAAACGACAACAGGTGTAAAAAGGCTTAAAGAAATGCTTGATTCTGGTGAACTTAAAGTCCCAGCTATTAATGTTAATGATTCTCTTACCAAATCAAAAAATGATAATAAGTATGGGTGTAGACATGGTCTTGATGATGCTATAAAGAGAGGTACTGATATGCTTCTTGCAGGCAAGAAAGCTCTTGTAATTGGGTATGGAGATGTTGGTAAGGGTTCTGCAGATTCTCTTGCACAACAAAAAATGATTGTGGATGTAACCGAAGTTGATCCAATTTGTGCTATGCAAGCATGTTTTGACGGTTTCTCTGTAGTTTCAGCTTACGAGGGTGGCGAAGTAACAAACGATGGAACAAAACTTAACCAAGAATTGCTCAAAAAATATGATTTAGTTGTCACAACCACTGGCAACGTGAATGTTCTTGATAAGTTTATGCTTGATGCTTTAAAGTCAGGCTGTGTCATTTGTAATATTGGCCATTTTGATAATGAAATTGATATTAAGCATCTAAAAACTTTTAACTGGTATGAAGTCAAACCTGGCGTTCATAAAGTCAAAAGATCTGATAAAGATTATTTATTATTATTAGGAGAAGGTAGACTTGTGAATCTAGCATTAGCTACTGGCCATCCAAGCAGAATCATGGATGGATCATTTTGTAATCAAGTTTTAGCTCAAATAGCACTATTTACAGATGGTTATGCGTCAAAGAAACCTGAAGATAGAGAGCTTTATGTGAAAGTTCTTCCCAAGAAACTTGATGAAGAAGTTGCGGCCTTAATGGTTCAAGGTTTTGGAGGCACACTAACAAAACTAACAAAACACCAACAAGACTATATTTCAGTGAATGAAGATGGCCCATTTAAAGGTGATTCTTATAACTATTAGTTTAAAATAGAATCTAACGGCTGAGTGGCAGAGTGGTTATGCAGCGGACTGCAACTCCGTGTACATCGGTTCGATTCCGTTCTCAGCCTCCAAATAATGAAAATTTTTGTAACAGGCTCATCAGGTTTTATAGGTTTTCACTTAATTAGAAAGTTGCTAAATGCTGGTTATGATGTTGTAGGAATCGACGATCACAATGATTATTACAATCCTGATCTAAAATTAGAGCGTTTAGCCTTACTTAACTCAAAAAATTTCACCTTCCACAAGATGGATATAAACAACATTTGTATAGATGATGAAAATTTTGATTTAGCAATCAATTTAGCTGCTCAGGCTGGCGTTAGGGTTTCAGCAGATAAAGAATATTTATATGAATCTTCAAATATTGCAGGTTTTAAATCATTTTGTAATTTTTGTAGAGAAAAAGATATTAATAAGATTCTTTATGCATCTAGTAGTTCAGTGTATTCAGATGATGATAATGAAAAGTTTTCTGAACACGAAACATTGCTGAAACCTAAGTCAGAGTATGGCAAATCAAAACTTTTAAATGAAATATATGCATCAGAACTTATCAAGTCAAATGACCTATCTATTGTCGGTCTAAGATTTTTTTCAGTATATGGTCCATTTGGAAGGCCTGACATGGCATATTATTCTTTCTCAAAATCAATTAAAGAAAATAAGGTTATTTGTCTTAATAATAAGGGCAACATGTACAGAGACATGACCTTCATTGATGATATTATTCAAGGAACTCTTGGTGCAATTGGTTATCTTTTTAACCCAGAGAGTAAGAATAGGAATGAAATTTTTAATCTAGGCAATGATGCTCCCATTAAAACAAGTTACTTATTACATAAAATCGAAAAAATTATCGGTAATAAAGCGTTAATTCAGCACTATACGACACAAAATGAGAACATGAAAACACAAGCTGATATTACCAAAGCAAAAAATTTATTAGGATATAATCCTAAAGTATCTTTTGATCAAGGTATTGAAAGATTTTTAGATTGGCATAAGCATTATGAAAATATATAGAAAGCTTAAGTTAGGAATAGTTGGACATGGTTTTGTGGGTAAGGCAACTGATTGGGGTTTCAACAGACGTGTTAGTAAATTTATTGTAGATCCATTACTTAATACGAACATAGAAGATTTAAAAGAATTTGAGCCAGAAATAGTCTTTATTTGTGTTCCAACACCAATGAGTGATGATGGTAGTCTAGATTCATCAATTATTGAAAAAGTTATTAAGGAATTAATTTTATATTGCCCAAATGCTATTAAGGTTGTAAAAAGCACATTATTGCCGTCTCTTCTAGATGAATTACATAAATTAGACGCAAAATTAGTCTACAATCCAGAATTTTTAAGAGAGAAACATGCAAACTTAGATTTTATGAACTCTGAGATGATCATATTTGGTGGAGATAGAAACATTTCTACGCAAGTTTCAAATGCATATTTATGGCACTCAAGATGTAAAACAAAAGAGCACATATTTACTGATCTTATGACAGCATCTTTTATCAAATATTCTATAAATACATTCTTAGCCTCAAAAGTTATATTTTTCAATGAACTGCATTCCATTTACGAAAAACTACAGGTAAAAGATAGTTGGGAATCAGTTGTGAATATTGTCTCCAAAGATTCAAGAATTGGAGATAGCCATATGAATGTACCAGGCCATGATGGAAAAAAAGGTTTTGGAGGTGCTTGTTTTCCTAAAGATAGTCTAGCTTTGATTAAGTATGCAGATAGCATAGGTATTAATCTGAAGTCACTAATATCAACTGTTCAAATAAATAATAAAATTAGATCAAAATATGTTGATCTTGACCCAAGAGAATCTGAGCAAAACGTATCATTTGATGATAAAATTTGACGTTATCGCCCAGGTGGTGAAATTGGTAGACACAAGGGACTTAAAATCCCTCGAAGGAAACTTCGTGCCGGTTCAAGTCCGGCCCTGGGCACCAAAAATAAATAAAAATGGTAGTAAAATTTAAAGAAAAAATCACAAAGAAAATTATATTCATAACAAGTATTGCTACAGTTTTTGCATTTATATTCGCGCTTTCATCCTTTTTCTTAAAACCTAGATTTAAAACAGATATATTATTAGAACCTGTAAAAATTGAGTCTTTAAGCTCACAAATATCATCTATAACTGGAGGGTTAGGAAGCATAGGACAGCTAGCAGGTTTTGATTTATCAAGTCTTGGTGGCGATGATAGGGAATTATCCGAAGTAGCTCAAGCAAACTTGTTATCTCGTGATTTTTTTAAAGAACATCTGTATGAGAAATTTTTGCCTTATCTTTACGCTGTTGATTACTACGATAAAGGAACAAAATTAATAGTCTTTGATGAAGATTATTATGATGCTAAAACGTCTATCTGGGTTGAAAGGACTATACCCAAATTTATATCTAGAATTACTGGAAATGTTTATGACCCTAAACCATCATTAGAAGTAGCCTATAAAAAATTCTACAGAGATTATTTTTCATTAGATGAAGACGTTAAAACTGGGTTTGTTTCATTATCTGTAAATCACGAATCTCCTGTTGTAGCAAAAGAGTGGGCGGAATATATTCTTATTTCTATTAATGAGTATCTTAGAAGAGAAGATAGTGAAAACTACAAACAAATTATTGAACTACTTCAAGAAGAGCAAAAAAAAGTTCAACTCGAGTCAGTTCAAGAAACGCTGAGTAAGCTTTTGGAAAGTCAAACAGCAACATATTATCTAACTAATACATCTAAATACTATGTCTATAGACCAATAGAAAAGCCTTATGAAGCAGAAAAGAAATATTTTCCAAGTAGAACTATATTTTTGATTTTAGGTTTTTTATTTGGTTTAGTGCTTGGAGCTATTTATACATTTAGAAAAAATATTCTGTCTAGACTATTAGATGATTAATACCATCTCGATCATAAAGTATGCTTTCATACCAATATGGATGATTTTAATACTTCTGACGTATTTAAATCTTAACAATTATTTTGGTAGCTACTTTTCTCTAATATTGCTACTAAGCTTAGTAGTATTTATTTTCTTAAACTTAAGAAATTTCTCTGAACCGCCAATCATTGTGTTGGTCCTCTCTGCCGTATACTTTTCAGTAAGACAAATTTTGCACATTGAGCTTCCGATTCTACTTGTATCTCATTTACCGCAACCTTCTTTTTACGAAATAACCAGAGGCAACATTTTAATTATTTTGGGTTTAGTATTCTTCTTTTTAGGCTATATTACGCTTAGGAAAAAACAACCAAATTTTTCTGAGCATAATCAAATGCTGAAGGGAAGTGAAGTTCATTTACTTTGGCTGCTTTTTTTATTCTCTCTTTCATCGATTGTTTTAATTTTTGCAATTAATGGAGCCAATCTAGCTTATCTTCAAGCATACGCTCAAGATGTTCTAAAATCACCATTAAATTCTTTGTTATATACAATCTATCTATCTATGCCAATTTTTGCATGTGGTCTGGCATTTCACTATAAGCAAATAGAAAAAAAATACTTAGGATTTATAATTTTAGTCTTCACTGCTTTAACGACATTCATATTAGCTAGGAGAGAGCCATTAATTTTTTTGTTACTGGGAACTTTAATCATATATCAGCCTAAAATAAATTTTACAAATTTACTTAAACCATTTCTTATAGTTTGTTCAATAGGATTTTTAATCTTTTTCCTTGTTTATTTAAGGGTATCAAGTCAGCTATCATCTGAAATACCAATAAGCTTTTTTGACTTTATTTTTATTTATGCTATTTCAGAGGAGTTTTGGACTTATGACATTCTATTAGTAATATTTACAGAAGCTGGAAGTTACAGTATGCCATTTCGGAATGGAATAGATTTGACCCCCAAATTTGTTGATAACTTTTTTCCTTATGAATTTCCCGAAGAAGCCCTAGATGAAATAATAGGACAAGATTATAAGCCAGCTTTAAGAGCTATTGTAGGCACTCCTTTTACTATTTTCGGGGCAACGTATCTAAACTTTGGAATTTTCGGATTATGTTTTGGGATGTTCTTAGTGGGATTGGTAGCTAAATTTATCAATATTTTTAAATTAAGCTCAAAAAATATAGTTTCATTTCTATTAACTGTAATATTGTTTTCTGCATTTTTTTTCTTAATAAGAAATGCAGATATCTATAACGTTTTTTTAATGATTGTTAAGAACTTTATAATTGTAATAATACCATTTTTAACCTTAAAACTAGCTAAGATATGGATCACAAGATAAATTTATCTCAAATAAAAGTTCAGATATTAATTGTGTTTTTTAACGGTTCAATTTTTATCAAAGAGCAGCTAGATAGTCTAGTAAAACAAAGCCATAAAAACCTTGAATTTTTATTACTCGATAATGGATCTTGCGTAGAAGAATCAAAAAAATTGCAAACTATCATTGCAGACTACAAAAACATAAAATTTTTTGAAAGTAGTGAAAATTTGGGACCTTTTAAAGGATTTGAATTTTTAATGAAACAGGTTGATGCTGATTTTTTTTGTTTCTGTGACCAGGATGATATATGGCAAAAAAGCAAAGTTGAAGAAATGTTAGAAATGTGTGTGAGGAAGGATTTACTGTTATGCTACAGCGATCTATTTGTTTGTAATAAAGATTGCAAAATTATCAAAGAATCAATGTTTAAAGATATGAATACTCCAGCTTTAAATGGATTTTGTTCAATACCTTTGACTATAAAAAATCCTGTTACTGGTTGTGCAACATTATGTTCAAAAAAACTCATAAAAAAAGCTATACCGTTTGATCATGGTGTGCCTCATGACTGGGCATCGGGAGTCATTGCAGCAAGCTATGGAAAGATTGATGTTTTAAAGAAAGCTACTGTAAGGTACAGACACCATGGGAGTAATCATGCAGGAGGAATTAATTTCAGTTTTAAAGGCTTGCTTACGAACATAAAGAGAAGGGGAAGTCTTGATAAATATTTAAATATTAGAATTGCTAGAAGAATAGCGCTCCTAAGACTTGCTTTAAAAAATGTTCAGTCTAGCTATCTTCAAAAAATTTGTCTAAATTTTTTAATTTTTTATACAGAAAGAGGCATATTTTTCAGATTAATTTTATGTCCATTATATTTTCTGATGCATCTAAAATGTAGTTCTAGTATAGGTATTAAAAATATCATTATTGACACAATTTTAAACTTAATACCACGCTCACATAGAGGTTATATAAAAGAGGATCTGCAGTGGAAATAACTGAGGATATCAAAGTTGGAATACTATTATCTTGTTTTAACGGTGAAAGGTATCTTAAAGATCAAATTGATTCCTTTATTGCTCAAACACATTCCAAATGGACTCTATTTGTCCGTGATGATGGGTCTAATGATGAGACTATAAAAATTTTAAAAAAATATAAAAATGAGCACGGCTCCAAAATTATTATTCTTGAAAATAATGATAACCTTGGAATAAATAAAAGCTATGAGCAGCTTATATACTCAGCAAATAATTGCGATTATTATATGTTTAGTGATCAAGATGATGTTTGGAAGCCTAATAAAATTAAGATTTTGTTAGATGAGGTAAAAAATCAAACAGAAGAACAAAAAACTAATGAGCCATTTTTAATTCATTCAGACCTAGAAGTCACAGATAAAAACTTAAATATAATATATAAATCTTTTTGGAATACTGAGAAACTTAAACCTGATTACTCTACCGACTTAAATTACTTGCTAATGCAAAACTATATAGTTGGTTGCTCTACTCTATTTAACAAAAAGTTACTCAGTATTTTAAAAATTTCTGGTATTCCAACTGAGGCAAGAATGCATGATCATTGGGCAGGATTAATTGCAGCTACTTTCGGAAGAATCTACTTCTCAAGAAAAAAATTAACACTTCATCGGCAACATGGGAGCAATGATACTGGTATCAAACCAAAAAGTTTATTTAAAGATTTCCAAAGAATTTTCAAAGATAGAAATATATCTCAATTTTATGAATCCGAAGCTAGTCTTTCAGTCACACAAGCAAAGAAATTTAAAT
>CENJ01046973.1_pt1 | contig 10963 bp, 9 predicted proteins | sample 356161 | NCBI WGS metagenome assembly CENJ01 (sample SAMEA2619531, study PRJEB7988) | marine metagenome | biome: marine biome (ENVO:00000447); feature: surface water layer (ENVO:00002042); material: "saline water (ENVO:00002010), including plankton (ENVO:xxxxxxxx)" | depth 5 m
TTACCTAATTCATGGATATATTCTCGTGAGGGAGGAGGCAGAAATATTGGAGAGGCTTGTCATTTTTATGATCTAATTTTTTTCTTAATAAACAATAATTACACTAATATTCAAGTAAGCTCGATAAACTCTGAAAATAAAGATTTGCATAAAACTGATAATTTTTTTGTAACTCTAAAATTTAATAATGGGAGTGTTGCAAAACTAAATTACACTTCAGCTGGTTCAGTAAATGACAAGAAAGAAATAATTGAAGTAAGAAGTTCTAGTGAAACACTAATTATGGAGAATTTTCAAAAAATCACATTAATTTCAAATAATAGAAAAAAAATTGTCTATTCATCTAAATTCTCAGACAAGGGGTATCAAAATCAATATGAAAGCTTTTTTTATAATTTAAAACTTAATAAATTTTCTATTTCTATTGAAGAACAGATAGAGGCTATGAATTTATCTTTTAAAGTCGAGGAACTACTTTAATGTGTGGTGTCTCAGGAATAATGTATTTTAATAGAAATTTTTTTGTAAAAAAAAAACAAATTCATAATATGAATTTAACATTAAAACATAGAGGACCTGATGCATCTGGCATATGGATTTCAAAAATGAAAAATATTGGTTTAGGTCATACAAGGTTGTCAATAATAGACCTTTCTGAAGAAGCGAATCAACCTTTTGTAGATCCAACTAAAAATTATATATTAGCCTTTAACGGAGAAATTTATAATTATGAAGAGATAAAAAAAAAACTGATTAATAAAGGATATAAATTTAAGACTAATAATTCGGATACTGAGATACTTTTACTTTCGTATATCGAATGGGGTGAAAAATGTTTAAATTATTTTAGAGGAATGTTTGCATTCGCCCTTTGGGACGCAAAACTTCAAAGACTTTGGTTAGTAAGAGATCGGTTAGGTGTAAAGCCAATGTATTACAAAGTTGATAATAATAAAATTATTTTTGCCTCAGAAATCAAAGCTATTTTGCTGGATAAAACCTATAAAAAAGAGATTGATGAAAGATGTTTATTTGACTACTTAACATATTGTTGTGCTCCTCCTCCAAAAACAATGTTTAAAGGAATTTATAAGATTGAGGCTGGTCAATTTTTGATAATAGAGAAGTCAGGTAAAATAAAAAAAAAAAAATATTGGGATCCTTTGAAGAATCCAGTTTTATATGATGATAAAAAAAATAAATTTTTTGAATCAATTAGAAATGAATTAGAAAAATCTATAAAACTTAGACTTGTTGCAGACGTAAAGACTGGAATTTTTTTGTCCGGAGGAATTGACTCTTCTACAAATGCTTATATATCAGCTAAAAACTCAAAAAAAATTCATACATTTTCAATTGGCTATGATAAAGAATATGCATCATATAAGTCAGAATTAAAATATGCAAAGAAAGTTGCAGAGGATGTAAATTCAAACCATTTTGAAAAGAAACTTTCCAAAGAAGACTTTACTAATGTTTTAGAAAAGATAATTTATCATCAAGACGAACCAATTTCTGACCCTGTTTGTATACCTATTTACTATTTGTCACAACTTGCTACCAATAAAAATGTTAAAGTTTGTCAGGTCGGGGAAGGAGCAGACGAGCTTTTCTTTGGATATACAAATTGGCTGAGAACCTTAAAAATAAAAAAAATTATAGACAACTATTTTTTTAAAAAAATATGTATTCCATTTCTTATAATTTTATTTAAAGTTTTTAAAATTGAATATAAATACTCATATGATCTTTTATTAAGAGCCAAAAAGAATCTACCAATATTTTGGAGTGGTGCTGAAGCTTTTACTGATACAGAGAAAAAAAAAATGTTATCTGAAAAATTAAAGAAAAGATATAAAAATGAAGATTCTTGGAAAGTTGTTAAAAATTACTATAAAAGCTTTATGAAAAGAGCAAAGAACAAAAGTTTTATAAACTGGATGACTTATGTTGATTTAAAACTGAGATTGCCAGAGCTATTGTTAATGAGAATTGATAAAATGACAATGGCTTCTTCTCTTGAGGGAAGGGTTCCTTTTTTAGATTATAAATTAGTAGAAAAAATGATTGATTTACCAAGTAATGTAAAATTGAAGGATAATAATTTAAAATGTATTCTAAAAAAATGCGTAAATGATTTGTTACCAAGTTTTTTATTAAAAAGAAAAAAACAAGGATTTGGCCTACCCTTAAAAGATTGGCTTAAAGAAGGGTTGGGAGTATCAGAAAAAAAACTTATAATTAATTTTGCGAATGAAACTCAACTACTAAATTCTGAAGAAATTGAAAATATATTAGAAAAAAGACCAGATGATACTAGAATATGGTTTTTATTCAATTTAGCACTGTGGTGGAAGGTTTTCTTTAAACACAAAAGTTCTCTTTATATTTAAAATGTCAAAAATAAAATTAGTAAAAGCAAAAATAAAACATTCAAAAAAAGTTTTCTTGTGGAGAAATGAACCAAATACGATTCCTTGGATGGCAAGTAAACAGGCTATAAAATTTGAAGACCATAACGAATGGTATAAAAAAGCTATAACAGATTCAAATTGTATGCTTTTTATAATTTGTTATGACGGCGAGGAAGTTGGTCAGATAAGATATAATATTGACAAAACTCTAGGTAAAAAAGTTGCTAGAGTAAGTATGAATATAACTGAAGAAATGCAGGGAAAAGGTATCGGAAGTGTAGCCTTTGAGTTAGGTCTCCAAAATGTAAAAGCGTCTAAATTTGCTGAGAAAGTCCAAGTAAGAGTTCATGAAGTGAAAGAGGGGTGGATTCGATCTATGGAAAAAATTGGTTTTAAAAGGTCAGGTTTTACAAAAGTTCATGGTGAAAGACAATTGGTTTTAATTGGTTAATTATATGAAAAATATTTGGGAAGAGGAACCGGTTGTTTGTTTTACATCTGATATAGATTGGGCTTCAGAGGATATGATAAAAAAAACCTTTCAACTTTTGGGTCTAAAATCTTTGAAAATTACAATTTTTAATACACATCAAAGTAGTGAACTTAAAACGAAGCTAATAAATAAAGAGATTGATATGTTAATACATCCAAATTTTCTTCCAAATAGCTCTCATGGAAACAGCTTTGAAGAAATAATAGAAAATTGTTTAAAGTTTTGCCCTGAGGCCAAGGGTTTTAGATCTCATAGGTATTTTGAAGTAAATGATATTTTTGAAATTTTTAACAAATATGGATTTAAATACTTCTCTAACTTCTGTACTAGGTGTGAAAACTATTTGAAGCCAAATCTTCACAGAAGTGGATTATTATCAATACCAATTTTTTTTGAAGACGGTGGTTTTTTACTAATGGACCCAACTTTGAATTTTAATAATTTTTTAGAAAACTTCTCTAAGCCTGGCCTTAAAGTTATTAACTTTCACCCTGCACACATCTGTTTTAATACTCCAGATTTTCAATATACAAGAAAGATAAAAGATAGTGTCTCAAGGAAGGAATGGAATAATTTATCTGCAGAAAATTTGAAAAGAATCGAGTACGGTAAGTTTGGTATTAGAAATTTTATTGAAAATATGATTGAATATACCCAAAAAAAAAATATGAAATTAGTTTCTATTGAAGAAATTTTTAAAATTTGGTCATCACGCTAAACTTATATCTTTTTTAATTTATAGTAGGAGTTGATGCCAGCTATTTTTTTTTCATAGATAGGTTCACCATTTATGGAAAAACTAAGATTCTGAAGAAACTCTCTTGACTTTTGATTTAATTTTTTATGCCGCAATGCTTCCCATAAAAATTTTAGTTTCTCCATCTCAAATAAAGATGTGCTAATGCCTAATAATTCAGATGAGAATCCATTTCTTTTACATAAAGAGCTGAATTCATTCTGACTATAGCAAAATGCTACAGGGCATTTAAAACCATCCACAGTCTTTGAAAATATGTAATCAAGAGATTTGTTTGGCCACAATCCCTTTTTTATTTTTACTTCGTATGCTACGTGTAGGTGATACCATATAGAATTTCTGTTATAAACCATTGCCTGAATAAATCCGTTTTTACTCAAGACTCTTCTAAACTCCTTAAATACATCAGAAATATTTTCAATATGGTGAAGCACTCCCATTGAATGGATAATATCTATAGATTTATCTGAATTTGGTATAATAAGTTTTTTTTCAGATCCTTCAAGAAATTCCACATTGAAATTGTGAAGCTTAGCCCTTTTTCTAGCTAGTGAAATTGCTTTTCTTGAAACATCAAATGCTAGCATTTTTTTTGGTTTAGAGTTAGAACAAATATTTACAATGTCATTTCCTGGACCACAACCGAAATCAAGGATTACTTTATTGTCATATTGTTTTAGATTTAAAATATTCATAGAATTGAGATACTGAATATTTCTCCATTTAAGATGATCAATGGATTCATTTATATTTTTGAATCCACTCAATGGAGTATCTACAAGATTTTCATTCCAATATTTTTCAGAGGTTGAATATTTTGGTAAATAATCAATAATAAATGTATAGAATTTAAGTATTAAATTCTTAATTTTTTCGCTATAATTAAACATATTTTTTCTGATGTATCTTTATAATCCAATAGAAGACTGTTATGCTACAAAAAAAAAAATTAAAATTTTTAGAAAAGAGCTTGATCTATTAAGAATTAAAAAAAAGAAATTAAATATTTTAGACTTTGGATGTGGAAATGCGTTAGATTGTGGTAAGTATTTATTTAATAATTCAGATAATTATTTAGGTTACGATATTTATAAACCAGGTATTGATTTCGCAATCTCGAATTTTAAAAAAAAAAATATTAATTTTTCAAATGTTTTTCCAAAAAAAAAATTTGATGTTATTATTTGTTCAGAGGTTCTCGAACATTTAGAGGATCCAACCATTATTTTAAAAAAATTAAATAAATCACTTTATACTGATGGAATTCTTTTGGGTTCAGTTCCCAATGGATACGGCTTAACAGAAATTGAAAAATTTCTAATTCACAAACTAGGTATATATGCTTTTTTAAAAAGGATTTATTATTTATTTAAAAAAAACAAAGGAACCAAAAAAAAAGTTCCATTCAATTATGAGTCTGGACATATTCAATTTTTTAGAATTAAAGTTTTGAAGAAAATATTTGATAAAGCATCTATGAGAGTTAACTACATAAAAAATGGAAGTTTTATGGGAGCAGATATTTCTGGTGAAATTCTTTTTAGATCAGAAATAATGAAAAAAATAAATACAAGACTTCCAGACTATCTACCATCCTTTATGTGTGCCACATGGATATTTAAACTTTTAAAAAAATGAATAAAGTTTTAGTTACTCTTTTAATATACTTTAGATCTTACAAAAACTTAAAATTCAAGGATTTCATAGAGTATTCAATAAATTCAATTTTAAGGAAAATATTTAATTTATATAATTTTCTTAAATTCGCATTTGTTTCATCATACACTCATAAAATACATAACGTTAAAATAAATCATCTAGTAGATTTAAATTTTTTAAACAAAAAAAAAATAGGCTCCCAAGATGAAGAATTTATTGAAAATACTATTAAAAACAGGTTTAGAAATTTTTCAAAAGAATATTTAAATTTTAATCTTACTGAAAATAATAAAGAGTTGTGGATTAAAAAAAATATAAACTTTTCTAATAAGAAAAAATCATTAAATCTTCTTAAAAAGATTTTTGTGGATGAAAAATATAGATTTATGAATTGGCACTCTGATTTAGAAAAAAAAAAAAGTTGGGAAAATAGATCTTTTCATGCATTTTATAAACTAGATATAAAAAATTGTGGAGATCCAAAATTTGTTTGGGAAATTTCAAGACTACAACAATTAACTAAACTTTCAATTTTTTATTTTTTAGAAAAAAAAAAAAGTAATAAGAAAAATATTTTAATATATTTGAAACACTCAATTTTCGACTTCTTAATCTCTAATCCACCAATGAAAGGGATTAATTGGGTAAGTCCTATGGAAGTCTCTATAAGAGGTGCTAACTTGGCTTTAATATTAGATGTAATTGGAAAAAAAATTTTTTCTAATTCTGAACTGTTGATTATAATTAATTATTTAAATGACCATAAGCTTTTTATACTAAATAACTTGGAGTACTCAAAGTTATCTAGAACAAATCATTATTTATCAAATATTGTTGGTCTAATGATAATTGCATATGTACTTCCAGATTCAAAAGAAAATAAAGAAATTTTGAGTTTTGCTGTTAACCAGTTTTTGAATGAAATTGAAAATCAATTTTTATCAGATGGAGGGAATATTGAAGGTTCTACAGGATATCATCTTCTATCAAATGAAATGATAATAATTGGATTCGAAGTCTATTTTAAAATCAATAAAAAACTAAAATTTTCAGAAAGTTTTAAATATATAAATTCCATTTTCAATAAGGTTTACTTAATTCTTAAAAATTCAAAAAAAATCAGTAGATTATCTATTAAGGATTTATTAATTAAGACGAGAAAAATTAATTTTTTCTCTAAATCTTTAATTAAGCATGACGAAACTTTTGTTCAGATTGGTGATAATGATTCAGGTTGTTTTATTTCGTTGGATTTTTTTTCAGATGACCTTGAAAAAAAAAATATTCACAAAATTCTTAATAATAAAAAAAATCTATTATGTATCTTTAATAAAACCATAAATAAAATAGGTATAATCAAGAATTATAGATATTTTAAACAAGATGAAAAAAATTATGATGTTAGAAATTATATAAAAAAAAAATTTTTAATAACTATGAACTCCTCAATTGACTTATCAAAACTTAAAATTTTAAGCTTTAAAAATTTTGGAATTTATAAAATTTTTAATAAACAATTAAATTTGTTTATTGTTTGTAAAAGTAAGACAAATTTTTTTTATTCAGGTCATTCACATGATGATAATTTGTCTGTAGATATTCAAAATGGCAGGATAAATATAATAACAGATCCTGGAACATTTTGTTATGCTAAGGATACTAAATTGAGACAGCTGTACCGCAGTAGTAAATCGCATTTTGTACCTAGATTAAGAGATCAATTAAAGCATCGAAATCTTTTTTTTGATAATTTTTATTTTACTTCTGATGACTCGGCAGAATGTTTGTGCTTTAAAAGAAATGAATTTATTGGCCTTTATTCAAATAAAGAAAGCAAGATTGTGCGTAAAATTTCGATATTTAAGAATGTTATCCAAATTACTGATTATTTTAACCGACCTAACATAGATAAGTATTCATTGTTAGAAAAAAATATAAAGGTTAGTTCTTCATTTGGTGTGTTAAATAAAACAAAAAGTATTAATATGAAATATTTTTCTTCTCTATGAAAAAAGTTTTATATGTTTTAACTGAGAATCTCTCTTTAGGTGTAATTAAATCACAGGTTTTGGCACATATAAAATTAATCGAGAAAAAGAAAATTGCTAAGTTTGAGATTTTACTTTGTTACTGGTCTCAAAATGAATTGTTAAAAACTAAAGCTGAAATTGAAAATAAACACCTAAAAATTCATTTTCTTAAAATTTTTAGACCCATTTTTTTTCTCGATTCACTCAATGCTTATCTACTTAAAGTAAAAATAAAAAAAATTGGTTCTTTCGATTACATTCATGCAAGAACAGATTATTGTGTGAAAATACTAAAGATGATAGATAAAAAAACAAAAGTTCTTTGGGACTGTAGAGGCGATTCAGCTGCAGAATTGTATCATAATCCCAGAGAGAGGTTTATATTTTTAAAGAGAATGATTTTAGAAAAAAGGTTTTACGATGCGGGGAAAATTGCAACAAAAATAATATTTGTTTCAATGTATTTAAGAGATAAGTTTAAGCGTCAAAATAAAAATTTTCCAAAAAGAAATATCTTTTTAATACCTAGTTTAGCAAGCTCAGATTTGTTTTTTTTTAATAAAGGTATTAGACAAAGAATGAGAAAATATTTGAAAATAAAAAATAATGCGAGAGTTTTTATATATGTTGGTGGTATGCAAAATTATCAAAAGTTTCCTCAAACATTAAATTTTTTTAACGATTTAAAAAAATACGACAAGAATATAATTCTTATTGTACTTACTAATAATACAATCGAAGCAATGAATTATATTATAGATAGTGATAGTATTATTATAAAAGATGCAAAATTTGAAGATGTTAATAATTATTTAAATGCAAGTGATTTTGGACTACTAATTAGAGAAGATAATCGTGCCAATAATGCTGGCAGTCCAACTAAGTTCGCAGAATATGCTTTAACAGGACTACAAATTATTTCTAGCCCCTCAGTATCTGATTATTTTAATTTAAAAAGTAAAATTAAAAATATTTATGATTACAAAAAATTTACCTTAAAAAGGAATTTAGTTTATGATAGAGATAAAGTTGCAAACTTTTATAAATTAAAATTAAGTAGAGAGTCATTTACTAAAACCTTCGAAAGGCTTTATGAATAGATTTTACAGGGATACATTTTTCTTTATTCTTCCGATCTCTCTAATCGTAAGTTTTTTTATTGATCCAATTTTTCATCCTGACTCAAAAGATTATATCTCATATCATCCTGCCAGATCGGTTGGATATCCTTTTTTTATTTATATTCTTGATGAAAATTTAAAACTAGTTTTATTTTTTCAGTCTTTTTTTTCATTATTTTCAGTTGCATTATTTGTCAGAGAAATAAAGTATTTTTTTAATTTTAATAATTACATAATCATTTTTCTTTCCTCTATTCTGGTTTTAATAACAACTAAAATTTCATTAAATATTTTGACTGGGTCTTTAGCTTTTTCATTCTTTTTACTCTTTATGACAACAATAATTAAATCTTTACAAAAAAAACAAGATACATTTCTTTTTCTAGCTTTGTTTATTTTGTTTATAGGTGTCATAATTAGACCTCAACTTATTTTTTTAGTGGTAAGTTTAATTTTAACTGCTTCTTATATTTTAAGTAAAAATTTTAAAAAACAAACTTTACTAATTTTTCCAATTACATTTCTAGTCTTTTTTATACCCAATAAGATTAATCTTTATTTCAATAATTTAATTAATGAAGTTAATGTACCAATTGCAGATACTTGGAATCAACTTATGATTCTTCCTATATTTATTACAAATGATGAAATTATAGAAAAAAGTAATTCTAAATATAAGAACTTGCTTATTAATATCCATCAATGTGTTGTAGATAAAGGTTTAACGAAAAGGATTGCCAAAAAAAATGGTAATAACTGGTTATATGTATTAGAGGATAATTCTTTTACTATTAAAAACTGTTCAAATATTGAGATAGCAAAAGAGTTTCCAAAAAACAATCTCACAGAAAATGAAAAGGTAAGTAAAGATTTATTTTTTGATATTTTTCTTACAAATCTAAAATATGATAAGATAAACTTCTCCCAATCTTACTTTTTAAAATTTTCATCAGCTTTTATTAACCAATATTATCTTATTATTTTTTTATTCTTTTTTTTCTTTTTAATTAATGAATTTTTAAGAAAAGACGATGATAGATTTTTCTTCTTTATACAACTAATTTTTACACATTTTTCTAATCTAATTATAATTTTGATTGGTGCACCATATCTAACTAGATTTAAATTTTATACAGAATTAACTCTTATGCTTATGATACTATTAGTTATAATTGATTACTTTAGTAAGGGGATCTTAAAGAATAAAGATGGAAAAAAATAAAACTAAGAAAAAAATTTGGATAGCTGGTCATAATGGGATGGTCGGTTCAGCTATATTAAGACACCTAAGAAAAAAAAAAATGAATTTATTAACAGTCTCAAAGGATGAGCTAGATTTAAGGGTACAAAACGATGTAGAAAAATGGTTGTTAAATAATAAACCTGATATTATATTTCTTGCGGCCGCAAGGGTTGGTGGAATCCTTGAAAACAATAATTATCCAGCAGATTTTATTTCTGATAACCTTCAAATTCAAACTAATGTCATAACATCTGCATATAAAATTAAAGTCAAAAAAATAATTTTTTTAGGATCTGCTTGTGTATATCCTATAAGTGATAAACCAATTAAAGAAACTGACTTGCTCTCTGGTGACCTCGAACCTACAAATAGAGCATATTCAGTGGCAAAAATAGCTGGTATTGAAATGTGCAGATTTTTTAGCCAACAATATGGCTTAAATTATTTAAGTGTTCAGCCAAATAACTTATATGGACCAAATGATAATTTTTCAACCAAATCTGGACATGTAATATCTGCGCTAATTAAAAAAATGTATGATGCGAAGATTAATAATAAAAAAACATGTGAAATATGGGGTTCTGGAAAACCAAAGCGTGAGTTTTTATTTGTTGATGACTTGGCAGAAGCTTTGTTTTTTATTTTAGAAAAGTACAATCAACTTGAACCCATAAATATTGGTTCTGGTTCTGAAATATCTATGAAAGATTTAGCTATAAAAATCAAAAAAATTATAGGGTTTAATGGAGAATTGACCTTTAACAAGAAATATCCTGATGGTGTAAAAAGAAAATTTCTCGATTCAAGCAAAATAAAAAAATTAGGTTGGAAACCAAAAACATCTCTTGATAAAGGTTTAAAATTAACTGTTGATTGGTTTATAAAAAACAAATGTTAGAAAAAAATAATGTTAACTATTTTTATTTCTTCTTTTATTTTTTAATATCACTCATAGTTATTTACTTTTCCCCTTCTTTTTTTGATATTCTAGAAAATGATAGTTTATCTTATATTAATAAAGAGAATATCAGACAATCTCTATACCCAACTTTGATCCTTTTATTTTTAAATAATTATGAAAATATAGTTATATTTCAGATTTTTTTCCTATCATTAAGTCTAAGCTTATTAGCAATTTCATTAAAAATCTTTGGTTTGAAACAAATAAATATTTTTTTTGTTTTAATAATTGTTTTATTTAATTTTTATTACACATCATTTTCAAAAACAATATTGACTGAATCTA
>CENJ01173944.1_pt1 | contig 10959 bp, 11 predicted proteins | sample 356161 | NCBI WGS metagenome assembly CENJ01 (sample SAMEA2619531, study PRJEB7988) | marine metagenome | biome: marine biome (ENVO:00000447); feature: surface water layer (ENVO:00002042); material: "saline water (ENVO:00002010), including plankton (ENVO:xxxxxxxx)" | depth 5 m
TAAATTCTATATTGGAATAATTAAATTTAGACATATGATATTTTATTTTTCATTATCTAATTTTTTTTTTGTCACAACCTCTGGAAAAATCCATATACCTAAAATCATTAAAAAAATTAAAAAAATTATACTTAAAATTAAATTACTATTTCCAAATAAATTTTCAAATAGTATTACTAATATTCCGATTATAAAAATATATAAGCTTAAAAATATTTTAATCTTTGTTGGCATTAATATTTTTTTTTACGTATTTTTTATTGTAACCATTAAAAAAGTGACCAAATAAACCTCTATTTAAATCGGATGTACCAAATAACCAATCTCCAAATGGAAAAGTTAAATTCATATTTTGAGCCATCATTATTCCTTTATTATGATGAGCAGCATGATGCCTTCTTATTGTATTGATAAAGGGCATATTTCTGACGAATATATTATCATCAACATGACAGCAAAAATGCATAATTTCGTAAAGAAGATAAAATGAAGTTGTTGTAATAATAAACAACCATCCAACATTAGATGAAATTACTAAATTCAAAAATATTACTGCAGGTGCAGATAAAACGGCAATGAATATTGCTAAAGCATAAGGTGGAAATAATGTAACTCTCCAATCATGAGTACCAGCAAACCTCATTTCGTGTTCTGTAAAAAATTGATGATGCTGTAGAGTGTGTCTTGAATATATTGCTTTAGCTCCTGGAAAATTTAGAGGTTTATGCATTACATATTTATGAATCCACCATTCAAATAAATTTGCAAAAATAAGAGTTATGGGTACAATTAGCCATTCCCACCAAATAATTTTTTCAATGTGTGAGGAAAAATAATATATTCCAATTCCACCAATTGAAAAAATCATACCTAAATGTATGAATCCATTATACCATCCATTAACGTTCTCTCTGTATTCTTTTCGAAATTCTTTTTGTCCTTTAAAAAAATTACCAGATTTTAATTCTAAATCTTCCATCACATTCTTTCTTTTTGTTGGTATGAAAATATTGATTTATAACCATCATCCCAAGATGGTGGGATTAGACAGGGTCTAGGATCATGATCTGCCCATTTAACTTTTTCACCCAATACAATTTCTTGATCATATTTTGAAAAAATTGGATTTTTTGTGTAAGGAAAAGCATCTGCTGACGAATAAACGTTAAGAAGTAAGGGTCTACCACTTTCTGAGTTATTAGGTTTTGATCCATGTATCATTCTACAATTATGAATTGTAAGAGATCCCGCTGGTCCATCAAGATACTTTACATTTTTTTTATCTATTTTTTGTTCATCATTAGATGAAAGACATCCAGTCCATTCATTATTTTCATATTGATTGTATAAAGGCCCATTATGACTTTTTGGAATAACTGCTAGGGGGCCTTGACTAGGATCACAATCATATAAATAAGTTCCAACTGTTAGTGGGGAATAATTAGTATGTGGCCAAAACTGAATGTCTTGATGCCACTTAACTTCTGCTCCACCCTTAGACCACTTAAAGTTTAATTTTGAGTGATGGAATTTAACATTTGGTCCTAAAAGATCCGAAACTATAGTAGGTAAAAATTCAGAAGCGTATTTCCAATAATTTTTGTCATGATCATTTGGTGAAGATAATCTTCTTAATCTTGGATTATTAAATGTATGACCGCTGTCTAAATCATAAATTTCATTTGATTCAGTTAGTTCTTTACTTAACTCTACTTTTTCATTTGTTGTCTCTCTTAAAATATCTAGCCATTCATTAGTAACAATTGACTCTAACAAAAGATATCCATTTTCAAAGTAAAATTCACGTTCTTCTTGTTTTAGAATTTTGGGTTTAATCTCTAGTATTTCTCTAAAATTCATGTGTATAATAATTATATATTAATTTGTCGGACAATTAAACTTTTTTTAGTATTTTTAATTATTTTTATTATCCACAATATTAATGATAAGGTTATTACAAAAATTTCTTTTACATCTATAATATTTAGATGGCTAAAAAATATAAGAAAGTTTTTGCAATTAATTTAGAGCCAGGTTTTAGAAATTATACTGTTAGAGATCTTATTGACTTAAAGGGAAAAAAAAAATTATCTCAAATTCATGTTTCTACTCCACACGAAGCTGCAGCTGCTGAGGAAGCAGGAATTGATTTATTACTTGTAAGAGCATTCCCTGGACTTGAAGAGATTAGAAAAGCTGCAAAAAAAACTTTTATCTCAGTTTCTATTCCATTTATTAAATATGCTTCAAAATATGATATAGTAAAAGATTCTTTAGAGGTTGTCGATTTAGGCTTTGACTCAATAACATGCGGATCTTGGAATTTAGATTTTATGAAGTATTTAAATGGTTTTAATATACCTATGCAGGGTCATGCAGGGTTAGTTCCTAGGAAATCTACGTGGACTGGAGGAGTTAAAGCTGTTGGAAAAACATTTAAATCTGCAATGCAATTATATGAGGAAGTTAAATTAATTGAAAAAACAGGAGCTTGGAGTGTTGAAATTGAATGTGTTCCATCAAAGGTTATGAAAATTATTTCTAACAATACATCTATGGTTACGGTATCTATAGGGTCTGGATACGATGGAGATGTTCAATTTTTATTTGCAGAGGATATTTTAGGACATGGTTCAATTAATCTTCCAAGACATGCAAAACAATATAGAAATTTCAAAAAAATTTTTGATAATTTACAAAAAGAAAGAGTCAAAGCATTTAAAGAGTATAAACGTGACATTATGGACAAAAAATTTCCTACTAAGTCAAATACAATTGATATAGAGGACAATGAGTTAAAAAAATTTAAAGACTCATTTCTAAAATAATTAACTATACTTAAAATATTAACATGCAGTTAGACGCAACTAATTTACTTTGTAAAAAAATTTTTAGCTCACATAAACATGGTACTAAACTACCAAATGAAAATTTACTTGCTAAAAAATATGGTGTTAGCAGATCTTCATTAAGAGAAGCACTAAAAATTTTAAAATCAAAAGGTATAATTAAAAGTAAGCAAAAATCAGGGACAATAATTGATAAATTTGAAAATATGAATTTTTTTGATAAAGATATTTTATTGTGGACACAGGGTACTAGTTATTCAAATAACTTTAGAAAACATTTTCTTCAAATAAGAATGATGTTTGAACCAGAAATTACTTATTTATGTGCTAAAAATATAGACAAAAAAAATATGTTTGAGCTTGAAAATATTTATAATCAATTAGAAGAAAGTGTTGAAAATAAAGATGACAAAAAGATAATATTAAATGATTTAGCCTTTCATCAAAAAATAATTATGAATTGTGGAAATCCAATATTGTTTCCATTAAGTGAGTTTATAAACCATGTTTTAAATTTAAATTTTACAGCTAATCAAAAAGAGCAAAAAAATTATTATAAAGGATGGCAAAAAATTTATTTAAAACAACACGAAGATTTAAAAAATTTTATTATAAAAAAACAACCTTTAAAAGCTAAAAATAAAATGATTTCAATCATATCTAAAAATAAAAATTAATTAGTGTTCAGAATTTTTTAAATCATTCTTTTTAGCATCTCCAGAAACTAAAAATATTGGTCTTTCTGAAAAATCATATTTAAAACCATTAGCACTGGTTCTATTGGGTTTTGATCTATCAAATAAGCTTGAAGATGGCATATATCTTAATACAATTGCTTTTCTAGAATTTTCTGAAAAGTTGGCGTCTGAACTATGTAGTAAATAAGTATCATGAAAAGAAGCTTGGCCTTTTTTAATTATACAATTTATAGATTCATTTTCATCAAATGATTTTTCATCAATTTTTAAATCCAAAGATCCTTTTAATTCACCGTCATTGGTAACTTTATCTTCTTGTAAGTGAGGTAAAACTCCTAACTTATGTGACTTTGGTATAAATTTCATACATCCATTACTTTCATCAACATCGGTTATAGCAATCCATACTGAACAAGTTGCTTTTGGTTCTATTGGCCAATATGTTCCATCTTGATGCCATGGAATTTTTTTCCCAGTTTTTGCCTCTTTGTGCATGCAGTGCATACCCCAAAGTATAACATCATCACCCAAAATCTTCCTTACTTGGGAGACAATTTCATTATTTTTCCCAATATTTAAAAAAGACTCACACAATTCTCTTGTTTTATTATGTTTTAATCCTGCTCCATTCATTAAGTGTGGTGATGCCATTTCTTCTAATGATAAATCATTATTTTTATCAATAAACTCATTATATGCTTGAAGTATTTCATTAAATAATTTTTCACTTAAATGACTTTCAGAAACAACAAACCCATTTTCTTTATAATTTTCTACATCTGAAGAAGAAATTTTAAGCATATTTAATAATAATTATACAAAATATATTGAATAATCAATATTTTTAATTGTCAGACAATTTATCCACAGCTGAAGAAATATCTAAGTTTACAAACATTTTTAAATAATTGAAGATATTCACATTAATTTAAATTGGGAGGTTTAAATGTCAAAGAAAAGAACTCTAGATCAAAAAAATTCTAGAAGAAAATTTTTACAAGGTGGTGTAGCGTTAGGTGCTATGGCTCCAGTATTATTTGCAAACAATGTGCAAGCTCACGGCTCAAGATTAAAAGATAATAAAGATCAAGAGTATGTAATTGTTTCAATTGTTGCTACTCATCCATTTTGGAATGATTTAAAAAATGGTGCACAAGATGCAGCAGATGATTTAGGAGTAAAATTCTCTTATGTTGGACCAGCTGGTTTTGATGTTGAGGGTCAAGTTCAGACTATGGAACAGATTTTAATTAAACAACCAGCAGGTATTGGACATGTTCACTCAACTGATGCTGCATTCCCAGCTATTCAAAAAGCTCTTGACTCAGGAATAAACGTTATGCACATTACAAGTACTGGAGCTGGATCACCAGCACTAGGCTATATTGGTAGTAATGAAGAAAACGTTGGTCTGGTAATGGCTAAAGGAGTGAGAGATCTACTTGGCAACAGTGGTAAAATTGCTGTTTCTACAGTACCAGCTCAAGATAACTTGAATGATAGAATAGCAGGTTTGGAAAAAGGACTTGAAGGTACTGATATTAAAATTGTAGCAACAGGTGACAACAAGGGTGATGACTCTGAAACTGCAGCTTCTACATCAGCAATTCTTCTTGCAAACCCAGATCTAGATGCGATAGTTTGTATTAATGCAACTGGTTCCGGTGTAGCAGCAGCTCTAAAGGAAACTGGTAAGGTTGGTAAGGTTAAAGCAGTTATTGCTGATACACTAGCACCTATTTTGGATGCTGTTGAAGATGGCACAGTTGATTATACTGTTGGACAACAAATCTATATGCAAGGATATCTTTGGATGCAAATGATGTATGCGATGGCTAATCCAACACCTGTAATACAAGGGTTCTTAGATGGAGGATTAAATCCATTCCCAACAAATTGTGATACTGGCTGTAACTTAATCGATAAAAATACAGCTAAACTTTATAGGAGTTAATGAGCTCATTGGCTAATAAAAAACCGGCACTTTTTAGTGCCGGTTCAAAAATTGAAATTAAACTTAACAATATTTCAAAAAAATTTCCAGGCGTTCAAGCACTTGATGATGTTGATTTTTTTTTAAATTCAAATCAAGTTCATGCACTTGTTGGTGAAAATGGCGCAGGTAAAAGTACATTAATGAAAATAATTGCAGGTATTCAAAAGCCAGATAATGGTCAAATTTTACTTAATGGAAATGAGATAGAATTTAATTCACCTAGAGAAGCTCAAAATAATGGTATATCTATTGTTCACCAGGAAGCTGATTTATTTCCTTCCTTGACTGTAGCAGAAAATGTTTTTGCAAACGATCTGCCAACAAAAGGTTTTCTTAAATCTGTTGATTTTAAAAAAATGAAGAAATTAACTGATGGTTTATTAAAAAAATTTGGTCACCCAGAAATAAATTCTAATGATATTGTAAGTACTTTATCTGTAGGGCAAAGACAGATCGTTGAAATTATCAAAGCTCTTTCTCTTAATTCAAATATAATTATTTTTGATGAACCTACCGCTGTTTTAACTCCAAGTGAAACAGAAATTTTATTTTCAATTATAGAAGACCTTAAAAAAAATAATATTGCGATTGCCTATATTTCTCATAGACTCGAGGAAATTGGAAAAATTTCTGATTACGTATCAATTTTAAAAGATGGTAAATTAATGGCTGTAAAAGAAGCTAAAAATATTAACCCATCAACAATGATAAAATTTATGGTAGGTAGAGAATTAAAAGATATTTTTGAGGATGATGTAAGAGATGTAAGCTCAAATGAAGTTTTGTTAGAAGTTAAGAATCTAAAAAATTCAGATTATTTTAATGACATAAATTTTAATATTAAAAAAGGTGAAATAGTTGGTTTTGCTGGATTAATAGGAGCAGGTAGAACAGAATTAGCATTAACACTATTTGGTTTTTTTAATATCGATGGAGGCAAAGTTTTTCTTGATGGTAAAGAATTAAAAATTTCAAGTCCAACCGAAGCAATTGACTCTGGCATAGTATACGTCAGTGAAGAAAGAAGAGAAAAAGGTTTGTTTACTGAAATGACAGTAAGAAATAATTTAATATCACCAAATTTAAACTTGGTAAGTAATAATGGTGTTCTCAATAACAATAAGATAAGTGATTTAACTAGATCCAGTATTAATCAACTTAATATTAAAACAAATGATGATGAAACGTACGTTTTAAAACTAAGCGGAGGCAATCAACAAAAAATTGCTCTTGGTAAATGGTTACCAAAAAATCCAAAATTATTAATAATTGATGAGCCTACCAGAGGTGTTGATGTTGGAGCTAAACAAGAAGTTTATAAAATATTAAGAAAATTAGCAAAAGAAGGAACATCAATAATGTTAATTTCTTCAGAGTTACCTGAAATTATAGGAATGTGCGATAGAACTATAGTAATGCAATCAGGAAAAATTACTGGTGAAATTATAAAAAAAGATTTTTCAGAGGAATTAATACTAAAGTATGCATCAGGTTATACTGGAGGAATAATAAACTAAATGGAGAGTAATGTATGAATGAAAATTTAAAAAAAATTTTTAAAATTAGAGAAGTTCCTCTGTTTATTTTCATAATTATTGTTGGAATTCTTGGTTCATTTATTTCACCATACTTTTTGTTAAGTGCTAATTTTAGCGCAGTTTTTTTGGGATTATCTCTAGACGCAATTATTGTAATAGCAATGTGCATGCTTTTAATAAGTGGTGGATTTGATTTATCTGTTGGAGCAAACTTAGCTTTTTCTGGAATGGTTTGTGCAATTTGTATGGCAAATTTTGGAATGCCATGGCCTATTGCATGTGTAGTTGCAATTTCATGTGGGACAATGGTTGGTGTTGCAAATGGATTGATGGTAACAAGATTTTACGTAAACCCATTAATTGCAACTTTGGGAATGTTAACAATAGTAAGAAGTTTAGTTTTAATAATTTCCGGTGACAGAGCGATGAGCTCATTTCCTAAAGCATTTCAGTTAATAGGTCAGGGTAAAATTTTTGGCATACCAAATCCAATTTGGATTTTTATTTTATTTGTTATACTCGCAGAATTTGTTTTGCGAACAATGAAAATGGGGAGATTACCTTTTTTTGTTGGAAGTAATCCTCAAGCTGCTGAATTATCAGGCTTAAGAGTTAAAAGAATACAATTTATTTTATATGCTTTATGTGGTTGTGCTGCAGGAATTGCTGGAGTTGTATCTACAGCTAGATTAAATGCAGCCTTTCCTCTAGCTGGAAATGGAGCTGAACTTAGAATTATTGCAGCGGCTGTTATTGGTGGTTGTAGTTTATCAGGTGGACAAGGATCAATAATAGGTGCATTTCTTGGTGTAGTACTAATGGCAATGATAAATAATTTACTTATTCTAACTGGTGTGCCTGTTTATTATCAAGGTCTTGTCGCGGGTTTAGTTTTAATAGGTGCTGTTGGATTTGATGAATACTCAAAAAGAAGGAGAGGAGAAATAAGATCATGAATGAAATGATAACTAATGCGGCTGTTTTAAGAGAAGCAAAAAAACCACTTAGTTTTGAAGCATTAAAAATTGATGCTCCTAGAGCGGGAGAGGTTAGAATTCAGTTAAAGTCATGTGGAGTTTGTCATACTGATTATTCTCTAGCTAAAGGTATTTTAGATCATCAACCTATCCCATCTGTTCTTGGACATGAGGGGGCAGGTATTGTTATAGATGTAGGACCTGGAGTTAGTAATGTAGTGCAAGGTGATCACGTTGTCATGGCACCTATAGCTCCTTGTGGACAATGTGGAAGATGCATGAATCAAGAAGGAGCTTACTGTGAAAGAGAAGAAAGAAGAGGATGGGGTATACTCCCTGACGGGAGAACACCTTTAACTGATAAAGATGGAAATGGTGTTGCTATAGGTTTTAATACTGGTTTTTATTCAGATTATGCAGTTGTTCCATCCACTGCAGTTGCTAAAATTCCAAAGGATGTTCCCTTTGAGATAGCATCTTTACTTGGCTGTGCTGTTGTTAGTGGTTATGGCGCAGTTGTTAACACTGCTCAGGTGCAAGTAAGTCAATCAACTTTAATTGTAGGTTTAGGTGGAGTTGGTCTAAGCGCTGTAATGGCAGCAAAACTGAGAGGAGCTTATCCAATCATAGGGGTAGATACAAACAAAGAAAGGTTGGATTTAGGAAAAGAAATTGGTTGTGATCAAGTTATGAATGCTGATGATTTTAATAATATAAAAATTTCAGATTTTAATGGGGGCTTTGATGTTATTATAGAGGCATCAGGAGCTGTGCCTGCTATAGAAAAGTGTATGAGTTTACTTAGAAGACACGGAATTTGTGTTTATGTTGGTGCAGCAGAGTCTACATATGAATTAAAAATACCTCATTTAGAATTAGTGGCAACAGGCAAAAGATTAGCAGGATGTCTCACTGGTGAAGTAAGACCTGCATTAGATTTATCTAACCTAGCTAAATTATATTCTGCCGGTCGTTTACCTTTAGATATATTTATTTCTAAAAAAAGACCACTTGATGAATTAGAACTAGCTTTTGATGATTTAGAAAAAGGTATTGGGTTGAGAACATTAATAACATGGCCAAAATAATTTTATTAGGAGGAAAGATATGAAAGATATTTTAGCAACAGGTTTATTATTTCCTGAAGGACCAGCAATTTTATCTGATGGAACAGTTTTGTGTTCTGAACAGGGTGCTAGTCAAATTACTATTGCTGAAGGAGAGGGTGGCAAAGTTTATGCAAAAACTGGTGGATCACCCAATGCTGCGATTGTAGGATTGAATGATATTGTTTATGCAACTCAAAATGGAGGTGCAGTCGGAGGTTGGAGATCAGAAAAAAATGTTTCTCCAAGTATTCAAAAAATTGATAAAGATAGAAATGTTGAAGAAATTTGTCTTTCCTCCTCTGATGGTAATTTAAAAGCTCCTAATGATTTAGTTTTTGCAGAAGATGGAAATCTTTGGTTTACAGACTCTGGTCAAGCTTTTGATTTTGAAAAAATGGTTGAGCATTCAAGAATTATATCTCTTTCACCAAATCGAGAAGTTAAAACTATTTTAGATACAGGTCCAGTTTATAATAATGGTATTACAGTTGATAACGAAAATAGTATTTGGTGGGCTGAAACAGTTCCTTTGGCTATGTGTAAGCTTGTTGATGGTAAAAGAAAAGAAATTTGTATATTACCAGAAAATCATTTTCCAGATGGATTTGTTGCTGCAAAAGATGGAAGAATATTTATTGCAACTACTTATGGTCATAATATAACAATAATCTCACCAGATGGAAAAATTGATGGTTTTATTGAATTAGATGAAGAAGCAATTCCAACAAATTGTATTTTTGATGGCTCAGATCTAATTATTTCTGATTTTGGAACCGGATGGGAAAAAAATGAAAAAAGTGGACGTATTTGGAGAGTTTCCACTGATACCGAAGGTCACGATAGATTTTTAGGAGAAATTGTTTGAATGAAAATTTCCTCAGTTAAAACGATCAGACCAAAAGATTTTCCAAATTTAATATATTTACATATTATTACTGATGAAGGCATTATTGGCTTAGGTGAAACATTTTTAGGTGCAGCAGGTGTCGAAGCTCATATACATGAAGTTCTTGCTCCTTACCTCTTAGATAAAGATCCTCTAAAAATTTCTCTTCATCATGAATTATGTAGAGGCTTTTTAGGAACAGGTGGAAGTGGAACTGAAAATAGAGCACGTTCAGCTGTAGATGTGGCTCTTTGGGATATTCTTGGTAAAGAAACAGGAAAACCACTTATAAAACTTTTAGGTGGAGGTGTAAGAGATAAAATTCAAATCTATAATACATGTGCTGGTCCAAACTATGCTAAAAAGGTTCCAATAGCAGGAAGAGTGGCAACAAATATTTGGCAAATCCCTGACTCAAAAAATGATCCATATGAAGATTTACAATTATACATGACTGATGCAGGAAAATTAGCAAAGGATCTTCTTAAAAATGGTGTAATGGGAATGAAAATTTGGCCTTTCGATGAACATCTTGATAGAAGCAATGGTCATTGGATTACAAATAAAGAATTAGAAGCTGGATTAAAACCATTTCGACAAGTTAGAGAGGCTGTTGGAAATGAAATAAATTTAATGGCAGATATTCATACAAATTGGGATGTACCAAATGCTATAAAAATTGCCAAAGCTTTAAAGGAATATAATATTAATTGGGTCGAAGATCCCGTTAGACCAAATGTTGAAGCTCTTACTCAATTTAGAAACGAAGTAAAGGTTCCTTTAGCAACTGGAGAAACAATGGGCGCTGCAAGTAATTACCTTCCTTTTTTACAAAAAGGATTAATAGATTACATGATGTTCGACCCAATATGGCTTGGAGGTATTACAGAATGTTTAAAGGCAGGT
>CENJ01054887.1_pt1 | contig 10957 bp, 14 predicted proteins | sample 356161 | NCBI WGS metagenome assembly CENJ01 (sample SAMEA2619531, study PRJEB7988) | marine metagenome | biome: marine biome (ENVO:00000447); feature: surface water layer (ENVO:00002042); material: "saline water (ENVO:00002010), including plankton (ENVO:xxxxxxxx)" | depth 5 m
CAAATGATGTGAATGTACAAAAAACATATTTAAATAATAAAATAAATGCATCAATTGCACAACATATAGCTTGTAATGCTTATAATATAACTTTAGGAAGAAATAATCAGATACCAATAGTAAGTAATTTACAATTAGAGCCAGAACCAGAACCAGAGCCAGAGCCAATCCCAGAGCCAGAACCAGAACCAGAGCCAGTGCCGGAACCAGAGCCAGAACCTGAAGCAGTCTACTCCATACATTCATTAGGTGCAGTAGCAGGGTTATCAAATTCAAATAATAATTATGAATTATTTAATCTAGGTGTTTCAACAAATAATTACGCAGTTGTTGGTAGAGATAGTGGAAGTATAATATATTATACAACAGATAACGGAATTAATTGGACACAATCATCTGTACCAGCTATGCCATCCAACTCAGGAGATCGTGATAACAAAATAAGATCATTATCAATTTCACGTAATGGAAAATATAGTGTATTTTTAAATAGAGGTTCTAATCATGGTTTTAATGGTAGATGGTATAGTGATTATTACATATCATCTGATTATGGTGCGAATTATAGTAAGCCTTCAGGTCCAAATAATTGGAGTTGGAATTTAAGTACCGGTGATGAAGTGAATGATCAAAATGTAGGTATTCCTAACTCTGGTAGAAAATTTGGATTTTTAATATCAAATGATGGAAATACAATTATAACAGCAAGATCTGGTTGGGGAATACTTTATGTCAAAACAAGTGATAATAATTATTGGAGATATTTAGGTATAGGAATAGGTAATGGTGCATCATATACATCACTAGCAGGTAATGCAAATTTAACAAAAGTTTATGGAGTAACACATAACGGAAGATTCTGTATTTATGATGAAAGTAATAGATCAAGTAATACAACACCATATATAAAACAAGGTAGTAATTGGCAGGCATTGTGGGTAACAAGTACAGGAGTTATTCAATCAAGTGAACCAACAAACAAAGGTGAAATACAACATATAGCCTGTTCAGAAGATGGTGAAATTGTATTATTTGGATTAGAAGGAGGAAAATTACATTTATCTAATGATGGAGGAGCAACATTTTCAGAGATAACAGATGATGTATTTACAGGAAATTATAATTGGAATGGATTAGCAGTATCATCAGATGGAAAAATAATGGTAGCAATAACAGATTCAGCAACAACACCAATATACTATTATCATATTACAGACAATATTTGGGAAACATATACAGATTCAATAGTAGGATCAACAACAATAAATATGATAGGTGTAAATAATAATATAATAGTAATTAATACAACAAGCAATTCATATTCTATAAAAATAGAATAAAAGATATATTTATTAAAGAAAATAATGATAAATTTTATAAAGGCGTATTGTCTTGAAAATTTGTAAAGCAATTTATAAAAAAATATCTTATTATTTATATGTTCTCAGATCAAGAGAATTGCAAATTAGGTTGTATTTTAATAACAACAATAGTAATATTATTAGGAAGTTTAATTGTTTTATTATTAGCTTTAGTATAATAATTATAAAAATATTTAGTTATTATATATGGATATAAGAAGAAGTACAAGAAATAGAAAAACAATATTTCAAATAGATCAAGATAATAGTGATATAGAATTAATAAATTCTCAGTCTTCTCAGTCCTCTGTAGAATCTCAAGAATCACAAGAAAAAAAAATAAAATCAAAAAAAAGAAAACCAAAAGTAAAATTAGAGAAAACAGAGAAAACCAAAACAAGAAAAATATCACCAAAAAAGGCTGAATTTATTGATAAAATAAGAGAACAATTAAGTGGAATCTCTCTAGATGAAGAATCCGAAGATGAAATAATAAAATGTATAACAGGAGTATATCAAGAAAAAGAAAAGGATTACATAATAGAATATATAGAGAGAGTATTAAAAAGAATGCCATTGTACAAAAATGATGATATTTCAATAAAAAAAATAATAGAAACAAATAATGATAAAAATAAAATAGTAATATTGTCTGGTCTTCCAGGTGTTGGAAAATCAACATTCTCAGATAAATTGCAAGAAAATCAAGAATTCCAATTGTTAAGTTTAGATAAAATAACAAAAGGTACTTATTTTCCAAAAGTAGATGCAATGAAAAAACATTTAATGAAACAAATAACGGAAAAAGATGAGAATTACATATTAGATGGAACATTTCTAGATTATAAAGAAATAGATACATTAATAGAATCAGTAAATAAAAAAGTACCAAATAAATACGTATTAGAGATAGTATATTTAAATATATCACCAAGATTTGCATATTTAAATAATGCAATGAGATGTGTAAATGAGATATTATTAAAAGGAGTAGAAGGTCCAAGAAGAAAAACAATACCATATCCAGTGTATAGAGGTTTTAAAAAACAAAAAGAAGAATTTGATAAAGAAATAATAGAAAAGGAATTATATAAAAATCCAAATTTTAATATAATAGAACCAGTAGATGAAATAAAAAAACACGACACAACATATGAATCTCCCAAATTTTTTAAAAAATCAAAAAAATAAAAACTAAATACTTTTAATTTTATTAGTATAAGATTTGAAGTAAAATAAAGAAAAGTAAAATAAGTACATACAATACATAATAAATCCGAAAAAGTTGCCAAACAGATTTTGTTCACAATTTTTTAATCTGGATGTATAAATGATAGTACTTAAACAAACAATATGTTGAACAATTTGACTAGATGTTATGAGTTTTCTATATTTTTTTAAAAAACCTTGTGGATATGCAAAATACCAATACATAAAAACATGAACAAAACAATTAGATGCCATAAAAACAAAAATATGTGGACTAAGATATTGAAACATATTCATATACATTAAAAATGCAGTAGACATATGGTGTGTATATTGTAACATACTAATAGATTTACCTGATAAATGTAAAAACAAAGTATCTCCCCATTCAATATATTTGGACCATAAAAATAATTCAGCACCTTTATATGCAAAAATATTATGATTATAAGAATTACAAAGTAAATTATTGAGAGGGTAGATTTTATTGGTTTGATAATTACCAATAGTAATAAATATAAGCATATATAGAGATAAAATACTAAGTCCAATATTATGATGATATCTAGCTAATTTCATAAAATAATTATCAGGACAAGGAGGAATTTTTTTAAGTATGTGCACAAATGACCCATAAAGAATAGGAGAAATAATATGAATAATTTGCATAGTATACTTCTAATAAATAATCATTTTTTTAGGTTATTTTAAAAAATACATTTAAATACAAAATTTATTATGAAATATAAATATGATTATAAATATTTTTTTGAAAAATAAAATAGATTACAAAAATATAGAAGATTATAGCAATTTAGGTTTATTAGTAGCGTCATTATTAACAATAATAAATGTGTATTATATAAAACAATATTTTGCGAATGTATTATTTTTAGTATTTTATATGTCAATAGATAGTTTATTTACACCTTTAAAGAAAATGGATATGCTGATACATCATATGTTGTCATTAAATAGTCTATTATATGTTTTATGTTTTACAGATCTAAATAATAATTTGTATTCATCAAATTTGATGCTGAAGACAGAATGGAGTAGTATTTTTCTTGGATTGAACTATTTTTTAAAAAAATATAAAATGAATAAAATATTATTGACAATATCAAGTGTAGCATTCTTAATAACATTTTTAAAATACAGATTATATGATTTTTATAATAATGTAGTGATGAATAATTATTTTACAGATTCATTGCTATTTGAAAATTATGAATATAACAACTATTTATTAGTACCAATAAATATAACAAAATATGGTTTTATATATTTAAATTTATATTGGTTATCTTTAATAATAAAATCATTATATAAATCTCTAAAAATAAATATTAGATTAATATCTTCAGAAAACATTCTTCAATATAGTTATTTTTTATGTTTATTAAGTAATTTATTTTCATATGGTTTTATAGCAACAGAAAATCAAAAAGCATATTATTCAGATTATATTGCAATGGACGCAACAATAAATTTATTATTATCAATGAGTTCTTTTAAGTTTCATGAATACATTTATAATAATATGCTATTAGACACAAATTTGAATAGGAGCGAAGAAGAATATAAAAATGTACTTGTTCAAGATGTATTTGTAATTCAAATGAGAGCAATAGTACAATTTTATGCTCACTTGAAAATGCATAATATATTTGAAAATTATAAAAATTTATTTTATTGTCAATTTGCTTCTTGTTTAATAGTCCCATTTATAATCAATAAAATATATGTACATTTGATAAACAATAAAATAAAATATCCAATAAATGAAGTAAATAATTTAACAATATTTTTAGATTTATTACTTGGTGTGAATCCATTTTTATGCATATTATATTCAATATTAGGAGTTTTAAATACAAATAATGCAGTAAATTTATTATTAGTTTTATATATATCAGTATTAATAATGATAATAAAACCATTTTATAATATAAATCATTTGATGGTGCATATAAGTTTTATATTTATAAATTATCATCTTGTAAATAATAATTTAAAAGATTTGGAAGTGGTTTAATTTTGAATGTAATTATAAAGAGATTCAAAAATTCCATAAACTGAATTGATATTTACATATGGTATATTATTATCATTACAATATTTTCTAACAATTTTAGAAATTTCAGGCAAATGAATATTTGAAACATTTGGAAATAAATGATGTTCAATTTGATAATTTATTCCACCAAATAAAATAGTCCACAATCTATTATTATTAAAAAAGTTACCCGAATTATGAATCTGTAATTTTAACCAATCATTTCCTTCGTATTTATTTAACACTTTTGTTTCATATAAAGAATGATTTGGAAATATATTTATAAAATATAATACATTTAATGTAAATAAATATATACAAGCATATAAAAACTTTAACCTATACAAAAAATAAATTTTGAATGATATTATGATTAAATCATAAATATCGTAACTATTAGGATTTTTTACATATAATCCTAAAACATAAAATATAGATTGTGCAAGGTGTTGACCTGGTAAAAACATATACATAAAATTTGTTAGTAAAAAGGATTTATTATTTTTTAATTTATAAAGATAAGAATCAGGATCATCTTTAGTACCTGTATCTGAATGATGATGAATAATATGATGTTTATTCCATAATTTATTGTTCCATAAATGCAATGAATTAGAAATTTTTGATAAAAAAACATTATAACTAGGATTTTTAAAAATAGCATAATGCGATGAATCATGAAGAATGTTAAACATTAAAGCTTTATGATTAATACCAAATAGTATAACTAAACAAGTTTTATAATATGGTGAAATATTGTTAAATAGTAAACTATAAGCAATATTAATATAAGTAAATAACATCGCAAATATAATAAAAAAATAATACATATTAGCTTTGATTGAATAATTATTAGGAAATTTTATCTTAACTAAATCAACTAATTCATTATACTTTTCAAAATCATATTTATTTTCATAATTATCCTTTTTAATTAAATATTTATTTAGTGTTATTTTGTGTTTTTCAATATCTGAAAATGCATGATAAGATTCAAATAAGGCAGTAGTATCATTTATACCTCTTGTGCTATTTAATATAAAGGAACCACCAGGATGCTTATCAATAAATTCTTCCAAATCATATTGATTACCATATAAATTCCAATATTTATTTTCCATAAAAATATTTATATATATGATATAAAAATATTTTTTATATTATTACAAAAATGTTATATATATTTATTTACACACCTGCAATTTTCATTATGCATAATATTGTACATAATTACTATCCATATGATCATGAATTTGAAAAAAAATATAAAAATATAATTGAATCTTTTAATATAATTAATACTTTTATAGTTTGTAAATATTTTTATAATTTTTTAATAACATGCAATAATGCATACGATTTTTATGAAACAAATACTTCAGTATTTTTTGCAGTTCAATTATTAATATCACAATTAATTTATGAGACATATTACTATTTTATTGTATTAAAAAGAAAAGATATTTTAGTACTAGCTCATCATATTTATACTATAGGTACATTATTATTACATTTGATATATCCTTACAATCATTATGTATTATCTATGGTTTCATTAGTTGAGTTTTCAAATATTTTTTTAAGTTCTTCATTTATAGCAAAAAGAAATAATTTTAATATTTATATAATAGTATTAAATGAAGCATTATTAATAATTTCTTATACAATAACACGAATCATAATGCTTTTCTATATATTATTTTATTCGATTATTAATTATCAATACATAAATGAATATCCTGTTATTTATTTGAATGGTTTAATGATACAATCAGTAATTCTAGCTATGTCAACATTTTGGTATGGTAAAATATTAAATATATTTAAAAAAGATTATGACAAATTAGAATAATTTAATTATCAATTAAATTGCATTGGATTGGTACCAATCGACTATTTTCAGATTGAATAATATGTAAAAAAAATGTATGAATAAAAACGCTTCTTAAATAAACACTTTTTTTAAAAATTTCATTGTATTGTTCAAAATTATTTTTATAAAGTGTAAAAGTATTCAACATTTCGTTTATGATAAATGCGAAAATATTACAATAAGTGTAAAAAAAGAATTTACTTCTACAATCATAAAAAGATGCTCTATAACAACCAAAAAAACAATAGCCAATAGCAAAAAGTATATCTAAGTTTCTTATAATTCCGTTTCTTTTAATTTTATACCAATGTAAATTTGTAAAAATATAACATAACAAAACAACAAAGCTAACCATTTTTTCATTGTATATATAAAAATAAATACTAGATCTTAAAATGAATAGTGAAGTTACTAATCCTAATTTTGTATATTTTTGAGGAATTAATATTTCATTCATAAATATAATTTTTATAATTAATTATATTTATATAATTAAAGACATAAACATATTAATATTTATTATGAGTTCAGTAGAAGAAAGATTAGTTATATTTGCAATTTGCTTTGTAATTAGTGTACCTGTTTCATATGTTTTATTGAAAAATTGTGTTGACATAAATTCACGTACTATTGCTATTGAATATAATACAAATAATGAAATTAGAAACATACAAAAAATTGAATCAAAAAATGAAAATAATAAAACAGATATAATAGAAGTATAAAAAATGGATCCATATTTAAATATAAAACCAACTGCTTCTCCTACATTATTTTATAATGGAACAAGACATGGTGGAGGTTTTTGGGCTGATCCTGGTGCACCATTCCTTGCAGTTCCATTAGTATTATTCTTAGTATCTACGTGTGTTTTATGTAACTTCATTAAACTGAAATATTGTCCAAATACGTGTTGGGTTTCTAGACGTGAAGCAGAACATAATCCCATCCCAAGAAGAACACCTGTTAGAGTTCAACCAACACCAACTATTCAACAACTAACAAGACAAGTAGATGTATTAACAAGTGTATTATTAGAATTAGTGCAAAATGAAAACAGAATTAATGATGAAAACAGAATTAATGATGAATTAGAAAAAAATAATAATGAAGATATTGAAAATAATAATCATCAAAACAATAATGATGAAACAAAAACAGAAACATCAGAAGAAAGTACAGAAGAACAATGGAAAAGTATAGAAGTGTAAAAAATAGATTTAAAAATTACCATCATATTAATTCAATTTTTTAAATTATATAAAAGAATTATTATATTTACTTGCAAGGTAATGTCAGCAGAAAATGAAGTCAAATCACCATATTTTGTTTATAGTTGTATAATAATAGGAGGTATTCTAGTAGTAATATCAGTAGCTTGTATTTATAAAAGATGTGTAAATAAAGAAACTGAAATAGAAAAACCAATAATAACCAATGAAGATATACAACAAGTACTAACTAATGTATAATAAATTATTATATTGATAATTAATATAATAATTAATACAATAAGTATATATGTATATAGTATTTTTTCATTTATCTGGAATAGCATTATTGGAAATATTATTTTATTTTCTATATGTTGGTAATATGGAAACAAATCTATTTAGTGATACTATAAATAAAATGTTAAAAAGTGAACACAAAAATATAGAAAATTATAGAATAAAGAATCCAGTAAATGAATCTCAATACATAGATATGATAAATGGTTTAAGTCAAAATTCATCACAAATAATCAATTATTATCATTCAAAATCAAAGGATAGTGAAAATAAAAGAAAACATCATAATGATAAATTATTCCACAAAGCAATCATCGTATGGGTATTTATTTTTGGAGTTTCCATTTTAGTATTGATATTAGAAATTTATTATAATAAATATAACAAAAAACAAATGGAAAAAACAGATTCAGTGTCAAATATTGCATTGGAAATGGTTCAAACGTCAATTTCAACATATGAATCTCCAAGAGCAAGGAACAATGACGAAATAATTGATACAAATCAAAATGAAATAAAAAGAAAAATAATTTATACTTCAATACATAGTATTTTGTTAGCAGGACTCATATTAGGATTTGAATTTTGGTTTTTTAATCAAATAATTATGAATTATCAAGTTATGTCAAAAGAAGAATTAGAATATTTATTTATAGATAATTATATTTGATAATCATCTGAATCTGATTTTGAATCATCTGAATCAGTATAATGTGTATAATCGTGTGGTACATCACCTGCATAAATATCTAATATTTCTTTAATAACTTCTTCTCTTTGTATATCATCATTCTCAAACTCAACACTTACAATAGAATTAGATCTATTACCTTTAAATTTATCTAAAAAATCAGCCAATCCGTTAATCTCTCCGTGACGATCGTGCTGATCTAAATCACCTGTAATAACCATACGTGAATTCTCACCTAATCTAGTTAACAACATTTTCATTTGAGTAGGAAGACTATTCTGCATCTCGTCAGCAATAATCCAAGTATTTTTAAAAGTTCTACCTCTCATATAAGCTAATGGAGCTATTTCAATCTTCTTATCTTCAACAAGTTGTGTAACTTCATTCGGTGATAAAAAATTATATAATATATCATATATGGGTCGAATCCAAGGCGCCATCTTCTCTTCAAGTGTACCAGGTAAATAACCAAGATCTTCATCAGCACTTACAGCTGGTCTTGTAAAAATAATTTTATCATATTTACCAAATAAGAATTGTTTAAGACCATATTCAGTGCCAAATAATGTTTTACCTGTACCAGCTGGTCCAGTTGCAATAATAATTTTATTAAATTGCTTATTTAAACAATGAACATATCTAGCTTGAGAAGGATTTTTTGGCTTAGCAAACTTGGATTCAATTGTTGATTTTTCTTTATTTGAAAGATATTGAAAATTTTCAAAAACAGACTTTGTAGTATCTTTTGCATCATTGTATCGTCCTATTTCATCTTCTATGATGCGGCTAGCCTGTTTTTTAGTCATACCTTTCACTCTTTTACTCATATATTATATTATAGTAAAATATAATATACAATAATTATACGTGTTATGCTATTATTATTATTTGAATATGTCTATTACTATAATCAATAATAAAAGTATCTAAATATAATTTTCAGAATAATGTATATGGAAAATTATAATTACGGATTGAAGGATTTTGATGAAAAACTCAAATGGTGGAAAAGCTTAAAAAGTAAGGAAAAACAACAATGGTTGCTAGTTTTTGTAAATAATTTAACATTTGAAGAAAATAATAAAGATTTATCAGATAATTGGTTTGAAAGTGCATTGGATTATGAACCAGAACCATATAAAAATGAAACACCTAGTCCAATAATAGAATATAAAATAGATCCTCCAGAATTAAAACGATCCCAATATGTAGATAGATCTACTATGGAATTTATAAATTCTCAAGTAGAAAATTGTAAAAATTATTTAAATGATTCACAAGAATTAATGAATTCAATTAATGAAGTAGATAGTGAATATTGGGAAAAATATGGTCATTTAGTAAGCAAATACAATCAAAAATTTTCATAATTCCATTCATCCATTAATCCACCATTGGTTATATTCATAATGTTATAAACTTCATTTGAAAATAAATGTATATTTTTATTAAATTGATCTATTTTTTCAATTATACTCTTGTCAGAATCTAAAAATAAACTTAATAAGTTATATTTACAATAATTTAAAAATATGTCTTCTTCAGATGGCTCAGTTATATTTAAAAAAGATAAATTCCTTTCATCTAATCCCTTAATTGTGTTTGAACTAGCACCATTTACGTAAGAAATATTATTAAGTGGAATCAGATTGGATCTATTAAAATCAATAATTGACATCCCAACAACTAGATTTGAATAACTATTATATCCTGCAAGTGCAAATTGACTCGATGGTTTGGTGTTGTAAAAATTTTTGAAAAAACTAGACCAGATCATATAAAAGATGCCTATATATTTTCAATTAATAATATTTATAATTGAAAATATCTATATTGTTTTATAAATAATTAAGATCCCCATACAACCTTAATTGGAGTTTCCCATTCATTATATGGAATTGCTTTACTAGTAGGTTTATCTAATGCTAATAAATTGTCTAATGCAATTTCTCTTCTTTTAATAGGTAATAATTTTTTACTTAGCTTTCTGGATTGAAACTTCCAAGCCCATTCAAATTTTAATGCCTCAGACCAATTAGGAAATCCTTCAATATGACACACACGATTCCACGTTTCACCTTGTTTAACTTTTAAACTAGTAGCAACAGCACCACCTTTTAATTCCATATTATGTTGTCTTAATCTATGATCCAAATCAGTTGTAGCACCAATATAAGTACAATTATTAGTAGATTCTAATAAATAAACATAAAAATTATTCATTTATATTTACAAATAAAATAATTAAAATTT
>CENJ01010304.1_pt1 | contig 10948 bp, 8 predicted proteins | sample 356161 | NCBI WGS metagenome assembly CENJ01 (sample SAMEA2619531, study PRJEB7988) | marine metagenome | biome: marine biome (ENVO:00000447); feature: surface water layer (ENVO:00002042); material: "saline water (ENVO:00002010), including plankton (ENVO:xxxxxxxx)" | depth 5 m
TTCGCAGGTGACATCTCCGGAGCCGGCGTCAGCGGTTGTTCCGGCTCTGCCACAGCCCCTGAGCGATTTCGACGTCCAGCAATATCAGCGGCTGTTCCATCTTCAGGAAATGGGTCGCATGAAGCAGGCCACCCGCGAGATGGGTCGCCTCGACAACACCCTTCTCAAGGGCCATCTGCTGTCGCAGCGCTATCTCCACCCGACAGCCTGGCGGTCAAGCTATGGCGAACTGGCGGGCTGGCTGAAGCGTTATAACGACCACCCCGATGCAAGCCGCATCTTCTGGCTGGCAAAGAAACGCCGGCCAAGCAATGCGAAGGCGCCAAACGCGCCGAAGAAGGGATATCTGAACGGCTATGGCCTGGCGACGGCAAGCAGCTATCGTCCACCGATCCCGCTCTATACATCAGGACGTGCCTCGCCGCGCACAACGCGCCGCGTCGCCCGTGAAATCCGCCGCAGCATCCGGCGTGGCTGGCCAAGCGGCGCGCTCGAGGTGATCGAGAACAACAGCAACAGACGCTATCTGACAAAGCAGGAGGAAGCGCAGCTTCGTGGCGAGATTGCGCATGCCTATTTCATTTTTGGTGTTGATGACAAAGCCATCCGGCAGGCGCGCCACGGCATCGGCATTGGCCGTGAAGGTGCGCATATGGCCTACTGGTCAGGCGGTCTGGCAGCCTGGCGCAGCGGCAGATTCGATATTGCCGGGAGCTTTTTCCGCACCTTGGCGGACGAGGATGAGGTCTTCCCCGACCTCCGCGCTGCCGCCGCTTTCTGGGCGCACCGCCTCGAAATGCGTGAAGGCAGGCCGCAGGAGGCCGTCCGTTATCTCGAGATTGCGGCACAGGAGCTCCACAGCTTCTATGGCGTGATGGCGCGCAACATCCTTGGACAGGAGTTCGATCTGTCCTTTGACCTGCCGCGCTATGATGACGGCTTTCTTGACTGGCTGGCCTCGCGGCCGGGTGGCACAAGGCTGTTCGCGCTGCTGCAGATCGGCAGACTGAACGACGCCGAGCGCGAGCTGCGCTATCTGTGGGCGGATATGCCACCTGAGATGCAGGAATCGGCGCTTCGTTTCTCGATTGATTACGGTATGGCCGGGCTGGCTTATCGGGCTGGTGAACTTCTGCGCCGCAACAGTGGCCGGGTCTGGCTCGGGGCGATCTATCCGATCCCGCGTTATGACGTCGAGTTTTCAGTGGATCAGGCCCTTGTCTGGGCCATCTCGCGGCAGGAATCAGGCTTCAATCCGCGCGCCAAGAGCCGCGCCCGCGCCGCCGGTCTGATGCAGATCATGCCAGCCACAGCTTCGTTTGTGACAAAGAACCGGGCGCTTCGTGGCCGTGACCGGCACCTTCTTCTGAATCCGCGCCGTAATCTGGAAATTGGCCAGGCCTATATCAACTCGCTTCTTGACGAGCCGTTGATCGACCGCTCGGTTGTCAGGCTTCTGGCGGCGTATAACGGGGGCCCGGGCAATCTTCGCAAATGGCTTGGCAAGGTCGATCATCAGGATGATCTGTTCCTTCTGATCGAATCCATCCCGGCCCGCGAGACACGCCATTACATCAAGAGTGTGATCAGCAATCTGGCGCTCTACCGGTCGCAGCTTGGCCAGACCGCGCCGGCGCTGCGCGAGCTTGCCGCGGGGGGGCCGGGTCGATTTGTGTCGATGCCGACGCCGGCGGTGCTACACTCTGGCGACGGGCCCTGACGCGGATTGTCCGCAGCAGGCCACAGCCGCAAGGAGAGCACCATGGCGCGCCAGACCGACCGCCTCGACATGACCGTTCCCTTCCAGCCGGTGAACATCGCGGTGATGACGGTCTCCGACACCCGCACCGAAGCTGACGACCGTTCTGGCGACCTTCTGGTCTCGCGGATTGCCGAGGACGGGCATGTTCTGGCCGACCGCGCGATCATCACCGACGATGTCCCGAAGATCACCGCAAGGCTGCAGAGCTGGGTCGAGGATTCGCAGATCGATGTCGTGATCACCACAGGTGGCACGGGCCTCACCGGCCGCGACAGCACGCCCGAGGCGTTTGACGCCGTCGTCGAAAAGGAAATCGGCGGCTTTGGCGAACTGTTCCGGATGCTGTCCTTCCAGAAAATAGGCACCTCGACGGTGCAGTCACGGGCCCTGGCCGGCGTGGCTGGCGGCACCTATCTGTTCGCGCTTCCGGGATCGACATCCGCCTGCAAGGATGGCTGGGACGACATCCTCCGCTACCAGCTGGATATCCGCCACAAGCCCTGCAACTTTGTCGAGATCATGCCGCGTCTGTCCGAATCCGCAACCACCCGCCGCGGCGGGTAATGCCTGACCTGTCGATTGAGCAGGGCTTTGCCGGACCGGTGATCGGTATCGATGAAGCCGGGCGCGGCCCCTGGGCCGGGCCGGTCACTGTGGCAGCCGCATGGCTACATCCGGGCGCTGTTGCCGCCCTGCCGCCCGGCCTCGATGATTCAAAAAAACTGTCGTCTCGGAAACGTGCTGATTTTCACCATATCCTGACATCCGGTCCGCATCTTCATGCCCTTGTCAGCGTTCCGGTGGGGGTGATTGACCGCGACGGCATCCTGCGCGCGACACTCGATGCGATGGCCACCGCCGCCGCCACACTTGCCACCATGATCCGTGAGGCAGGCCATGGCGCGGTGGCCCAACTTCTGATTGATGGCAACCAGATGCCGCGCGGTCTGACAGCGCCGGCCCAGACCGTGGTGAAGGGGGACTCACGAAGCCTCAGCATCGCCGCCGCCTCGGTCATTGCCAAACATGAACGCGACCAGGTGATGACGGCGCTTGCCGCGGCGCACCCCGGCTATGGCTGGGAGACGAATATGGGGTACGGCACAGCGGCGCATCGTGAGGCCATGGCCAGATTTGGCGTCACCCCGCACCACAGGCGCAGCTTCGCACCGGTGCGTGAACAGCTGGCATCGGTCGGCGACACAGCTTCCACCAAAGGTTAATATTTCGTCTGCAAGTGCCAGAAAAGGCACGAAACTTGCACCACCATCCCTACAAGATAACCATCCCTTCGGGCCAGGATATACCAGATGTTGTGGCTGTCTTCATGGCACCCCCAGCATGGTTGACTTGAAGGGTCATTGTTCGTCTTTTTGATAGACAGACAGGTAGAAAAAAGGCCGCTCAGACGGTCAAACGGGTGGGTGAAGTGAAGGATTTGAAGACCGATATTGTCATCGAGGGGGATTGCCTCGAGGAGCTGAAGAAGCTGCCAACCGCGTCGGTGGACCTGGTGTTTGCCGATCCCCCCTACAATCTCCAGCTTGGTGGCAACCTGTCGCGTCCCGACCATTCGGCGGTTGCTGGCGTCGAGGATGACTGGGACAAGTTTGATTCCTTTGCAGCCTATGACCAGTTTTCTGCCGCCTGGCTGACCGAGGCACGCCGTATTCTGAAGCCTGACGGCGCGCTCTGGGTGATCGGCAGCTACCACAACATCTATCGGCTTGGCCGGATCATCCAGGATCTGGATTTCTGGATGCTGAATGATGTTGTCTGGCGCAAGACCAATCCGATGCCGAACTTCCGCGGACGCCGCTTTACCAATGCGCATGAAACCCTGATCTGGGCGGCCCGCTCGCAGGAGTCCCGCCATACCTTCAATTACGAGGCCATGAAGGCGCTCAATGACGACGTGCAGATGCGCTCTGACTGGGAGCTGCCGATCTGTACCGGTGCCGAACGGCTGAAAACCGATGGCCGCAAGGCGCATCCGACGCAAAAGCCTGAATCGCTGCTGGCGCGGGTGCTTCTGGCCTCGACCAATCGCGGCGACATCGTGCTTGATCCGTTTTTTGGCAGCGGCACCACTGGTGCTGTGGCGCGCCGCCTGAGCCGCCATTTCATCGGCATCGAGCAGGACAGCGGCTATGCCGCGCTGGCCCGCCAGCGCATCGACGGCGTGACCCCCATTGCCTCGCCCGAGCTTCTTGCCACCGCGCCGAAACGGGCAAAGCCGAAAGTGCCGTTCGGATCACTGATCGAACGTGGACTGATCCAGCCAGGCGATGTGTTGTTTGACGCCAGACGACGGTTCTCGGCAAGGGTGCGGGCGGATGGATCCCTTGTCACCGACACCAGCGAGAGCGGATCCATTCACAGCCTTGGTGCAAAGCTGCAAGCGCTTCCGTCCTGCAACGGGTGGACTTTCTGGCACATTGATCGTGGCGGCAAGACCCTGCTGATCGACAGCTTCCGGGATCAGGTGCGGGCCGCTGACGAGAGTGGCACAGCCTAGCGCCGTGGCATCATCGCAAAGCTTGCCAGAAGCATCAGGATGACAACCGCCATGCCGGCGCGCTCATTGCCTGTGCCTGCGACTAACAGGCCGTAAAGAAGCGGTCCGGCGAAGCTTGTCGCCTTTCCGGAAAACATCATCAGGCCGAACAGGCTGGCCCGCTGGTCTGGCGGCGCGCGCCGCGCCACATAGGCGCGGGCCGAAGATTGCAGCGGTCCAATGAAGATGCCGAGAAGCGCGCCTGCCACCCAGAACAACGTCTCGTTCGGGGCCAGGATCGCAAGCAAGCCAAGCCCGGCAAGTGCCAGCAGGCAGAGTCGCATCACCCCTACCGACCCCAGCTTGTCATCGGCGATGCCGCCAAGGGCAGCGCCAAGACCGGCGGTGATGTTCAGGATGATGCCGAAGACCAGCACCTTGGTCTGGGAAAACCCGAAGACGGTGGCAGCATAGATCCCGCCAAAGGCGAACAGCGTCACCAGCCCGTCGGCAAACAGCATGCGTGCCAGCAGAAACCGCGGCATGTCCGGTATACGCATCGCCACCGCCAGGCTGGCACGAAGCTGCGCCCCGAACGGGGCCGGGTCGGGACGCGCCTGCGGGGCCTTGACGAACAGGAACAGTGGCGCTGCAAACAGGCACAGCCATAGCGCGGCAAAGATCATGGTGACACGGATATGCGCCGCCTGATCTGTGCCAATGCCGAAAGCCGGTCTGTCAGGCAGAACGAACAGCACCAGCACCAGTACCAGCGCACTGATCGCGCCGAGATAGCCAAGCCCCCAGGCCAGTCCGGACGCACGGCCATATTCCCGCGCAGCAGCCACCATCGGCAGCATCGCGTTATAGAAAACGAAGCTGAGCTCCATTGCCAGGATCGACAGCGCCGACAGGGTCAGCGCCAGCATGGCGAAGGACGGGTCCGGCTGCACAAACCAAAGACAGGCTGTGGTGACGGCGCCGATCAGGGTGGCCAGTGCCAGATAGCGTTTCGCCGCGCCACGCCCGTCGGCAAGCCGGCCAAGGAGGGGGGCCAGAAGCGCAATCAGCAGCGCGCTTGCCGAGGTCATCCAGGCCCAGGCAACGGTGCCACCCTCAGGCATCACCGCGGTGGCGAAGAACACCGAAAAGATGAAGGTCGTGTGAAGCGTCGGGACCGGCGAGCTGGCCCAGTCATAGAATGACCAGGCAATCAGGGGGCGGGTCAGTCGCATCGCTACACTCCGGCTCTTGGGGTGCGACGGCGGTTCGTCGCGGCCCTCAGAATTCGTAGGTTTGCAGTGCCGCCACCTGGCAGTCAAGCCGGTCACGGCCTTTCAGCCCGGTCAGTTCGATGACGCAGACCGCGCCGGCAAGAATGCCGCCACACTGGTCGACAAGACGCGCCGAGGCTTCCAGCGTGCCGCCGGTGGCCAGCAGATCGTCGCACAGCACAACCCGTTTGCCGCGGAGCTGACGGCTTGCCTGAATCGACAGACGTGCTTCGCCATATTCAAGCGCATAGGATTGTTCGAACAGCGCGCCGGGAAGCTTGCCGGCCTTGCGCACCATGACCATGCCGCATCCAAGCTCCAGCGCCAGTGGCAGCGCGAAAAGGAACCCGCGGGCATCGACGCCAGCGATGATGTCAGGCTGCATCGGACGGGCCAGATCGGCCAGTGCCGTCATCGCCAGACGCACCACCTCGCTATCCTCGAGGATCGGGCTTATGTCGTAGAAGGTGATGCCTTCCTTGGGGAAGCCCGGGGTCTTCGAGATATAGGGGTCGGGGTTAAACGCCATCCTGTGCCTTCTTTTCCAGACGGCGGGCGTGAAGCACCGGTTCGGTATAACCCGATGGCTGCTCGCCGCCGCGGAACACCAGATCGCAGGCAGCCTGGAACGCCACCGACCCATCGAAATCAGGGGCCATGGGTTCATAGGCGGCATCACCCTCATTCTGACGGTCGACAACGCCGGCCATCTCCTGCATCACCTCGCGCACCAGATCTGCGCTGCACACATCATGGTGCAGCCAGTTGGCGATATGCTGCGAGGAAATCCGCAGGGTGGCACGGTCTTCCATCAGCCCGACATCATGAATGTCAGGCACCTTGGAACAGCCGACACCCTGATCGACCCAGCGCACGACATATCCCAGAATGCCCTGTGCGTTGTTGCGAAGCTCGGCGCGGATGTCATCCTCTGACCAGTTCGGACGAACCGCCACCGGCACGGACAGGATGTCGTCACGGCTGGCCGGGGTGCGGGTGGCAATCTCGGCCTGGCGGGCGGCGACATCCACCTTGTGATAATGCAGCGCGTGAAGCGTTGCCGCGGTCGGAGACGGCACCCAGGCACAGTTCGCACCAGCCATCGGATGGCCGATCTTCTGCTCCATCATATCTGCCATACGGTCCGGCATCGCCCACATGCCCTTGCCGATCTGCGCCTTGCCCGCCAGCCCGCAGGCCAGCCCGACATCGACGTTCCAGTCTTCATAGGCACCGATCCAGGTGGCCCCTTTCATATCCGCCTTGCGGATCATCGGGCCAGCCTCCATCGAGGTATGGATCTCGTCACCGGTCCGGTCAAGGAAGCCTGTATTGATGAAGACCACACGCGATTTCGCGGCGCGGATGCACTCCTTCAGGTTCACCGTGGTGCGGCGTTCCTCGTCCATGATGCCGATCTTTATGGTGTTCTCGGCAAGGCCAAGTGTCCGCTCCACCGCGGCAAAGATCTCGGTGGCAAAGGCCACTTCCTCGGGGCCGTGCATTTTCGGCTTGACGATATAGACCGATCCGGCAGCGGAATTCTGGCCGCGTTTCAGGTCGGCAAGCGCGCCGGCGACGGTCATGAAGGCATCCATGATTCCCTCAGGAATCTCGCTGCCATCGGCAAGATGTATCGCCGGGTTGGTCATCAGATGGCCGACATTGCGGACCAGCATCAGCGCGCGCGCCTTCAGGCTGGCATCCGACCCGTCGGCGGCGGTGTAGCCGATATCGGCGGCAAGCTTGCGGGTGACGGTGCGGCCACCTTTCTCGAAGCTTTCTTCTAGCGTGCCGTCCATCAGGCCAAGCCAGTTGCGATAGGCAAGGACCTTGTCCTCGGCATCCACACAGGCCACGGAATCCTCGCAATCCATGATGCTCGACATTGCGGATTCGGCGATGACGTCGTTGATCCCGGCCTTGTCGTCACGGCCAATCACGCCGGTGTGGTCCACCTTGATCAGAAGATGCAGCCCATGGTGGCGCAGCACGACCATGTCCGGTGCGCCGGCGTCGCCGTCATATCCGGCAAAGGTGCCGGCATCTGCCAGACCTGTTTTCCCGGCCTCCATGCTGGCGACAAGCTGACCATCTGCCACGGCGAGGCCGGTGACATCGCGCCAACTTCCCATGGCAAGCGGCAGGGTCTCATCAAAGAATTCGCGTACCCTGGCAATCACCTTGGCACCGCGTGCGGCATCATAACCCTTCATCGGCGCCGCTTCTGCCGGAATGGCGTCAGTGCCATAGAAAGCATCATAGAGGCTGCCATATCTGGCGTTGGCTGCGTTCAGCGCATAGCGGGCATTGGTGATCGGCACAACAAGTTGCGGGCCTGCGATGCTGGCGATCTCCGGATCGACATTGACGGTGTCGATGGTGAAATCGGGACCCTCGTCAACGAGATAGCCGATCTCACGCAGAAAGGCGGTATAGGCGCCGCTGTCGATTCCCGCTGACGCATTGTCGCGAAGCCAGGCATCGATCTTTGCCTGCATGTCTGCGCGCAGATCAAGAAGCGCACGGTTACGGGGCGCAAGGTCATGAACAGCGGCATCGAAGCCGGCCCAGAAATCAGCCGGTGCGATGCCCGAACCGTTCAGAAGGTCGTGATCGACAAAATCGGCAAGCTCCGTTGCGACGGAAAGCTGTCCGCGCGAAACGTAGTCGGGCATGGTGTTCTCCAAGGCGGGTCGTAGGCTGGGGGATCAACGCCGCACCATACGATTTGCATCCGCCCTTGCCAAGCGTCATCCACCAGAATTCGCCCTGCATGCGTCACTTCGAGACATCATCCGCATGACCGGCAGAGGGTGGCTGGCAGAAGGTGGCTGGCAGAGGGTAACCGGTGGAGCGTAACCGGTGGAGCGTAACGGGGGATCAGGGACGCACCCAGGCGAGCCCGGCGGCACCAAGGGCTGCCTCGATGTCCCCGACAAGCCCGTCGAGCGCGGCCTTATCCTCGGCTTCCGCACGGGCAACAAGCGCCGCTTCGGTGTTGGACGCGCGGATCAGCCACCACCCGCGGTTGGCACGCACCCGAACCCCGTCAATCACATTCACATCATCCGGATTGTGCGATGCGAATACATGCTCGCGGATCCTGTCCATCACGGCGAATTTCTCGGTATCGGGGCAGTCTATCCGAAGCTCCGGCGTGGCGTTCTGTGGCGGCAGCGAATCCATGAATGCGGTGATCGACTGTCCGCCCCTGATCATCTGCGTCACAATACGGGCCCCGGCATAGATGGCGTCATCAAACCCCAGATAGCCGTCGCCAATGAAGATATGGCCTGACATTTCGCCGGCAAGCGGGGCGCCAAGTTCCTTCATCCGCTTTTTCATGTGGCTGTGGCCGGTTTTCCAGATCTGTGCCGACGCGCCGGAGGATTCGATCAGGCGCAGCGCCGATTCCGAAGATTTCACATCCAGCAGGATCGGTGCCCCGGGATGACGCGCGGCGACATCCTGTGCCAGAAACGCCGTCAGCAGGTCGCCAGGGACCTGCCGCCCCTTGGCGTCGATGATGCCGATCCGGTCACCGTCACCATCGAAGCCGATACCAAGGTCTGCCTTTGCCGCCGCCACTTCGCGGCGCAGAATGTCCAGCGTCCCGGGATCTACCGGATTGGGGTGATGGTTGGGGAAGGTGCCGTCAATCTCCGGAAACAGCACCTTGTGTGTTCCTTCAAGCCGGCTGACCAGCGCTTCGGTAACCGGGCCGCTGGCGCCATTGCCACAATCCCAGATCACGGTCAGTCCGGCCGCCTCGGCACCAGCCGCAAGCCTGTCGATATAGGCCGGTTGGATGTCGTGTTCGGTCACGCTGCCCCCGTCATTGAGTTGGGGGCCGTTGCGGCTGGTCTCACCAAGGATCTGGATGTCATCGCCGAAGAAGGACAGCCCGCCCATGACCATCTTGAACCCGTTATGGGTTGGCGGGTTGTGGCTGCCTGTCACCTGGATGGCCCCGCCGCAGCCAAGTTCATGCGCCGCGAAATACAGCATCGGGGTGGGACCGCAGCCGATATCGGACACCGTTGCGCCGCCGGCCATCAGTCCCTCGATCAGCGCAGCGGCCAGGGCCGGCGATGACAATCTGCCATCGCGGCCTACCACCACCGCGGATCCCAGTCCGCGGTCACGCTGGATGGAGATGAAAGCCAGGCCGATGGCATGGGCATCTGCCGTTGTCAGCGTATCCTCGAAAATGCCGCGGATATCATAGGCCCGAAGAATGGTCGGGTCGAAGCTATGGCCGGTCATCCGATGCGGTTCCCGAGCCAGCTGCGCAAATCATCCGCCATCCCGTCCTTTTGCAGGGCAAAGGCCACATTGGCCTGCAGGAAACCCAGCTTCGAGCCGCAGTCAAAGCGCTCGCCCGAGAAGCGAAGCCCGTCGAACCGGGCTTTGCCGATCTGTTTTGCCAGGGCATCGGTCAGCTGGATTTCGCCGCCTGCCCCCCGAGTCTGGTCGGTAAGGGTCTCGAACACCTCCGGGGTGATGATGTAGCGGCCGACAACGCCGATGGTCGACGGGGCCTCGTCAGGCTGCGGTTTTTCGACGAGGCCGTTGATCTGAACGGTGCGGCCATCATCCTGGCCCGGTGTGACAATGCCGTAGGCGCCTGTCTGGTCGCGTGGCACATCCATCACCGCAACCATGTTTCCGCCCCTATATCCCTCGACCATTTCACGAACACAGCTTGCCCCCATGATCAGGTCATCCGCCAGAAGCACGGCCACCGGCTCGTCACCGATCAGGTGTCTTGCGCACCAAACAGCATGACCAAGGCCGGAAGGCTGTTGCTGGCGCACATAGATGACCGACCCGGGATTGTGTATCATCCCCTTGACCATGGTGAGCGCCTGATCCTTGCCTTTTGCGGACAAGGTTGCCTCGAGTTCGAAGGAGTGGTCGAAATGATCCTCGATGGCTGTCTTGTTGCGCCCGGTGACGAAAATGAATTCCTCGATGCCAGCCTCGGCAGCCTCTTCGACCGCGTACTGGATCAGTGGCTTGTCGACCACCGGAAGCATTTCCTTGGGCATGGCCTTTGTGGCTGGGAGAAACCGGGTGCCAAGGCCTCCGACAGGGAAAATGGCTTTCTTGATCATGTTACGATCCTTGCGGACAAACAGCGTGACTGGTACCCATGGATACCGGCCACCGTATTGGCGGTCAAGGCGACATGATTGCCCGGTTTTTGTCACCTGAATCCAAAGTGAAAGATATGGCCAGCATTTCCGAGACCGTCATCCGTGACCTCCTGATGACATCAGCCGAAGTGAAGACGATGACGGCAGATCAATGCAGCGCTGCCACCCTGCGCGCCGCCGAAATGATTGCCGAGAGCCTCACCGCTGGCGGCAAGCTCATGTTCTGCGGCAATGGCGGGTCGGCTGGAGATTC
>CENJ01053807.1_pt1 | contig 10939 bp, 7 predicted proteins | sample 356161 | NCBI WGS metagenome assembly CENJ01 (sample SAMEA2619531, study PRJEB7988) | marine metagenome | biome: marine biome (ENVO:00000447); feature: surface water layer (ENVO:00002042); material: "saline water (ENVO:00002010), including plankton (ENVO:xxxxxxxx)" | depth 5 m
TTTTCAACTTTTTTAACTCCAAATACGTTCAAAAGAAGAATAAAAAGTAAAGCCAATAATGCAATGTATTTGGTGTATGAGGCATCAACTTCAATTAATACATACAAATAAAAGCTGAGCCCAACTAACGAAAAAGCACTTTTTAAGAGAAGAGAAAGCCAAAGACCAATTCCCGCAATTGTTCCAAATAAAGGCCCAAAGGCTCTTTCAATGTAAACATATGTTCCACCTGACTTAGGCATAGCCGTAGCAAGTTCCGACTTAGAGAGAACAGCAGGTAGAATACAAAGAGCAGCAACCAGAAAAGCAAGCCAAACAGATGAGCCAGTGATTCCAACCGCAAGTCCTGGAAGAACAAAAATACCGCTTAACATGCCGCCAACGCTGACAGCAATTGCACCAGGCAAAGAGAGGGTTCTTTGAAGTTTTTTCATCAGTCAAAAATAAATATAGCCAAACCTTTAAATAATAAAGAATAATAGTTTTAAAATTATAGACAATTAACTAAATTAAGAGGTTCAAAAAGTTAACTAACTAAACATGAAAAACATAATATACACATGCATATTTTTAATGTTTTTAACATCTTGCAAAACATTAAAAGTAACGGGTGAATTTCTTGACAACCCACCAAACGTGGTACCAAAAATAGCCCTCTCAACAGACCTTAACAGAAATAACTGGCAACACTTGGATCCAATTAACGATAGTGTTCCAGGCATGAGTGTAGACAAAGCATACAAGGAACTAATTAAGGATTCTGAAGGCAAAACAGTTGTTGTCGCTGTGCTTGACACAGGAATCGACATAAAACATGAGGATTTAAAAGGTAATATATGGGTTAACAAAAAAGAGATTCCAGGAAATAACATGGATGATGACAAAAACGGGTTTATAGATGATGTTTATGGTTGGAACTTTTTAGGAGATGCCTATTACGAACAACTGGAATTAACAAGACTTCTTGCCAAAGGAGAGGACTTTCCAGAAAAAGAGGACGCTCAGAAAGATTATGACAAAAGGCTTGCTGAAGCCAGAGGTGAGGAGACTCTTAAGTACTATTTAAATTATGACTTTAAAGGAAGAACCACAGGTGATGATCCTGATAATTTTGAAGAGACATATTACGGAGATAATAAAGTGGAACATTCTAGGGAGGACGAATCTCACGGAACTCATGTTGCGGGTATTATTGCGGCTACAAGAAACAACAATTTAGGCATGAAAGGTGTTGCGAATAATGTTGAAATAATGACCCTTAGGGTTGTTCCTTACGGGGATGAGTACGACAAAGACATTGCGCTTGGTATAATATACGCAGCAGACAACGGCGCAGATATAATAAACACAAGTTTTGGCAAAGGCTTCTCACCACACAGCGACAAAGTAAGAGAAGCAATTAAATATGCTGCCTCAAAAAATGTTCTCATTGTTAATGCGGCTGGTAATGACAATAATAATCTTGACGTTATCCCTGCATACCCCAATGACTCATATAAAAACGGAGAAGAGGTAGCCGATAACTTTATTACTGTAGGAGCACTGAGCCCTTTTATTGGCAAGGACCTGAAAGCGAGCTTCTCAAATTACGGTAAAATAAATGTTGATGTTTTTGCTCCAGGAGTTTTAATTCAATCTGCAGTTCCTGAGAACAAGTACGCAAGGTATAGTGGAACATCAATGGCCTCACCCTGTGTTGCTGGTGTTGCAGCTGTATTAAAGTCTTATTTCCCAAAATTAAAAGCGCACCAATTAAAAAGGATTATCATTGATTCAGGTATTACAGTAAGCTCTGGGGTGATGCTTGATTATGATGAAGAAATTGAATTTGCCGAGCTTTCAAAATCAGGGAAAATGGCTAACTTATACAATGCATTAATTTATGCTGCAAACAAAAAATATAAATAATTTTTAAACGCTTAATTACTTTACTTATTTAAATGAAAAAACTTATTTACTACTTCATTATAGCCATATCCTTCAATTATTCATTCTCTCAAGATTATTTTTTAGAAAATTTTGGTCCTTTCAATGAAAATATCCAAAGTCCTGAAGAGTTTTTAGGATATGAAATCGGAGATCAACATACAAGGCATGACTTAATTTTGGCATATTTCAAATATTTATCCTCTGTATCTGAAAGAGCGAACTTGATCAACTATGGTAAGTCGTATGAGGGTAGGACGCTTACTCTTTTGAGTATCTCATCTGAAGAAAATTTAAAAAATTTAGAAGAAATAAAAACAGAACACTTAAAGTCTACCATTCCCGGTTCGATAAAAACTATTAATGAAAACTTTCCTATAATAATAAATTTAGGATATGGCATACACGGAAATGAACCATCAGGTAGCGAAGCGGCTTTACTAACTGCATATACTTTGATTGCGTCAAAAAATAAGAAAATTGATCGGCTTACAACCGACTCAGTGGTGTTTATTGATCCAACTTTAAACCCTGACGGTAGAGACAGACATTCACAATGGGCAAACCAATACAAATCAATAAATTTAGTTGCAGATTCTAATGACGCAGAACACAATGAATCTTGGCCTAGAGGACGTACAAATCACTATTGGTTTGATTTAAATAGAGATTTTTTATTGGCAATTCATCCTGAAATCAGGGGTAAACTTAATTGGTTTCATGAGTGGTATCCAAATGTTGTATTGGATGTTCATGAAATGGGAACAAATAGTAATTATTTCTTTGATCCCATGAAGTCTAGTGCATCTGTAAAGCCACTAATACCTCAAGAAAATGTTGATTTATACCCAATTTTTGCTAAATATTATGTTAAATATATGGACAGCATAGGTTCATTCTATTATAGCAAAGAATCTTTTGATGAAACTTATCCTGGTTATGGATCTACTTATTCTGATTTGCAGGGCGGATTGGCTTTGCTTTTTGAGCAAGCAAGCTCAAGAGGACATGTTCAAGAAACAAATTACGGCGAGATGACATTTGGTTTTACAATTAGAAATCAATTTTTGAACGGAATAGCAACCGTTGAGGCTGCCGTTGATAATAAAATACTTTTAAGGGACTATCAAAAAAGGTTCTTTGAATCTGCGCTTGAGGAGTTTAAAAATGAGAAGATAAAAGCATACGAATTTGGAGATATTTATGATAAAAACAGAACTAAAGCCTTTATTGATAAATTGCTAATCCATAAAATTAAAGTTTACAAGAACAAGGACAAGTTCGTAGTTCCTGTAAACCAACTGCAGTCAAGAATGGTCAAGAATTTTTTTGAAACCCATGACAAATATTTAGATAGTGTCTTTTATGACGCTTCTGCATGGTCTGTGTCAAATTTTTATAACATGAAACACAAAGCGGTGAGATCGTTTGATGTTAACAAATTAACCAGGGTCAACGATTTACTAGTTAATAATTCAAAGGTTTCTAAATCAAACTATGCATATATTTTGGATTGGGACGACTATAACACACCTGCAGCGCTAAATCATCTTCAAAAAAATGGAGTTATTAGTTATTCAGCTTATAAACCATTTTCAATTAAAGTAAATGAAGATGACTATGTAAAAAGTTTTAATCGTGGTACTGTCATGGTTCCAGTGAGTAAACAAAAAGTTGATTCTGAAAAACTTTTTGAGGTTGTTAAATCAACTCAAGAAAAATTCAATCTTCCTGTTTTTAGCACTGAGACAGGGTATAGCTCCGCAGGAATTGATTTAGGAAGTAATTTTTTCAGGATTAATAAAAAAGTAAAAGTTGCGATGCTAATTGGTGATGGAGTAAGCTCATATGAAGCTGGAGAAGTATGGCATTTATTAGACACAAGGGTGCACATTCCCTTGACCAAAATTAAACTCAATCAATTTAACAGAACCTCATTGGATAAGTATACCACCCTTGTAATGGTTTCAGGAACCTATAACCAGATTTCTGACTTTGGTATTAAAAAAATAAAGGATTGGGTTGGTAAGGGGAATACTTTAATTACGATCGGATCAGCATCGAGTTGGGCTATTAAAAAAGAGATTGTAAAGGAATCGTTAGTTGAGGCTAAAAATGATACCATCTTTGATAGAAAAAGATACATTGATGCAAGAGAATATTCTGGAAGAGAAAGAATAGGTGGATCGATTTTGAAAGTAGATTTAGACCTCACCCACCCACTTGCGTTTGGTTACAGGGACCAATCAATTCCTGTATATAAAAACAATAATGTTTTTTTAAACAAATCGAAAAGCCATTATTCTTCAGTTGCCATTTATTCCAAGAATCCTCACATAGATGGTTATGTGTCTAAAAAAAATATGGAAAATAATTTAAAAGGCGCTGCGTCTTTAATTGTTTCCGATTCGGGTTTTGGAAGAGTTGTACTTTTTGCTGACAATCCAAACTTTAGAGGAACCTGGTACGGAACAAATAAGCTTTTTTTAAACGCTATTTTTTTTGGAGCAAATATATCTGTTCCAAAATAGCCTTATACCCACATAAAATAGTTAACTTTTGAATATTAATTTTTTTATAAAAACAGAATACAATCAGCTAGAAATGAACTCTAAAAATAATTTTAATATATTTTTCAAAATACTTGTTGTTTTGCTTCCTCTTTTTGTCTTTCCACAAAAAGAGTATTTCCCAACAAATGAAGGAGTTAAGGTTGTCAATGAGCCCTACAAAGTCTTTGTTAACGCAACGGTTATTATTAATTCAGAAACAACAATTGAAAAGGGTGTTATTGTTGAAAGAGATGGGAAAATCATCGATATAGGTAAGGATATAGAAATTCCTAGAAATTCTATAATTATTGATAAAAAAGACAAATATATTTACCCCTCTTTTATAGAAGCATCTTCATCAATGTCGATAAAAGAAGCAAAGAGACTTACATATTCAACTAGAAGCGCCTTATATGGGCCTAGCAGAGAAGGTTTTTATTGGAATGACCATATATTGAGTGATTACTCAGCATACCTCGACTACAAGTACAATTCAAATCAGGCTAAGGAGCTTAGGTCTTCAGGATTTGGACTAGTAAATACACATCGTGCAAATGGAATTCACAGCGGAACAGGCATTTTACTTGCCCTCAGCGACACCTCAAATGAAAATCAAAGGGTTCTTTCAAACAAAAGTGCTGAGTTTTACTCCTTTAGCAGAAACGCTCTTTCAAACCAGTCTTACCCAACATCAATAATGGGAAGTATGGCTTTAATCAGGCAGTTTTTTCATGACCTGGAGTGGTATTCGGAAAATCAAGCCAATAATAAAGACTATGCTATAGAAGCAGCTATCGAAAATTCTCTACTTCCTAAAATCTGGAATTCAGGATCGAACTTGAATTTTTTAAGGGCTTTAAAAATATCTAAAGAATTAGACATCCCTTTTGCCGTGGTTGGATCAGGACTAGAGTACATGGATATCAACACCATATCAAAATATAAAAACGAATTTATTATTCCAGTTAACTTTCCCGAAGCATATGACGTGTCTGACCCAGATTTAACAAGTAAAATAAGCCTAGGTTCATTAAGAGAATGGAATCAAAGCCCCTCTAATTTGTACTTATTAGAAAAAAACAATATAAAATTTTCCATTACATCAATGGGGCTAAAAAAGAAATCGGATTTTTTACTAAATATCAGAAAGGCGATTAAACGAGGCCTATCTAAAAAGTCAGCTCTTGAAGCTTTAACCATCAACCCAGCCAATATTTTAAAACAAGAGGGGATCACGGGAGAACTGACAAAAGGTTCTTATGCAAACTTTTTAGTTACTTCAAAGCCTATTTTTGACGATAAAGCAGAAATTTATGAGAATTGGGTTCTAGGAGTTAAACATACTGTAAAAAAAGAAAACAAAACAAAAGAAAAAAAGAATATTGTAGAAAACGATACACTTAAAAAGGAACAGAAAAAACCTTATAAGATTGATTTTGTTCCAGTTACATTTCCAAATAAAGCATACGGAAACAAAGAAGTTCCAAAACAACAGAACTTAATCATACGAAATACTACAGTTTGGACAAACGAAAAAGAAGGTATTCTTAAAAATACGGATGTGGCAATTAGTAATGGCCTAATAGCATCAATAGGTAAGAATTTAGAAAACAACAATAGTTCATTAGAAATTGATGGGACAAACAAACACTTAACAGCTGGAATAATTGACGAGCACTCACATATTGCTGCTTCATCTATAAATGAATCAGGACATAATTCCTCAGCTGAAGTTACAATTGAAGACGTTGTTAATCCAAACGATATTTCAATTTACAGAACACTCTCTGGAGGAGTAACAACGATTCAAATTCTGCATGGGTCGGCAAACCCAATTGGGGGTCAGTCTGCAATAATAAAATTAAAGTGGGGAGAAACTGCAGAAAACATGTTGATGAAAGACGCGGCCAAGTTTATCAAATTTGCTCTTGGAGAAAATGTAAAGCAATCTAATTGGTCAAGCTACTCTAGATTTCCACAGTCTAGAATGGGTGTTGAACAGGTATATGTAGATTTCTTTCAAAGAGCAAAGGAATATGGAAAAAAGTGGGAAAATTATAACACTCTCTCTAAAAGACAAAAATCGAAAACCCCAAAACCCAGATATGACATAGAAATGGAAGTTGTTTGGGAGATTTTAAGGGGAGAAAGGCACATCTCCTGCCACTCTTATGTTCAAAGTGAAATTAATATGCTGATGAAGGTTGCGGAAAGTTTTGGAATTAAAATAAACACCTTTACTCATATTTTAGAAGGCTACAAAGTGGCAACTAAAATGGCCAAACATGGTGCCGGTGGAGGGTCTTTTTCCGATTGGTGGGCGTATAAGTATGAGGTAATAGACGCGATCCCTTATAATGGACCAATTCTTAGTGAAGCAGGTGTAACTGTAGCATATAATTCTGATAATGCCGAGATGATAAGAAGGCTTAATCAAGAGGCTGCAAAAGCAGTAAAGTATGGTGGATTGAGCGAAGAAGAGGCTTGGAAATATGTAACACTTAATCCGGCTAAGCTTTTGAGAATTGACGATAAAGTTGGAAGCATTGCCACAGGAAAGCATGCAGATTTAGCATTATGGTCCCACAATCCACTTTCAATATATGCCGTTGCTGAAAAAACAATCATAGAAGGTGCGATATTTTACGACTACAACAATTTGGATGCAAAAATTTTAGATAATGAAAAAGAAAGAGAAATTATTATCACTCAATTAAAAGAAGCTAAAAAAGGTGGTGCAAAAACTCAACCAGCACCTGTAATTGACAAAAGATATTTTGAATGTGAAACAATAGATATAGTAAATGAGAACATACAATAGATTTTTTTATACAATATGTTTAATTATGTTTTTTGGGTTTGTTTTTTCCCAGCAAGTCCCAGGAAAAGAACAATCAAAAAGCATACTTATTAGCAACGGGATTCTTCATGTTGGAAACGGGGAGCTTTTAGAAAATGCCTTTGTTGGATTTGAAAATGGCAAAATAAACTATGTTTCAAACAAACAACCTGATAAGGATTATCAAATAAATATTGATGCAACAAATAAGCACATATATCCGGGCTTTATCGCTCTGAATACCAGTTTAGGACTTGGTGAAATTGATGCTGTAAGAGCAACAATTGATGAAGATGAAATTGGAGATTTTCTTCCTCATGTTAGATCAATAATTGCGTACAATGCAGAGTCAAAAGTTGTTGAGACCATGCGTATGAATGGTGTATTGATTTCTCAAATAGCACCAAATGGGGGAATAATTAGTGGTTCTTCGTCTGTTGTTCAACTAGATGCTTGGAATTGGGAAGACGCTGTGATTAGTTATGATCAGGGCATTCACTTAAATTGGCCATCGCCATACTCTAGATCAGGATATTCTTACTACAGAGGCCCATCCGTTATTAAAAAGAGTGAAAAATATGAAAGTAATATCGAAGAAATAAAAAACTTCTTCGATTCATCAAAAGCATATTTAAACGAACCCAACCCAAACCCCGTTAGCCTTCCATACAAAGCAATGTCATCTGTTTTTTCTGGTAGGTCTACTGTTTTTCTTCATGCTAATTATGAAAAACAAATAAAGGATGGTGTAAAGTTTTTGCAAGAGCAAAAAATTAAAAATATAGTTGTAGTTGGAGGAACAAACTCATTGCAAGCAGGAGATTTTTTGGCAAACAATAATATCAAAATTGCTTTAGAGCAGCCACACAACCTGCCTTCAATGGAGGACGAAGATGTAAAGTCAAGATTTAAACTTGCCTCACAATTAATTGATAAGGGTGTTACTGTTGCTCTTGATCCTACTGGCGAAATGACAAGGATGAATACAAGAAATTTACCTTTTTTTGCGGGAAGTTTTGCTGCCTACGGAGTAGATAAAGAAAAAGCAGTTGAGACAATTACCCTCAATGCAGCAAAAGTTTTGGGAATAGAGGATTCTTACGGGTCAATTGAGCTGGGTAAGAGCGCAACTCTATTTATCTCCCTTGGTGATGCTCTAGACATGAGAACCAATAACCTTTCACATGCTTATATTGATGGACGAGAGATTTCACTAGAAACAAATCAAACCAAATTGTGGAAACGTTACAAGAAAAAAGTAGAAGAAGAAAAATCTAATTAAGCTCTTTCAGTGTTTTAATATCATCAATTATTTGCGCCATCTCAAGCTTTAGCGTTCCATTATAAATTCCCCTTATATGCATTTTCTCATCGACAAGTAAAAAATGTTCTGTATGTAAAAAGTCAGAACTGTCTTTTGTAAAACCAATTTCTTCTTCTGCAAAATAAGATTCTCTTGCAAGTTTGTATATTTTGTTTTTATCACCTGTTAGGAAGGTCCAATTATTAGAGTTTAAAGTAAAATCTTTCTTATACCTTTTTAAAAGCTCAGGGTTATCAATCCATGGTGTGACTGTAAAGGAGACAAGCTCAACCCCTTCATCATTTGAAAACTCGCTCTCAACTTTTGTCATATTTGTGGTCATTACAGGACAAATGTTCGTGCAAGATGTAAATATGAAATTGGCAACATGAATTTTTCCAATTAAATCTTTACTTCCAAAATCTTCGTTGTTTTGATTCGTAAAAACAAAACTATTTATTACGTGAGAGTCTTTTTTTGGTTTTTCAAATATTGGTGTAAAATCAGGTGAGTTATAAAAAGGCAAAGCTTCTTTTTGTTTAGAGCAAGTAATAAAAAAATAAGCTAACAGAAATAATTTAAAAAACTTTTTCACCTGTATTAATACAATTTTTTGTTCCTAGTAATCCAAATCTTCGGTTATTTTTTATAACATAATTTGACTTTGTTTTTCCATTTAAATACCAAACTTTTTGACTGCCATCTTCATAGCCGTTTAAATAATTTAATTCTTCAATCAACTGACCATCTTTTGCCCATATCCTGTTGGTTCCGTGGTATTCATCATTGTAAAAATTAAAAGAAAAATTTTTACTACCATCTTTGTAAAAACCCTCATATTTCCCTTCTTTTTTACCGTTGTTATAAACCCTTACTTCTTTTAAAGAACCGCCAATATAAAATTTCTTCCAATCCCCATGCTTTAACCCATGCTTATAAAACTCTATAGAAATTGTATCACCGTTATCAAATGTCTCATATACAAAACCCGTGTATGCAATTTGATTAAACTCAACAATTCTTTTGGTTAAATCAAGATTTTCAGAGTCTTTTTTAATAAATGAATGGTTGCTGCTACATGAACTGAGCGCAATCATAATTAATAAACTACTGGCTAACAGTCCCAGGCGTTCCATAATATCCACTTCCATTTAAATATGGATCATCTGCTGTTGTGTGATAGTGATATATCCCGTCTGGAAAATCAGATGTTGCGTGGCTATGACCATGGTATTCGTCTAAGTCAGAGCTATTGATTGTCCTACCACTTTCTTGGGGACCGTACACAGGAAAACCATCTAAAAGAAAGCCAATAAGACCATTCTTGCCATGATTTTGAGTAAGCCAGAAAGGTTCCATGTGATAATGATAACGTCCACTCGTACCATTTTCTTGGCCAGGCCCCATAGGAGCAGGGTGACCATTGTATTGGTCAAATGAGTTAACCTCTCTTGTCAAAGGCTGATTCATCCCAGCGTATTGATTGTAGAAAGGCACGCCATTTAAAGAAACACCAATTTCACCCATTCTTGTTGGGTTATTTCCATTTCCTTTTCTAGGACTAATGGGTATTTTAAAAGTTAAGGATAAAGCGGAAATCCTATTAGGGTTTAAATTAAAATTTGTTACAAAAGGGTTTGAGCCATCATAGGCTGCGTATTGTTGGGTCTCCCATTCTGTTCCTAAAAAATAAGGACTTTTGTGATCGGGCACTCCATTAGTGTTTATGTAGACATACCCACCTTCAATATAAATATCACTCGTTGTTTTATATATTTTTTGATATAGGCTTAATGGAATTGTTACGTCATTTGTTATGTCGTTTCCAGTTTCAGTCTGCGTCTCATCATTATCGTTGCAGGATAAAAGGAAGAAAATAAAAGGAAGAAAATAAACGGTTTTCATAGATTTTTGAGTACTAACAATTAACTAAAGTTAGTCATTTAATTTTAGCACTGCCATAAATGCTTGTTGGGGGATTTCAACATTCCCAATTTGCCTCATTTTCTTTTTTCCTTTCTTTTGGTTTTCGAGAAGCTTTCTCTTTCTGGTGATATCACCGCCGTAACATTTTGCAGTAACATCTTTTCTAACAGCTTTAACAGTTTCCCTAGAAATTATTTTTGCACCGATTGCAGCCTGGATTGGAATATCAAACTGTTGCCTTGGTATAAGCTCTTTAAGCTTTTCACAAATTTTTTTCCCCATTGAGTATGCATTGTCAAAATGAATCAGAGCGGACAACGCATCAACTGGGTTTCCATTTAAAAGTATGTCAAGTTTAATAAGCTTTGATTGCATAAATCCAATTGGACTGTA